>LXNJ01000607.1_pt1 | contig 24346 bp, 19 predicted proteins | sample 809081 | NCBI WGS metagenome assembly LXNJ01 (sample SAMN04870510, study PRJNA318959) | sponge metagenome | biome: sponge; feature: marine sponge reef; material: water | host: Petrosia ficiformis | place: Greece: Milos, Mediterranean Sea | collected 2013-05-29 | depth 5-7 m | reverse complement strand
CGTGCGAGCTTGCGGTCGGCCAGCGCTGCTTCGGCGTAACCGCCATCGTCCAATCGAACCAAGTCGTGCCAGTGCCTAGAAAGCCGGTCGCCGCGCCCGCGTTCGCGCTTGCAGAAGACGTGCATGGCGGTGGCCTTCTCCCAGAACGTACGCTCGGCCAGCATGACAGATGGCGATGCGGCGGGAAACTCGAGGTCGGGCAGGTGTAAGGACGCATCGCAGACCACGGCACGCTGCTTCCATGGCTCGCCGGTCGAACGCGCGCCAAACTCTAGCTTCACTTCGGGTTTGACGAATCCGTAACCATCAAAGAGCGGTGTATAGCCAATGAGAATCCGGTCAGCATCCGCACGCACCTCGGCATCCCAACCACTCGCGGTTAGACGTTCTTGGATCACGGGCAATGCATCTTCCTTAGTCCACTCCGCCAATCGGGCCCGGATCGTCCGCGTCCAGCGCTGCTCCTGACTGCGCGTGGGAGGAATTGGCTCTTCGTCATCGCTTGCGAACTCAGGCGCGAAGGCCCGAATGTCGTAAGTGATGTCAATGTCCTCAGAAAAGCGCCGGACCACGTCGTAGGCCTTTGAGAGTGACGTGCCTCCCTTGAACACCAAATCGTTGGCAAATGGTGCCGAAAACAGAATGCTCAATGCTTGGACGACCCAGATGTCCTTTTCAAGCAAATACGGCCTGCGCTCGCACCGGGGCGCGGCGACCCTGAGTGCATATCGACGGTCGTTGGCCGACAGGGATGGGAACCAGGTCTCAGGCATGGGCCACCAACCGGCTGATTGGCTGTGCGAGCCACGCGGGCAACACCGCACGGACGCTAGCGAGTTCCGCAAGGTCCTCCGCCGAAATCCGAGGTGCCAACCGCTCCAATCCGTCGTCGACTTCTAGGGGGCCCAGCCACGCGAGAGCCCGCACGATCTTGCCCGCGAGCCGATTTGGCGCGACCAGTTGCCAGCGCGGAGCATGTCTCAACACCACCGGCTGGCCGTCAATCCAGAGCTTACGACTAGGCCCGGAGGTCAGGTAGACCAGCCGCATCGGCACCTGCGTCGTGAGGCCGAGTACGTTGGCAGCGCCGCCACCGCAAGGGACGATCACCTCACCCCACAGCTCCGCGAGCGCAGGGATCACTTTCTCCATGGCAGGCGAACATGTGCCAAACCGTGTCTCAATTGGTCGCATGTAGACACCCTGACAGATACGCATGAGCCGACCGCGGCGAGCAAGCCGGGACAACGCCTGGTCGACCGCCGCACGGGTGCCTAGGTGCAACAATGCGCTCGGGCACAGGGGTGCACCCTCGGGCAGAGTCGCCGCATATTCTTCAATCTGACGAGGTAGGCTGGGCATTATGATTTGTTCCAAGAGATGTCAGAAATATGATAACAGAACTGACAGATTCTTGAAGGTTGGGAACTCCCTATGAAATCGCGCCTGACAAGATGGCGAACGTCGCCGAACGGCGCTTGGTCTCTGCCATTGCGATCCACGGGTGGCTGAAGTGGATGTTGAGGGACGGTATCTGACGGGAATGCCTCAGATTGCCCGGGTCGCCGTGTGCGTATGATGGGAATTGCGCCGGAGCACCCGGATGTCCTTTATCCACGAAGATTTCTTACTCCAGACCGAGCATGCCCAGCGGCTGTATCACGGCTATGCCAAGGACCAGCCCATCCTTGACTATCACTGCCACCTGCCGCCACAGGATGTGGCGTCCAACCGCCAATTCCGAAACCTATTCGAGATCTGGCTCGAGGGCGACCACTACAAGTGGCGCGCCATGCGGGCCAACGGCGTAAGCGAAGCCTATTGCACGGGCGAGGCGGACCCGCATGACAAGTTCTTAGCGTGGGCCAAGACCATGCCGCACACCCTGCGCAACCCGCTCTACCACTGGAGCCACCTTGAGCTGAAGCGCTACTTCGGCTTCGATGGCCTGCTCGACGAGTCCAATGCCGAAGAGGTCTGGCAGCATTGCAACGACCTGCTGGCAACCGACGACCTGAGGGTATTCGGCATTCTTCGCAAGTTCGATGTCAGAGCGCTCTGCACTACCGACGATCCGACAGACAGCCTGTCGCACCACCAGGCGATCGCCGCATCGGATCTTGAGACCAAGGTCTATCCCGCCTTTCGGCCCGACAAGGCGCTGACGGTGAACCAGCCAGACACGTTCAACGCCTGGGTCGAGAGGCTAGAACAGGCTGCCGACCAAGAAATCAGCTCCTTCCAGCACTTCATGGAAGCGTTGGAACAGCGGCACGACTTCTTCGACAAGATGGGCTGCCGCTTATCAGACCACGGCCTTGATCACGCCTTCTGCGACTTTCCGGCAGAGTCGGCCGCGAAGAGCATCTTTGATGCTGCGCGGCGCGGGATCGCCGCCTCTGCGGAAGAGCATGGCCAGTTCGCCGCCATCATGATGCTGCGCTTCGGCCAGCTCGATGCAGCCAAGGGCTGGACGAAGCAGATGCATCTCGGCGCCCGCCGGAACAACAATTCGCGCGGATTCCGCGCCGCCGGCCCGGACACAGGCTTCGACTCAATCGGAGACTGGCCCCAGGTCGACGCCCTCGGACGGTACTTGGATCGCCTCGACCGCGAGGATGCGCTTCCGCGGCTGATCTTGTACAACAACAATCCGAACGACAACTACACGTTCGCGACCATGCTGGGCAACTTCCAAGATGGGAAGATCCCGGGCAAGATGCAATTCGGGTCGGGCTGGTGGTACCTCGATCAGAAGGAGGCCATGGAGTGGCAGTTGAACTGCCTGTCCAACGTCGGGTTGCTGTCGCGCTTCGTGGGCATGCTGACGGACTCGCGGTCTTTCATGTCGTATCCGCGCCACGAGTATTTCCGGCGGGTGCTGTGCAACCTGCTCGGCAATGACATGGCCAAGGGCGAGATCCCCGACGACGAAGAACTCGTTGGTGACCTGGTACAGCGACTGAGCTTTCGGAACGTCCGTGACTATCTCAGGCTCGCAGGTGTCTAGCTTCCACCACACAGCGATGGCTCCGGCTAGGTCGCGGGCTGACACATCATGATCACGCGCCGGACGTTCGCAACTTCGCTGGTCGCCGCAGCGTCTGGTACCGGCCTAGGTTGTGGTCGCGGGCCGCAGCTCTCGGGCAACGGCCGCAGGGTCGTCGTACTCGGCCTAGATGGTCTTGACCCAAAGATCATCCAAGCCCTGATGGACGAGGGGCGGGCGCCGAACTTTCGCAAGTTGGCGGCGATGGGCTCATTTCACAAGCTCGGCACCACCATGCCGGCTCTGAGCCCAGTGGCGTGGAGCACTTTCATCACCGGCACGGATCCCGGCAGTCACACGATCGCGGATTTCATCATGCGCGATCCGCTGACTTACGAGCCGTACTTCTCGATCTGGGAGTCGAGACCACCCGCTCGCACCTTCAGCCTGGGCGACTACGAACTCGCCATGGGCGGTCCCGGCATTGTCAACAAGCGCGTGGGGGTGCCGTTTTGGACCTACCTCACAGATGCCGGGATCCCCTCCACGGTGATCAAGATCCCGACCAATTTTCCGGTCGACGACACAGCAACCCGTGCATTGAGTGGCATGGGCACGCCGGACTTGGCGGACTCTTTCGGGCGATTCAACTACTTCACGACCGACGAACAGGAGATGTATCCCGGCTTGACCGGTGGTATCGTGCACCACGTCACACTCAGCGCTGGCCGCGTTTCAACTGAACTCACCGGCCCCGCGGATTCCCTGCACAAGAAGAGGCCCTCCACGTCGGTCCCCTTCACCATTGATGTCGATCCAGTCAACGGCGCTGTGTTGGTTTCTATCCAAGGCCAGCAGCACCTGCTCCAGCAGGGTGAGTACAGCGACTGGGTGACAGTCCGGTTTGGAATGGCTTCGGGCTTGGTAGGTGTCTCAGGCATTTGCCGCTTCTACCTCAAACAAGCACACCCGCACTTGCAGGTGTACGTCACTCCTGTCAATATCGACCCGGCAGCACAAGCGATGCCCGTCTCCCATCCGCAGGAGGTCGGCGGCGAGATTGCCAGCGCGATCGGCCCGTTCTGGACGAAGGGCCTACCGTCGGACACGAAAGCCCTCGACTACCGCATCCTGGATGACGAGGGCTATGTCAAGCAGGCCGAGCTGATCCTGCAGGACCGCATTCGCCTGTTCGACTACGAGTGGGAGCGCTTTCGCGAGGGCCTCTTTTTCTTCTACATCTCGAGCACCGACCAAGACACACACATGTTGTGGCGCAACATGGACGAGACTCACCCAATGCACGGCGCCAGCGATGTCCGCTACTCGGGGTATATCCACCACCTGTACGAAGAAATGGACAAACTGCTTGGCCGCGTCTTGCCCGCGGCGGACGATGACACGTTGCTGCTCGTGTGCTCTGACCACGGCTTCGCACCGTTCGGCCGTCAGTTCCACCTCAACTCGTGGCTGCGCGCGCAGGGCTACCTAGCGATCAAGGACGAAGCGGCGCGCAAGGAAAAGGCCAGCGTGCTCGACATCGACTGGACGAAGACAGCAGCGTACGGCATCGGCTTCAATGGCCTGTATATCAACCGGCTAGGCAGAGAAAGTCAAGGCATTTTGGGCGATGACGAGGCCGGTCGGCTGGCAGAGCGAATCGCAGGGGAACTCGAAGCGATCCGCGACCCGGACACCGGTGAGCGTCCGATCCATCGCGTATATCGCAAGGAAAAAGTCTACGGCGGCGAATTCTCTCGGGAAATGCCGGAGTTGCTGGTCGGCTACACTCCCGGCTTCCGCTCGTCTTCGGAGTCCGTGATGGGAGAGAGCAGTGGCGAGATCCTGAACCTCAATCCCTGGGCTTGGGCCGGGGATCATTCCATGGCCAGGGATCTGGTACCGGGCTGCCTGTTCAGCAGCCACGCCGTAAGCGCCGAACAGCCCAACATCATGGACCTGCCAACTACCATCCTCGATTTCTTCGGAATAGCGAAGCCTTTTGGCTTGAAGGGTCGAGTCCTGCTGTAGCCCCGGGTCAGCGCTGGGCAAGCTCTTCCGAGCGTTCGCTGGCAGCTTCCACCGCGGCCAGCAAGGCCGCGCGAACGGCGTGCGACTCCAACTCCCGTAACCCTGCAATGGTCGTCCCAGCCGGAGTGGTGACCTGATCCTTCAACAACGCCGGGTGCAGGCCCTTCTCCAGCATCAGTTTGGCCGAGCCAAGTAGCAACTGGCATGTAAGCTCTTGCGCCAGCGCAGGCTGGAGTCCCTTCTTCACTGCGCCAGCGACCAAGCCCTCGACGATCAGGCTCACGTAAGCGGGACCGCTCCCGGTCAGGCCCGTCACTGCGTGCATCTGACGCTCTTCCACGCGCACCACCCTGCCCACCGCGCGGAAGATTGACTCGACTTGCGAAACCTGCTTTGAGGTCGCGAACTGGTTCGAGCAGGTCGCGGTCGCGCTCTCGCCCACTAGCATCGCCAGGTTGGGCATGGCTCGGATGACGGGCCACTCGTTTGGGAGTTCTTCTTCGATGCGAGCGATCTGGACGCCAGCGGCCACCGACACAACTGGACATCCAGCCACAAGAGCAGGGCGAGCTTCCGCAAGCGCCATTGGAAGGATGTGTGGCTTGACGGCAAACACGAGCACGTCGGCCTGACTCGCAACTTCAGCCACTCCCGCCGGAACGAACGCCTGCCCGATGCGATCTACAAGCTCTTGAAGCCTCGGCTCGGCAACATCGAACGCAGCGACACGTGCTACGGCACCGGCCGAGAGTGCCCCCTCGGCCAATGCGCCACCGAGATTTCCAACCCCGACAACGCCGAGGGTCAGCTCACTGCTCATGACTTCAAGTGTATGCTGCAAGCCGTGGGTAGCCTGAACGCGCTTGGCTGAGTCGCTGCATCAACCCGCCGAATCCAGATATTCGAATTCCCAGCCCGCATGGTCATACTGGCTGCGAATGCGCCATGTCAGCAGCGCATCCAGCAGCTCCCGCTTCTTGGCTTGGTTGCCGGGTTCGTTCCACAGGTTGCAGACCTCCTCGGGATCGTTGGCAAGATCGAACAATTGGCCGTCCTCTGCGTCCACAAAGTGAACCAACTTCCAATCTCGCGTTCGAATCATGGTTTGGAAGTCGTTGGTGGTGAAGTTCACGTCCCGAGCTGACTCACAGAAGACCTGATCCCGGCCCGCCCAAGGCTCGCCCCTGAGCGCGCTAAGCAGCGATTCAGCCTCCATCTTGCGCGGCGGCTCTAGGCCTGCCATCTCGAGAATCGTTGGCCCAACGTCCAGCAGTGAACACAGCGCGTCTAGCTTCCGGCCCCCGGCGTAATGTTTCGGTGACCACACGATGAGGGGCATCTTCGTCACGGTGTCGTACATCGTCCATTTTTGGCTGTGCCCGTGGTCGGTCAGGCAGTCGCCGTGGTCAGACGTGAAAATGACGATTGAGTTGTCAAGATATCCCGAGGTCTCGAGTGTCTCCATGATCCTGCCGACCTGCTCGTCGATCAAGGTTACATTGCCGCAATAGTACGCCCGCTGGCGGTGCCGCGCTTCGTGAGACGGGTGCCATTGATGGACGACCGAATCGTGATCCACTTCGCAGTTGTGCTGGATCATTCCGCGATATGCCTCGGGCTGGTTGTCGAGTTCTTCTTGGGTGACCTCCAACAACGGCAGTTCCCTATCCATGTATGGATCGGAATAGCGGGTAGGCGGGTCATACGGGGGGTGTGGCCCCGGGAACCCGATCTCCAAGAACAAGGGTTCTGTCTTGGGGTAGTTTTCCAACCACCAAGTCGCGGTGTTGCCCACGAATGTGTCCGGATGCATGTCTTCGTCTATCGGCCATTCGAAGGCCCCGAGCCGCTCGTGATAGTCGGGCATGCTGCGATAGGAGAGACGGCCCGGTTTCTTCAGTCCGCGAGCTTTTAGGGCCTTGTCCCATTCGTCGAAGAAGTAGCGGCCCTCTAAGTGCCTGTCCTTGTTCTCCACCGTGTAGCGCTGCCGGAATCCGAACAGTTCGTTGTATGGAAAGCTGTGCATCTTGCCGATGTTGATCGTGTTGTAGCCGGAACGCTTCAGGTTTTCGACCCAACTGTGCCGCCAGCGATCACCGTTGCGCAAGACACCATGGGAGTGCGGGTACTGGCCCGTGAAGAGGCTAGCGCGACACGGTGCACAAGATGCCGCAGGTATGAAGCAGTTGGTGAAAGTCACCCCCTCGCGCACGAGCCGGTCGAGATTCGGCGTGTCCATGTGGTCAAAGCCCAGTTCGCGAATCGTGTCAAAGCGCTGCTGGTCTGTGATGATGAAAATGATGTTCGGCCGGGAGTCTGGCATTAGCTTCGTATTCTAGCCAGACGCCGCACAGGTGATCTTGGCTGGCAGGCGCTGGTGGCTACTCAGGCATTCGCGACGCAAAGCCCGCCGCTCCTCCAGCATCATTGCCCGCCGATTGGTTTGAATCCGAAGCGATTCAATGAGTCCAGCGAATCGCTGGGGCGCCGTGTCGTGTCGTGACTCCAAGTTGGCGGATTGCTCAATGGCGTCCAGTTGCGCCGTCAGGTTGGTGTGCAGGCGGACCAACGGACCGAAGCGGCCTTTGCCAAAGCCCACGAGCTAGCCGAGCATGCCAACTGCCAAGCCAGAGAAACGATCTGGGCAACGACGCGGCGTACTGCAGCGTCGCCTAGCCGCCGGAGAAACTCAGCGCTGTGCGTTCAGAACCGGTCCCTTTATGCGAGACCCGCCAGCGGCTCCGTGCTGTCTCCGAACGAATCGACCTCATGCAAGCCCATCCGCTGCATCAGGGCCAAATAGAGGTTGCACAAAGGTGTATCTTGTGCGGCGGCCAGCCTTCGCCCGGGGCGTAGCGAACCCTTGCCTCGCCCGGCCAAGACCAGTGGAAGGTTCGAAGGATCGTGCGTGTTGCCATCGCGCAGCGAAGATCCAAACATCACCATCGAATTGTCCAGCAGAGACGAGCCCCCTTCGTCTAGGGCGCTCATGCGGGTTAGGAAGTAGGCGGTCTGGCGTACATGCCAGTTGATGATCGCCTCGTACTGTGAGAGTCGCTCGAGCTCGTTGCGATGGTGCGAGATTTGGTGGAAGTTACTGTTGACACCCTCCAAGAACGAAAAGTCGCGAGCGGTCTGGGCGTCTCCATACATGAACGTCGCGACCCGCGTGGTGTCAGTCCAGAAAGCCAACAGCAGAATGTCTAGCATCAGCCGCACGTGTTCCTCGTGGCTGGCAGGAATGCCTGAGTCTGGCCGCAGAACCCCTATATCGCCTTCGTTGACCCAGCGTGGTTGGGGCTTCATGGACGCTTGGATGCGAGCCTCCACCGAGCGGACCGATTCCATGTACTCGTCAAGCTTGTGCTGGTCGCGGCGACTACCGAGCCTGCGCACGGCGGCGGCCTCGTCGAGCACCACATCCAAGATGCTGGCTTCGTCGCGCTGGCGCGAGCTGGACATCCCGGCAGTCCCAGGAGCGCCATTGCGGAACAGTCTGTCGAACGCTAGGGCCGGGACGATTTCCTTGGCCGCAGGAGTGTGCGGATCTCTCCAAGATATGTAAGAGCCAACGATCCGCGCGAATCCGCCGCCGATGTTGTCCACGCCAGTCCGAGGCGCGTCGACTCCAAAGTGAACAGCCGGGAGCGGCGTTCGCGTTCCAATGCGATCGGCGATGACCTGATCGACAGATGTGCCCCCGGTATTGATGTCCCTGCCTGTTGAACGCTCAACATATCCGCCGGATAGCCAAGCAGGCACCTTCGCCCAGTGTCCGTTGCGACCCACCGCGTTGGAGTTCCAGAGGTTCTCAAGCAAGAGAATCTCGCTCTTGAGAGGTGCCAGAGGTTCGAGGTGCTCCGCGATCTCGTACTCTTCCCCCGTCCCCGCCGGGAACCACTTGTCCGGATTCACGCCACAGGGCATGAACAGGAATGCGAGGCGCAGGGGGGGCTCGGCCAACTTGCTCGGCCCAACTGCAGCGGCAGGCGCCAAGGCTTCGAGCCACGGCAGGGCCAGACTGACGCCCGCGCCTCGGAGAATCGTCCGGCGTGATATAGCCTGTCGCACGGATCTACCTCGCTTGCGCCCCAATAGTATCACGCGCGGCCAACAAATCGTCCTGTGTGCCCTGCGTAAAGCGAAACGGCACGCTGAGTACAATCGCCCGAATGAGCGATCGCGCGCCATAGTTGGAGTCCTCCACCTCGCCGAGGATGGTTTCGACTGCACATTCGTCGCGATCCAGCAAGCTTCGTCCCAGTGCGTAGCCCAGGACTTTGCGAGCGATCTGTCTAAGCAACTGATCCTGCTTGGCCAGCAGCACCCCTCGCAATTCGGCCGGGCCGTCGAATGATTCGCCCGAAGGCAACGTGCCAGACGCGTCAACTGGCTGGCCGCTTTCGTCAACGTCTCGCCAGCGGCCTAGCCAGTCGTAGTTTTCTAGGCCGAATCCGATCGGATCGATCAAGTCGTGACAGGCCGCGCAGGACGGGTTGGCACGATGCCCGTTCAAGAGCTCGCGCATGGTCCTTCCATCAGCCTTGGCTTTCTCGTCTTCCAGAGCCGGAATTTCCGGCGGCGGCGTTGGAGTCTTCGTACCAAGCAGCGTTTCCAGCACCCACACCCCCCGCAGGACAGGGCTGGTCCGCTTATAGCCGGCATTCATCGCCTGCACGGCCCCAAGTCCCAAGAGCCCGCCCCGCTGGCCGCCGAGCGCGCTGACTAGTTGGAAATCGTTGCCCTGCACGGCGTCTGAAATACCGTAGAAATGCGCCAAGCGTTCCGTCAGATAGGTGTAATCGCCGGAGACGAATTCGAGCAAGCTCCGATCTTCGGCTAGCATCCTCTGGAACATCAGTACGGGCTCTTCGCGCATGTCGGCCGCGATTCGCGGCGTGTAGAAATGTTGGATCTCGTTCAGCGTCGGCGCGACGCGCCCCCCGACGTCCTTGGTGCCCAGCCACTGGCCTATGAACGTACGCGCGAAGAAGCGGGACCGCGGGTGATCGATGAGGCGGTCAACCTGTGCGGCCAGAATTTCGTCGTCCTGCAGGCGGCCCGCATTCGCCATGTGCATCAATTCCGAGTCCGGCGTGGTGCCCCAAAGAAAGTACGACAAACGAGTGGCCAACTCGTGATCCGACAGCGGTTTGTTGCCAGGCCGCGTAGCTGCTTCTTCGACCCGGTAGAGGAAGTCGGGCGACACGAGAACCGCTTTGAGAGCTAGCCGGACCGATTCCTCAAACGGATCTCCTCGCGCGGCGGAGCGATCGAACAAGCCGAGGTACGGTTCCTCTTCCTCAGGCTCGAGAGGTCGGCGGAACGCTCCTGTCATGAATCGCCGCAGCAGCCGGGCAGCCTCGGCACGTGGCGCGATGACCGGTTCGCCCGGCTCGCCGCCAAACAGCCGCAGGTGCGCTGCAAGCTTGGCAGGCGGTGGATCCCCGCGCTTGTGAGCGACGTCCAAGGTGACCAGCCTCAACGTTGGGCTCTGGTCGGCCAACGTAAGCGCGACCGTGTGGTCGCCGCGGGTGATCGCGACCGAGGCAGTGCGGCTGGTGGCCTCGGCCGGCGTCCAGGTGAAGCGCAGCGTTCCGGCGGTGCGACCGTCCACTGAGACATCGATCACCGGATTCTCATCCGGAGGAGGAGACCTAATCCATACCTTTATCTCGTATTGGCCATCTTGATAGAACGAAAGCCTACGGCTCACCGAGTCCCCTTGCGCCATTGCAACCGAGTTGTGCTCGTCTACCTCCCGGCCAGGCAGAAGGTCATTCGCAACGAACGACCGCGTCAGCGCAGGGGATATCACCACTTGGTCGAGGATCAGGTCTGCCACTTCCAGATAGCGCTCGGCGAGCAATGGCGAGAGGAATAGCGTCTCGCCATTGTTGTCGAACCCCTCCCCGCCCGAGCCATCGACCGGAAAGAGCTCCGCAACGTCAATGGGCTGTCCGAACAGATCCCGGACCGTGTTCTGGTACTCGGCCCGGTTGAGCCGACGCACAGTCACAGGACCGGCATAAACTCCCAGGTCGCATGCTCCCGCCCGTAACGTGCTATCAATCCAGTCAGCGATGCGCATCCGATCCCCTTCGGACGGCTGCGGTCCGCTCGGGGGCATCGTCCGGTTGCGCAACTGCATCGCGACATTGCGCCACAGGCCTGGCTCTGCTGCTACGGAATCTGCCGAACTCGCCTCCAAGAAGCGAATCCGGTTGTCGGCGCCGGCCGAGTGGCACGTGCCGCAGTACTCGGCCAAGACCGGGCGGATACTGGTTTGGTAGTCGCTGGCGAGCAACGGCGCGACGCTCGTCGCGGCCCAGAACGTCATGCGAAATAAGCGTTGCATTCGCAGCGCCAAGTCGGCACCATTCATCAGTCTGAGCTAGTTGCCACCCAAATTCAAGCAGCAACACCGACTCTGGGCTAGGCACCTGGTCAGGACCTCGTCCCGGCCGCGTACTCTAAAGACAGCGCAAGACGTCACCAAGTTTGACCAAATTTGACAGCTCTCGGCACGGCTGATACCTTACGCTTCTATCTCCGTACCCGCGTGCCAGATCGTCGGGTGAGCCACATTGTGACAACCGCAAGCCAATCCGCGCTGAAGCGGACACCACTGCACGGCGTCCACTGCGACGCCCAGGCCCGCATGGTCGACTTCGGCGGTTGGCACATGCCGGTGGAGTACGACGGGATCGTCGCCGAGCACAACGCCGTGCGCTCTGGCGTCGGGCTGTTCGATGTCAGCCACATGGGCGAGATCGTAATCCGCGGCCCCCAGAGCGTTGACCTGATCGACTCGCTGTGTTCTAATCGCGCAGCAGACCTCCAAGACGGACAGGCGCAATACTCCGGCCTGCTCAATCCCCAAGGCGGCTTCATTGACGATCTGCTGGTCCACCGGATCGCCAGCGACCACTACTTCCTATGCGTCAACGCGGCCAACCAGGATGGGGACTTCGCTTGGATCCGCAACCACAACTGGTTCGACGCAGAGGTAACGTTCGCTAGCGGCGACTACGCCCAACTAGCGATCCAAGGCCCCAGTGCCCTAGCTACTGCCTCCAAGCTGACCGGGCTCGACCTAGCCGGAGTGCGATACTACTGGTTTGAGCCGGGCGAGTTCGCCGGCGTGCCTGCCTTGGTTGCCCGTACCGGATACACCGGCGAGGACGGATTCGAGGTCTACGTAGCTCCGGGCGACGCTGTCGGCGTGTGGCAAGCGATCTTGGATGCTGGCGCGGAACACTCGATCCGGCCTTGCGGGCTCGGAGCGCGGAACACCCTCCGACTCGAAGCTGCCATGTCTCTTTACGGGCACGAGCTTGACGCCACGACGACGCCGTACGAGGCGGGCTTGGGCTGGATCGTCAAGTTGGACAAGGCGGCGTTCTGCGGGCGTGACGTGCTCGCAAGCCAAAAGCAACAAGGCGTAAAGCGCAGACTCGTCGGCTTCGAAATGACCGGCCGCGGAATCGCCCGCGACGGCTATGGGGTGCTGATCGACGGGGCCGAAGTAGGCCACGTTACGAGCGCTTCTCCCGCGCCTTCGCTGGGCAAGAATGTCGGCCTTTGCATGGTGCCTGCGGAGCATGCGCGACCCGGTCGCGAGATAGAGATCGAGATACGGGGCCGCGCCGTCAGCGCACGCACCGTCCGCACGCCGTTCTACAAGCGCAAGAGGAAATGAACTCCATGGAATATCCGGCTGAGTATCGCTACACCCGAGAGCACGAGTGGGTGCAGGTCAGCGGCAACACGGCCACCATTGGCATCACGCATCACGCACAAGACCAGCTCGGCGACGTCGTCTTCGTCGAACTGCCTTCTGTCGGCGCGAAGTTGCAGGCGGGCGGCCCGTTCGGCGCGGTCGAATCCGTCAAAGCCGTTTCCGACATCTACGCGCCTATCAGCGGCGACGTCACCGAAGTCAACGAGGCGTTGATCGACGCTCCCGAAACGATCAACGCGGACCCCCACGGCGAGGGCTGGCTGGTGCGCCTGACCGTTGCCGACATCAATGAACTCCCGCAGTTGTTGAGCGCAGAGCAATACGCCGAATACGTCGCCGCCGAGATCGACGGGTAAGCCAGGATTCAATTCGTGCGCTACCTGCCCAAGTCCCCCGCCGAGCGCGAGGCAATGCTTGCCGAGCTGGGGCTGGATTCCACGAACGACCTTTTCGCTACTATCCCCCCACACTTGCGCCAGCGCGACCCGCTGTCGATTCCGCCGGGGCAGTCCGAGTACGAAATCCGGGACTACTTCGAGTCTCGGGCGCAAGACGCCGCCCGTGGCTACGCATGCTTCCTTGGCGCTGGCGCCTACCACCACTACCGTCCAGTCGTGATCGACTCGGTCGCTACGCGGGGCGAATTCTTGACCGCCTACACGCCTTACCAAGCCGAGATTTCCCAAGGTGTTCTGACCACGATCTTCGAGTTCCAAACGATGGTGGCCCAACTGACTGGAATGGACGTGGCCAATGCCTCGATGTACGACGGCTCCACCGCGGTCCCCGAAGCCGGGATGATGGCCGCGCGCATCACACGGCGCGACCGCCTGCTGGTCGCGCACTCGCTCCATCCGGAGTACCGCCAGGTGTTGGACACCTACTACCGTCACCAAAGCCTGCCTTCGGACACCGTCGCGTATGACCCGCAGACTGGCCAGTTAGACCTGGCGGACCTCGAAGCCAAGCTCTCCTCGGAGGTGGCGGCGGTCTTGGTGCAATCGCCCAACTTCTTCGGAATTGTCGAACCCGTCCGCGAAGCGGCCGAACTTGCCCACAAGCACGGGGCGCTGCTTGTGGTGGTCTTCTCCGAGGCAGCTTCCCTGGGATTGCTCGAACCGCCAACCGAGGCTGACATCGTCGCGGCTGAGCTCCAATCGTTTGCCCACCCGCCCAGCTTCGGAGGACCGTACGTGGGAATCCTCGCGACGAAGGCCAAGCATCTGCGCCAAATGCCCGGGCGCTTGGTCGGCGAGACTCTCGATTCCGACGGCAGGCGCGCATTCTGCCTGACCCTGTCCACTCGCGAACAGCACATCCGCCGGGCCAAGGCGACCTCGAACATCTGCACCAATCAAGCCTTGGTCGCGCTGATGGCGACCGTCTACATGGCCCTGATGGGCAAGCGCGGCCTGCGCGAGCTGGCCGAGCAGAACCTCTCCAAAGCACACTTCCTAGCCCACGCGCTGTGCTCGGCGGGAGCTGAGCTTGCGTTCTCGGGGCCGTTCTTCAATGAATTCGCGGTGCGCCCGACCGCGTGCTCGGCCAAAGAGATCAACGACCGCGCCCTAGAGAGGAAGATCATCGGCGGCTTGGATCTTGGCCGCTTCTACCCCGAACTGGCTGGCACGCTGCTGGCTTGCGCGACCGAGACCGCCAAACGCGATGAGATCGAAGGCTACGCCGATTGCTTCAAGGGGAATGCCGATGGGTAGGATCCGCCAGCACCAGAGCTTGGAAGAGCCGCTATTGTTCGAGCGGTCCTCGCCGGGCAAGATCGGGTACCAATTGCCAGGCTTGGACGTTCCCGCGGCCGATCCCAGCGAAGTGCTGGGCGCGGAACACGTGCGCGACGAGATCCCAGGCTTTCCCGAAGTCAGCGAGGTCGAAGTGATCCGCCACTTCACCCGGCTCTCGAGCTGGAACTATGCCATCGATTCCGGGATGTACCCCCTCGGCTCCTGCACCATGAAGTACAACCCCCGCCTCAACGAGGCGGTGGCGCGCATCGACGGCATCATCGATGCCCACCCCTACCAGCCCGAGTCCCTGGCGCAAGGAATGCTCGAGATCCAGCGCACTCTGGAAGCGTACCTGGCGGAGATCTGCGGCATGGATGCGGTGACGCTCCAGCCGGCCGCAGGCGCCCACGGGGAATTGACGGGGCTGCTGGTAATCCGGGCGTACCTCGAGTCACAGGGAGATGCGCGCCGAGTGGTCTTGATCCCCGACTCGGCTCACGGGACTAATCCAGCCACGGCTCGCATCGCTGGCTACGAAGTCTTGGAGATCGCCTCGAATCGCCGGGGCATGATCGATCTACGGACGCTGCGCGACGCTGTAGACGAGTCGGTCGCAGCCCTGATGGTTACCAATCCAAACACGGTAGGCATCTTCGAACAGGACATTGCGGAGGTGGCGGCTGCGCTGCACGAACGAGGCTCCCAGCTTTACATGGACGGTGCCAACATGAACGCCTTGGTGGGCATGGCCCGGCCGGGCGACTTTGGCGTGGACGTAATGCACCTAAACTTGCACAAGACCTTCTCCACGCCCCACGGAGGAGGCGGGCCGGGTGCGGGACCGGTTGCCGTCAAGCGCCACTTGGAGCCGCACCTGCCGTTGCCGCGCATTCGGACGGGTGAATCCGGCTTGCAATTCGACTGGGATCGGCCAGCTTCGATCGGACGCGTGCGGGCCTTTTATGGCAACTTCGGGGTGCTGGTCCGCGCACTGGCATACATCCTCGCCCATGGCGGGGATGGCCTGCGCAACGCAACGGTGGATGCGGTCCTAAATGCGAACTACATCCGCAAGGGGCTCGACAGCCACTACGACCTGCCCTACGACGCTCCGTCGATGCACGAATGCATCTTCAGCGACAGCCGCCAAGCCAAGCAGGGCGTGAAGACAGGGGACCTCGCCAAGCGGCTGATCGACTACGGCTTCCATCCCTATACGGTCAGTTTCCCGCTGATCGTGCGCGGAGCCCTGATGATCGAGCCGACCGAAACCGAGAGCAAGCCCGAGCTCGACGAATTCATCGCTGCAATGCGCTCGATCGCCGAAGAAACGGAGCGGGATCCGGAGTTGGTCCGCAGTTCCCCGGTCACGACCCGAACGAGCCGCGTGGACGAGACCCGGGCGGCCCGCAAGCCGATCCTGACTTGGCAGGGCCCCGCCGGGAATCGGCGGCGGGAATGATCCAATAAGGTGAACTCGATGCAGGCTCGGGTGCTGTTCAGCGGCGGCGCGTTCTTGGAAGGCCCCCGCTGGCGAGCCGGAAAGCTATGGTTTTCCGACATGCACGGCGGCGAGATCATGACCGTGGACATGGACGGGAACACGGAGTCCGTGGCTCGCGTGCCGCAGCGGCCGTCCGGTCTCGGCTGGCTCCCCGACGGCCGGATGCTGGCAGTATCGATGACGGACCGCAAGCTGTTGCGCATGGAGTCTGGCGGGTTTGTCGAGCATGCGGACTTGAGCGGAATGGCACCCCACGAATGCAACGACATGGTCGTAGATCGCCAGGGCCGCGCCTACGTCGGGCACTTCGGCTTCGACCACTTCTCCCACGCTGACTTCCGGCCAGCAAGCCTGATCGCCGTCGAGACCGACGGATCCGCTCGCGTCGTTGCCGACCGTCTCAGATTTCCAAACGGGACAGTGATCTCCGACGACGGCCGCACGCTGATCGTCGGAGAATCCTATGGCCGCCGCCTGACAGCGTTCGATGTAGACGGCGACGGTTCCCTCTCCAATCGACGGTTGTGGGCCGACATCGGCATGGCTCCTGACGGCATCTGCCTAGATGAGGAAGGCTGCGTTTGGGTCGCCTCTCCAACTGAACGAGCGCTGGTTCGCGTCCGCGAAGGCGGCGGCATCGCTAGCCGGATCGAAGTGGGACGCAAGGCGATCGCCTGCATGCTCGGCGGCCCGGACCGCCGGACACTGTTCGCGCTCACGGCGGAGACTACCCAACCCGACAAAGCCCTCCAACTGCACAGCGCCAGCATTGAGGCCGTTACTGTCGCTGTCCCGGGAGCGGGCCTGCCTTGACCGATCCGCTGCGACACGCAGGGCGCAGGGACCCATGGCGGTGACGTTGGTAGGAACCTACCGCCTCGTGGCTTGCGAAATACATCGGGCTGACGGGCAGGTTGAATTCCCTTACGGCAAGGATCCGGAAGGTTTGCTGGTGTATACGTCGGGCGGGTACGTCACGGGTCATCTGATGCGCCGTGAAGTGACCAAGTTCCGAACCGGCGCACGCAAGACATCCGCCGAACAAGCCAAGCAAGCCTTCTTGGGGTATCTCGGCTACTACGGCAACTATGTGGTGGATGAGCAAGCAGGCACTGTAACGCACCATGTTCTGGGCAGTTGGCACCCGAACTGGGTCGGCACCGACCAAGTCCGACACTTCCACCTCGAAGGCGAGACGCTCGTGATTGAGACGCCGCCTATCGAACCTGGCGGCGCGTCGTACCGCACGCGGCTGGTCTGGAGGCGTGCGACAGCGACCTAGGTCACTTTCCGGGCGGGCTGTCTATACTGGTTTAGCTCTCGACGGCCCCGCATGCAATGCCATTTGGCTGCTGCGTCCCTCGACACATAGAACGCTGCTATGAAGATCACATCCTTCCGCACACAGGTAGCCTGCCCATCGGCGAACGTCGATCCAGCCACCGAGCCCACCGCTGCCGAAATGGCGAACTTCGTAACCATTGAACTGAGAACCGACAACGACATAACGGGAATAGGCTATTGCGGGTTCGTGCATGTCAAGATGCTCAAGGCACTCCAAGCCACGGTGGATGCACTGGCGGGCTGGGCGGTGGGAGCCGATCCGTCGGCAGTCGAGGCCATCAGTTCCAAGCTGCTACAGCTGGGCGGATACGGCGCACCAGCCGGGATGGTGACATCTGCCGCCGCTGCGATCGATGTGGCTCTGTGGGACATCAAGGGCAAGATCGCCGGCCAGCCATTGTTCCGTCTTCTAGGCGGAGACTCCAACCGCGTTCCCACCTATGCCAGCGGCTCCCTCTGGCGCAACTACACCGGCGATCAGCTGGCCGACGCGGCGGAGGCACTCATCGAAAAGGGATTCCGGGCGATGAAGTTCCGCATGGGAGGCGAGCCAAACTTAGAAGACGACCTGGAGCGAATGGAAACGCTGATGGCAGCGGTCGACCCAGAGATCAGGGTAATGGTCGACATCAATCAAGGCTGGACCTTAGATGATGCGCTCGCAGTAGGCCAGGCGATGGATCTCCTCGGGGTAAGCTGGTTCGAAGATCCCATTCAACATCAAGACCACGCCGGCCTCGCACACCTCGCCGACAACCTATGCCTGCCCATCGCGACGGGCGAATACCACTACGGTATTGTTCCGTTTCGCGACATGCTGGAAAAGCGGGCCGTGGACATTGTGATGGTCGACCTGCTGCGCGCCGGGGGCATCACGCACTGGATGAAAGTAGCGCACACAGCCGAAGCCTTCAACAAGCCGGTGGTGAGCCATCTAGCCCCTGAAGTTCTAGGCCACTGCATCGCGGCTGCCCCCAATAGCGATGTGACCGAGCACATGCCTTGGGCCTTCCCCCTGTTTCAGGAGGTGCCGCAAGTATCCCCCGCAGACGGCTGCCTCGTCTTGTCGGAAGAGCCCGGGTTGGGCCTGCAGTTCGATCAGGACGCCATCGATCGGATGCAGCCCCAGTGACGGTGCCCGGCCGCCGCGTGCAAATAGAGTCCATGCGCCGGCACCTAGGGATTCGGTTTGCATCCGGTGTGCGAGAGTCTCTGCGAGTGGGCAATTGGCTAACAGCGTTTGCAACAGCCCTACTCTTCGCAGCCGCCATTGCGGCGCAACAGCCGGCAGAGGAGGACGGCTCCGCGGCCGAAACCGATTCCACGACAGAGGCGCCGGATGCCGATGGGCGCACAGCACTGAACCTGCTGGGCGAAGTGGACTCCGGTGGGGGCGAGGGGCGCCGCAACGAGAACGTTCGGATCACCTTGATCGATAACAACGTCCTGCGCGAACTGACCACCCGCATGGGCACGACCGCCATAGTTCCGATCGACGTGCGCATCGATCAGCGTTACTTCGCCGCCGAGTTCGGCCAGCCGCCGAAGCGGCTGCGGCAGGCAGTGCTGGCGCCGGCTGCACGGGCGCACGGCAACCTGCGCTGGACGCACCAGAACAGCGTCACGAGTGCGCGCTCGTTCTTCCAAGCGGGCGGTGTCCGGCCCGCCCACGACAATTCGTACGGCTTTACTGTCGGGCTACCGGCTTGGAACGGCGCATCCCTGATGCTTGACGGCAGCCAAGTACGCTCCCGCGGCAACGTAAACGGAAACGTGCTCGTACCAGCGCCGGATGAGCGCACTCCTCTAGCCACGGATCCGATGCGCCGTGAATATGTCCAGCGGCTACTGGACGCCTATCCCAACGAATTGCCGAATCGAACCGACATCAACCCGCGCGCCCTGAACACCAACGATGTCCAAGCCATCAACAACAACCGCGGCTCGGCGCGACTGCGCCAGGACATCGGGCAAAGTGACGACTTGGCACTGCACTACAGTTTCACAGGACAGAGGGTCGACGCTTTCCAACTCGTCGGCGGCCAGAATCCCGACACCACCACCAAGAACCACGTGGCTGCCGCAACATGGAACCGGACCTGGTCTCCGGCAACGACCACCAGCCTGACGGCAGCGTTCGAACGTGTCGGCAGCTTGCTGGTTCCCGAAGAATCGTCGGTGGGGCCGCTGGTGCTGACCGGTTTCGTGGTCGAATTTCTGGGCCCCAGCTCAAACATCCCCATTGACCGGGCCTTGAACCGCTTCACCTACGCAGCCCAGGCCGAGCATCTCGCAGGCAATCACAATTGGACATTCGGGGCTGAGCAAACCCGCAGGCAGGTGAACGGATCGGAGGCCGAGAGCCACCGCGGGCTGTTTTTCTTCCGCAACGATTTCGGACGCGACGCGATCACCAACATCCGCCTCGGCACGCCCAGCGTATACCGCGTCGCCGTCGGCAGCATCCATCGCGGATTTCGCAATTGGGCCATGCAGTACTATGCTGGCGACCGCTGGAAGGCCACAAAGGCACTAACGCTGGACGTCGGACTCCGCTTCGAGCCGGTCACTGCGCCCCGAGAGGTGCAGGGGCTGACTGACATCCCCTACGACTGCGACTGCAACAATCTTGCTCCTAGGTTCGGCTTCGCCTACGACTTGGGCCGAAGCGGCGTATTGCGAGGCTCGTACGGAATCCACTATGGACAAATCTTCGACGTCACTTACGGTCAGTCGCGGTTCAGCCCGCCGCATAACCTCAACATCGCGGTGCAGGTTCCGGATCTGGTGGATCCTCTGAGTCGACTCAAGCCCTCCGATTTCGACCCCGACGCCCGCTCCACGGTGTTCGGCATGGACCCCGAATTGGCTACTCCATACTCCCACCAATACGGACTGGATTGGCAGATTCCGCTCGGAGGGGAGTGGGCTCTCAGCCTCGGATACGTCGGCAGCCGAACTCACAAGCTGTTGACGATTTGGTACACCAACCGCGCCCGGCCGGTGTCCGGCATACCCCAGACCACGCGCACGGTCAACCAACGCCGGCCCGACCCGCGTTTCTTCGACAACCGCCTAGTCCTGAATGGCTCGAGAGCATTCTTTGACGCGGGAAAGGCAACGCTGGTCATCCCCGGCTGGAAGGGCCTCACGCTGGACGCCTCGTATTGGTGGAGCAAGGCGATCGACCTCGGCAATGACTTCTCCAACACTGCTTCAGGGAGGTCTGGCAGGCTGGGACGCAGCCAGTCCGAATTCAACTCGCACGCCGAGATGCGCGCCGTCAGCTCGTTCGACCAACCGCACGCGATGCTCATCAGGGCCCAGTGGCGCGCGCCGGCGCTGCAGGGCCCGCTGCGAGCCGCGATCGGTGGGTGGGAACTCAGCGCTGTCGTGCTGGCCAAGTCCGGGACTCCGTTTGACGTAATCGCCGGTTCCGACGGAGAGGGCTTCGGGAATGTCGATGGCTCGCCGAGCGATCGTCCGAACCTACTGGATCCGACGATCTTGGGTCGCTCGGTGGACGATCCCGACACTTCCGCACTTCAAGTGCCGAAGTCGGCGTTCCAGTTCATACAGCCGCACGACACAGCGGGCAATTTAGGGCGCAACGTCTTCCGCAAAGACGGAATCTTCAACGTAAACCTCGCCGTTTCCAAGGAATGGGCGTTGCCGGGCGACACCACCCTGCTATTACGGGCAGAGAGCCTGAACCTGCTCAATCATCCGCAGTTCGCCGAGCCGGGCAAAGAGCTTACCTCGCCGAACTTCGGCCAAATCACAAACACGCTCAACGACGGCAGAGCCTTCAAGTTTGGCTTGGAACTGGCCTTCTGACAAGCAGCTAGGCAAGCTGGCCAGCCAAAATCGGACGGCGCCCATCGGGATAACATGGGAAGAGCCAATGCGACTCTGCACCTTCGAATACGCTGGAACCACCGAGGCGGGCATTCTCAATGGAGGCAAGATCCTCCCCATCAGCCAACTCAACGCCAAGCGCGGGGCGAACTTCCCGCGAGCTCTGCTCGCGTTGATCCAAGCTGACGCAGCGCCAGCCCTGAAGGCGCTGGCGCAAGGCTTGGAAGCGGACATCCCGCTTGCGGATGTTCGCTTGCACATCCCATACCCGAATCCCGGCAAGGTCTGGTGCATCGGTCTCAACTACCGCTCCCACGCCGAGGATCTGAGCGAAGTCCAGCCAGAGGAGCCGGGCAGCTTCATGAAGCCTTCCTCCTCGTTTTTCGAGCCCGGCGGCGCGATCGAGTTGCCACCCGAAGACTTGACATCCGATGTTGACGCCGAAGGCGAACTAGCGCTGGTGTTCGGCAAGCGCTGCCGCGACGTGCCACTCGAAGAAGTGCCGAACGTGATCTTTGGCTACACCACCACGCTGGACATGACCGCGCTGGACATCCTAGCCCGCAACACACGCTACCTGCAGCGTTCGAAGAGCTTCGACACGTTCTTCTCGTTCGGACCGATCATCGTCACGGCGGACGAGATCGATGACGTCAACGCGCTCGAAGTCCAGACCATCCACAACTCTGAGGTCTTTTCGAGAGATTCCGTGTCTCACATGAAGCACCGTCCGTATAAACTCGCGGCATTCCACTCCCGCGTGATGACCTTCGAACCGGGGGACATCCTCTCCACGGGGTGTCCCAAGGGCGCACGGATCAAGCCCGGCGACACAGTAGAGGCCCGCATCGAGGGCGTGGGGCGGCTCCAGGCGAGAGTCACCCGGCGCGCAGCAGCGGACTAGCGCCGCCGGGGCAAGGCCTCAGTCCGCCAGAGGCCGAACACTGACCTCACGGAAGCGCACGATCGAGTTCTGATCGTGGTTCTGCAGTCCGATATAGCCGGAGTCCGGGCGCGGGCCGCGCTGGGGCTCGAACCATTTCTTGCGCTCGGGCACTTCTTGCATGCCATCGAACTCGTTCACCACTTGGCCGTTGACCGAAATCCGCGTGATCGGCCCGTCAAGGGTGATCTCCATCGTGTTCCAGCCGTCCTCGCTGGCAGGAAATTCGCTTGCCGGGGCAAGTGAGTAGATGGAACCGGTGCGATGGAACTCGTCGCCGGTGTCTTGGATCTGAACCTCGTAGCCTCTATGCACCGCGAACCAAGGGTCGTGAGGCTTCTCCGGTGCGCGAATGAACACTCCGGCGTTCGACTCGGGGGCATCCGGCTTGTAAACGACCCGCACGACTGCATTGCCGACCTCCTTGCCGTCGTAAACCAGCAGACCCATGCCCCCGGATGTCTTCAGCGCACCGTCTTCGATGACAAACTCACCGCGGCCGACGTGGCGCCACCCCGTAAGGTCAGTGCCGTTGAATAGTTGCTCGACCGGAGGGGCAGGCGATCCACATGCGAAACACGCGGCCAAGGCAAGCGTAGTGAGGGTTGGTCTCAGCATGGTCATTAGGATACCCAGCCCTGTCGATGCGTAACGTGAGCAATTCTCCGATACTCCAGGCAAAGGGTAACCTGATTCCCTATCTGCCCCATCCTTAGTTGCGGCCCGAAAAAGCGATGGATTCGCCCAGAGCAGCTTGGGGCAAGAGTCGCCGGCCGCGAGGTCTGTGGATGGGGCAGGCATTGTGTGCCCGCGGGGAGGCCTGCGGTGAAGCCCAATCAGCCAGCTCCTGAGTTTGGAACGGCCGGTCGCGGCTTGGGAGAGCGTGGTATTGAACCGGCCTGCCCGCTGAGGACTCTTGGCCCTGGCTGCTAAGGCTTGCGTTCCGACGAAGGGCTTTCGGTAGCGAGTGTCCGGAGTTGCTTCTCCAATGCCCGCGCTCGCTCCTCTGCTGCCCGCCTGGATTTCGCCTCGGCATTGGCGCGTTCCTCTGCTGCCCGTCTGCGCTCGGCCTCCGCACTCGCGCGTTTCGCCTCCGCACTCGCGCGTTTCGCCTCCGCTCTCGCGAGCTCCTCCGCGGACTGTCTGAGTTTCGCCTCGGCACTGGCGCGCTCCTCCGCTGCCCGCCGCCGCCGCTCCGATTCTCCCAACTCCCCGTCGAACTCTTCCCCCGTGCGCGGATCCCTGAACACCAGCACTGTCGCCCCGTCCTGCCGTTGGCTGCGCAGCTCCAGCCCCAAAACCCGGCTCCGCAGCCAACCACCCCGCGCGCCGCGCGACACCGGCTGCACCGGGTTATAGCTCCCCCCGTTCGCCTCCCAGCCCTCTAAGGGCGGCGCCAGCAGCGACCCGGTCGGGTCCAGCCGCCAATACTCGAGCACTCCAATCCGGGCGTACTCCTGCGCCTTGTGCCGGGAATCCTTGTCCACCGTTGAGGGCGACGCCACCTCCAGCACGAAATCCGCTGCTTTGCCCTCCTCCCAGACCTTGTACGAACTGCGGTTCCCGCGCTGGACGCCGAACACCACCTGCACGTCCGGCTGCAGACAGACCTTGTCATTGCCGCGCTCGTAGTACACCACCAGTTCCATGGCCACGAGCACGTTCTCGCGCTTGCGGAAGTGGTGCTTCAAGGCCACCGTGGCTTGGCTGACAGCATCGCCGTGCCAGACGCTCTGCGCGATCCAGTTCCCTTCCGGGTACTCGACATCCTCGGGCTCGCGCGCCGCCGCGGCCGTTGCTGGTGGGGTCAGGCTGGGAACTTCCGTTTCTGTGGCGGGAGTGACTGCCATGGCGAACTCGCACGCGCACGCACACGCTTCCCTCGTAGCATACATGCTCCGGCGCAGGTGGCCCGGCGGCAGGCCATGCGGCTGGCGCAGCGGGCCCGCTCAGACCGGCCTGCAGTGGCGTAGTCGGCGACCAACCGAGGCAGGCTGCGGCCTTCCCGGCACTGCACTTTGTTCTTGGGCACGGAGGTGGACGGGTGTAGCGATCGCCTGGTTGTGATCATGACGGACGCATCGATTTCGCATTCAGCCACGTAGCAGCAACACTTCAGGCGCAACCCCTGGCAGCTCAAGGCCAGCGCAACGCTGTGTGCCGGGAGCCGCCGCCGGACCGACCCAACGGG
>LXNJ01000606.1_pt1 | contig 24353 bp, 21 predicted proteins | sample 809081 | NCBI WGS metagenome assembly LXNJ01 (sample SAMN04870510, study PRJNA318959) | sponge metagenome | biome: sponge; feature: marine sponge reef; material: water | host: Petrosia ficiformis | place: Greece: Milos, Mediterranean Sea | collected 2013-05-29 | depth 5-7 m | reverse complement strand
CTATCCCGCCTGGAGCCCCGATTCCGGGTCGGTCCTGTTCGTGAGGCTCGATGGCGAATGGATGGACCATGCGGTCGTGGAAGTCCCGGCCGGCGGCGGGGAAGAGCGGGTCATCGTGCGCGACGAGGACTTTTTCGACTACGGGGAGGGGGGCACGTTCGGTTATCCCCTGATCTCTCCGGACGGCTCCGCCGTCGCCTTTCCGTCCTACCGCTCCGGATGGATCAACTACTGGAGCGTGCCCCGGTCGGGAGGGGAACCAATGCCCCTGGCGGCGGCCGCGGCCGACCAGACGGAAGGGGCCTGGTCCCCGGACGGCGGAGGGTTCTTGTACGTCGAGAACCACGGGGGCACCTACCAGCTCCGGGTCGCGCCGGCGGACGGCAGCGAGCCGCGCGTCCTGGCGGCTCCCGCGTCCGGGATCATCTCGGCGCCCCAGTGGTCTCCGGACGGCAGCCGCATCTCCTACACCCTCGAGACGCCGGCGCGCCCCGGAGATCTGGTGGTTCACTCGCTCGCATCGGGGAAGTCGTTCCGGCTGACCGATTCGATGCCGATGGCGGCGATCGAAAGCCGCATGGTCATGCCCGGGAAGGTGGCGTTCCCGAGCGGGGACGGCCTTGAAATCCCTTCCTATCTCTACCGGCCCGGCGCCGGGTGGGGCGACGAGGATGGCCGCCATCCGGCGATCGTCTGGACCCACGGCGGACCCACGTCGCAATGGGAGGACAGTTTCGAGCCCGCGGTCCAGTTCTTCGTGCAGCGCGGCTACGTGGTGCTGCTGCCCAACGTGCGCGGCAGCTCCGGGTACGGCCGCGCGTTCGAGGAGGCGAACGACGGCTGCTGGGGCAAGTGCGACTTTGCCGATGCGGTGGCGGCCGCGCAGTACCTCCGGACGCTCCCCTACGTGGATCCGGAGCGCATCGGAACTACCGGGACCAGCTACGGAGGGTTCATGTCGTGCGCGGCGGTGAGCTTCGGCGGCGAGACCTTTCAGGCCGTGATCGCGGCGTCCGGCTACTGCGACCGCGTCACCTTCTTCGAGGACGGCGAATTCCGTCACCTGCAGCAGTTGCGGAAGGAGATGGGACGGCTCGAGGAGCACCGGGACCGCTACCTCGCGAACTCCCCCTACTACCACCTCGCCGATGCCCGGGCGCCCGTCTTCGTGCTCCACGGCGAGGGGCGCTATCCGGGCTCACCGCAGATGACCGAGTTCTTCCGGGAGCTGCAGCGCCTCTACAAGCCCGCCCGCTACAAGGCCTACGCCGGCGAGAACTTCTACGTCAGGGGCTTCGAGAACCGGATGGAGATGCTCGCCGACATGAAGGCGTTCTTCGACTTCTACCTGCTGGGGAAGGAGGTCGAGCTGCCGGGGGTCGGGTATCTGGAAGAACTCGACGGCGTGTCCCACTGAGACGAGCGCCGGCTTCGCGGGGGCGGCGCGCCGGCCGGGAACGCCGGCCTCAGCCGGCACGCGCCTGCCGAATCCCTCCACTGTGGATGGCGCCGATGATCAGGCCGAACAGCCCGAATTGGAGCAGGAGATAGGCCGTTTCCATCCCGATGAACGCCGCTGCTCCCGGCACCTGCTGTTTGGCGACGAAGGCGAGCACGTGAGAGGTCCAGAAGAAGGCGCCCGTAATGAGAGCGAACTTGATCCCCCGCCGAAACGTGGTTCCCGCGGCCTTCAGCATCGGGAACAGGGCGGAGAGCAAAGCGCCCTGGAGCACGATCGTCACCAGGCCGAGCAGGAAGTCGGGCTCCCCCTCGAAGTAGCCGAATGATTCGTATCTGTCCTGGAAGAGGAGAACATGCCAGCCCACGGCAAGCGAGAACGTGCAGACCGTATAGGCGGCGGTTCCCAGGATCAGCTTCTTGGTTTTCATCGTCGCTCCCCCGTGTCCTTCGGGCAGGTTGCCGAATCGCCTGGCAGGTGGCGCGCATTGCGTCTTCGGCGCCGGCAATCGTATTGACCGGCCGCGCCGGGAGGCGCAACTACAATGCCTCCATCGCCCCCGAACCGGGCGAGGTCAGGCCTGCAGAACGCCGCGCCCCGGCGGCGTCCGGCCTTTACCAGGGAGGCTCGGCATGAGGTCAAAGGTGGCGCTCACTCTTTCGGCGGCGCTCCTCTGCGCGTCGATCGCCGGCAACGGCTGGGCGCAGGCCGAGCCGCAACCGCCCGTGGACGAGGAGGCCGTGCGGAAGATCGTCCGGGAATACCTGCTCGAGCATCCGGAGGTGATCGAAGAGGCGATCCGCGCGCTGAACGCGAGGCGACAGGCCGACCAGGCGGCGAGGACGCGGGACGCACTGGTGAAGAACCGCGTGGCGCTGATCGGTCATCCGATGTCGCCGGTCTCCGGAAACCCGGAGGGCGACGTGACGCTCGTCGAGTTCTTCGATTACCAGTGCGGCTACTGCAAGCGCTCGCTCGCGTCGGTCATGGACCTGCTGGAGGGCGACCCGGGACTGCGGATCGTGTGGAAGGACTTTCCGGTGCTGGGGCAGGTCTCGACCTTCGCCGCGCTCGCGTCCATGGCGGCGCAGAAGCAGGGAAAGTACCTGGAACTCCACAAGGCGCTGATGGGGGCGCCTGAGCGCCTCACCGAGGAGTCGGTGATGGAGATCGCGGGGCAGGTCGGGCTCGACCTGGAGCGCCTGCAGCAGGACATGGCCGATCGGGAGATCGTCGCCTATCTGCAAGAGACACAGCGTCTTGCCCGCGAACTCGGGATCAACGGGACCCCGGCCTTCGTGATCGGGAACACCCTGGTGCCGGGCGCGGTGGACGGCGCGCGGCTCAGGCAGCTCATCGCCGAGGCCCGCGGCAGCGGCTGACGGCGACCCGTGGGGCCGGCGCGCGCCAGTCTTCCCGGTGAGGGGCCGCAGGCCAACTGCGATCACCTCGTGAGTCATTGACTGTGCAATTCCCCATCCAAACACCCTTCGGAACATGATCGACATCAACGAAATCGGCGCAACCGCGTTCGTAATCGCGGCCATCCGGGCCGCAGAGCCCGAGAAGCCGCATCCGCTATTCGACGACCCCTACGCCCAGTGGTTCTCGAACGACCGGGCCCGGGCGGTCGCCCGGCAACTGGACGTGGCCTTCCCCCCATCGACCAGCATGGTCCGCTTCCGCACCCGCTATTTCAACCGATTCGTCGAGCGCGGGATTGCGTTGGGGGCCCGGCAGGTGGTCCTGCTCGGGGGCGGCTTCGACATGCGCGCCCATCTGTTCGCCGACGAAGGTGTCAGGTTCTTCGAGGTCGACCAGAAGGCGGTTCTGGAGTTCAAGCGGGTGACGCTGGCGCGGAACGGGATCGAGCAACCGCCGTCATTCTTCGCGAACTACCTGGAGGCCGATGTTCCGAGTGGCCTGGTCGATCTCGGCTTCGATCTCACGGCGCCAACGCTGATGGTCTGGGAGGGCAACACCATGTACCTGCCCCCCGAGAGCATCATGTCGTTCGTCAACCGGCTCGCCGAAGCGATCACCTCGTTTCGCATCGCCTTCGACTACTTTGCCGTCGACCTGCAGAGCCGCAACTTCGAAAACGAGGAAGACCGCAGGAGGATTGAGGACGTGGAAAAAGCGATGGGCGCCGAGTTCCCGGCGGGGTTTGCCGACCTGAAGGTGTTCGAGGAACAGGCGCCGTACAGGGTGGCCGAGGATGGCTCGTTCGCCGGCCTGGCCGAGGAATTCGGATTGGGCGAAATGGTGGCGAGCTATCCCGAAGATTGGCGCGAGACGCTCAACCTGTACCGGTACTGCGTGCTGGCGCGGAGGTAGGACGGTTTTCGTGCCCTCCGGATGGGAGCGAAACGAACGAACCCGGGTTGACGGACCTGACCGAAGTGTTCCGCTCCCGGGACGGCAAGCCCACGGGGTCCTGCACTCGATATACGAGCGCCATTGGCCTGACGACGACTTTCTTCCGGGAGCTGCAGCGCCTCGACAAGCCCGCCCGCTACAAGGACTACGCGGGCGAGAACTTCTACGTCAGAGGCTTCGAAAAACGGATGGAGATGCTCGCCGACATGAAGGCGTTCTTCGACTTCCATCTGCTGGGAAAGGACGCCGAGCTGCCGGGGGTCGGGGTTCTGGAGGAACTCGAGGGCGTGTCCCACTGAAAGGGGAGTGTTCGGAGCGCCGGCCTCTGGCCGGCATCGCCCCCGCAGGGGGCGAAACGCTCCAAGCCACACACCCTCACGGGACGCAGGCCAGGGAGCCGCGCCGTGCGGGTCCGGCTATCCGTCCCAGGCGTAGCGAAGCCGGGCGTAGAGGAAGACTCCGTTGAAGCCCCAGGGCGTGTACTCGCTGTACCGCTCGCCCACGTCGCCGGCGTTCGGGCTTTCGTCGGAGAAGGTGTTGAAGACGTTCTGGGCGCCGAGCGCGAGCGTGGCGCGGCCGGAAACCGGCAGGCTGATCTCGAGATCCGCCACCGGCTTCCCGCCGAAGAGGGTCTGGGCGCTGTCCCAGTCGAACCAGGCGCCGTAGTAGCCCACCCGCGCCAGGACCTCCGCGAACCCGACGCGGCTGGTGACGCTGAGGTTCCAGCGGTTCCGCGGCAGGGAGGACTCGAACTCCCGCACCCGGCGTTCGGCCTCGAGCATCTCCGGGTTGAAGTGCGTCACCGCGGTGGTGGTGTGGTTCAGGACGGCGCTGAAGCGCGTGCCGCCCGGAAGCGCCCGCGGCGTCCAGGTCGAGACGATGTCCACGCCCTGCGTGCGGGTTGCGATGTCGTTCGTGAAGAAGCGGAAGCTCGCCAGTCCCCGCGCGCTCTCGACACCCGCGGCGAGGAGCTGTTCCACTTCCTCCGGGTTCAGGGTGAAATCGCTGGTGACCGCGAGCCGGTCTTCGAGATCCACCCGGAAGACATCAGCGGTCAGGGTGAATTGGCCGCGCTCGACCAGTGCCCCGACCGAATAGTTCCGGGATGTTTCCGGGGCGAGCGGCCCCCCGCCGCGGAGCCGGGCCACCGGAGAGATGGACGGGATGGTGCCCCGCTCGGTCAGGTCCCGGAGAATCGGATCGAACTTGGTGGAGACGTTCAAGGAGTTCTGCTGCCCGGGAGTCGGCGCCCGGAATCCGGTACCCGCACTGGCGCGCAGCGAGAGTCCGCGGCCGAAGCGGTAGCGGCCTGACAGCTTGCCGTTGACGGTGTTCCCGAAATCCTGGAAGCGCTCCGCTCGGATCGCGGCGCCGAGGAGCCAGCGCCCGCGCCGGCCGCTCAGTTCAGCGTCCCCGTACGCCGCGACGCTGCCGCGGCCCCAGCGTCCGGCGGCCAGCGGGCCGTAGCCGCTGAAGCCGTTGGAACCGGCGCCGAAACCCTGGGCCGCATAGGGGCCGACCCGCCAGGACTCCGGCTGGCCCTCGCGGGTCTCGTACTGCTCGTGCCGCCATTCGGCGCCGCCCGCGAGGTGGAGGCGGTCACCCAGCGGCCGCGACAGGTCCAGGTTGAGGGCGATCTCGCGCTGCCGGTTGCTGCCGAGGTCGAAATCGGTGGGGGTTTCGGGGCCGAGCGAAGCGTTGACCGTGTTGTCGAGAAAGAAGGTCGCCCGGTGGCTGCCCAGGCTGAGGCTCGCGTCCCAGGTGACGCCCCCGGCGGAGAGCCGGCGCACGCCCCAGACCAGCGCCCTGTCGGTGGCGGTGCCGCCGAAAGTAGGGGTGAACCCGCCGGGGAAACGCTCCTGGAACGAAAAACAGTGCTCGTCGGCGAGCACCCGGGCGAGCGGGCCGGGTTCCGGGACGTTGTCCACCACCCGCACCACCGGGCACCCGGCCGAACCCGCGCCGCGCGCGGCCAGCGCGTCGCCGATGAGCAGGGTGCGCCCGCCGTCGGCGCTGAAGACGCCGCTCCGCGTGTTCGGGTTGCGGAAGAAGAAGCTGCCGCTCACCGTCCGGCTCGCGGTTCCCGCGTGCCCGTAGAGCTGGAGACCGCGCTGGAAGAGGTGGCCGAAGTTGACGAACAGCTTCAGGTCGCCGTCCACGTCGGGTGAGCCCCATACCTGGGCCGGGTCCCGGACCTGGCGGTTCCCGGCCGCGATCAGTGCGGCCACGTCGCTCCGCTGGACGCTGCGGTCGGTGGGGGCGGCGCCTCCGTATTCCAGGCTCAGGTTCGCGAAGCCGGCGTTCCCGAGCGGGAGCCCGACATTTCCGGCGAAGTTCCAGGTTTCACCGTCCCACGCCTCCCCGTGGATGCCGCTCAGGAACTCGACGACGCCGCCGGAACGGTCGTCGCGGAGCAGGAAGTTCATGACCCCGGCGATCGCGTCCGAGCCGTACTGCGCGGCCGCGCCGTCGCGGAGCACCTCGACGCGGCGCAGCGCGATCGCGGGGATGGCCGCGAGATCCGGCCCCTGGGATCCGAAAGAGACCCCGTTCCCGCCGTTCCAGTCGATCACCGCGGACCGGTGGCGGCGCTTGCCGTTGATGAGGACCAGGGTGTGGTTCGGCGCCAGGTTGCGCAGCATTGCCGGCCGCACCAGGGTCGAGGCGTCGCTGATCGGCTGGGCGTTCACCGCGAACGACGGGACCACGGTGCGGAGCCGCTCGTAGATGGAGGGCGGCCCCTGGCTCAGCAGGTCTTCCGGGCGGATCGCGTCGATGGGGGCGGCCGATTCGAGGATCGAGCGCGGGGTGGCGCGCGTGCCGACCACCACCACCTCTTCGGTGAAGCGGGGCGGTCCCGACTCGGTTTCGGGAGCGGACTCTTCCTCGGGTTGCTCCTGTTCCTCTTCCCCGGGCGGGTCCGTCGGCTGCTGGAGCGGCGGAGGCCGCGACCCCGCGGCGGCCGCCAGGGTCGCCGGCGCGCCGGCCGTGAGGAGGATCAGCAGAGCGGCTCCCGCGGGCCCGGAGCGACCGGGCGCCGTGATGGTGGGGGTTTTCATCGCCTGGCTGTTCTTCGTGCTTTCGTGCGGGGACCGCGGCGCGTGCCGATGGGAAGGCCGGGTACTGCCGCAAGGCGCGCCCGCGGGGGACGCGGCCGGCAGGGGAGCGAAACAACGTGCCCCGACCCCGCCCATAGAATCGCCACCGGAATTACAACACCCCGCCGGAGGTGCGCGCATGTCTTCTTTCACCATGAAATCCGCGGCCCTGGCGGCCCTCTGCTGCGCGCTGCCGTTGGCCCCGGCAGCCGCCCAGGACCTCGAAACCCTCCGCCCCGTCGCCGACCAGGGCGCCGCCGAGCGCGCCAAGCTGGCCCAGGTGATCGTGGACTCCGTCTTCAGCTTCGGCGAGCTGGGCTTCCAGGAGGTCGAGACGTCCCGCTACCTCACCGGCGTTCTCCGCGACAACGGCTTCGAGATCGAGGAAGGGATCGCCGGGATTCCCACGGCGTGGATGGCGCGCTGGGGATCGGGTTCGCCGGTAATCGCGCTGGGCAGCGACATCGACGGGATTCCGAAGGCCTCCCAGAAGCCCGGCGTCGCCTACCTCGACCCGCTCGTCGAGGGCGCGCCGGGACACGGCGAGGGCCACAACTCCGGGCAGGCGGTGATCATCGTGGGCGCGCTCGCCGCCAAGGAGGTCATGGAGCGCGAGGGGATTCCCGGGACCATCGTCATCTGGCCGGGAGTAGCGGAAGAACTGCTCGCCACCAAGGCGTGGTTCATCCGCGCCGGCCACTTCGACGACATCGACATCAACATCTTCACCCACGTTGCCTCCGACTTCGGCGTGAGCTGGGGCCAGGGCAGGGGCAGCGGCCTCGTGTCCGTGGAATACACCTTCGAGGGCGAGTCCGCGCACTCCGCGGGCGCCCCGTGGAGAGGCCGCAGCGCGCTCGACGCGGTCGAGATCATGAACATGGCCTGGAACGTGAAGCGCGAGCACCTGCGCCTGCCGCACCGCTCCCACTACGTGATCTCGAACGGCGGCGACCAGCCGAACGTGGTGCCGCAGCTCGCGTCGGTTTGGTACTACTTCCGCGAGCTCGACCAGCCTCACATGAAGGAGCTCTACGAGCTCGGCAACACGATGGCGGAGGCGGCCGCGGCGATGACCTCGACCAAAGCGTCCTGGCGCATCCTGGGCCACGCGTATCCGCGCCACTTCAACAAGCCGGTCGCGGAAGCGCTCTGGGCCAACATCGAGCGGGTGGGGCTCCCCGAGTGGAGCGAGGCGGACCAGACGCTCGCCCGGGGTCTCCAGCGCGAACTGGGCGTCGAGGAGCGCGGGCTCGCCATGGAGCTCGGCCAGATGGGCGGCCCGGCGCCCGAGCCCCGCCTCGGCGGCTTCTCCGACGACATCGGGGACATCTCCTGGAAGGTCCCCACCGTCACCATGCGCTATCCGTCGAACATCCCGGGCGGCCCGGGCCACCACTGGGCGAACGCGGTGGCGATGGCGACCCCCATCGCGCACAAGGGCGTGACCGCCGGGGCGCGCGTGATTGCGATGACCCTGATGGACCTGTTCCTCGATCCGTCACTGGTCGCGGCAGCGAAGGACTACTTCGCCGAGCAGACCGCCGAGCACCAGTACAGCCCGCTGATCGGGCCGAACGACCCGCCGGCGATCCACCTCAACAAGGAGCGGATGGACTCGTTCCGGGAGGCGATGCGGCCGTTCTACTACGACCCGGAGCGGTACGACAGCTACCTGGAGCAGTTGGGGATCGAGTACCCGACGGTGCGGGAGGGGGAGCCGCAGAACTAAGACTGCCGCACCTCAGCCCAGTCGTCCGAAGGGCCGCAGGGAAAGCGCAGCAGGTGAGCAACACCTTGCCGCTCGCCCCTGGATCGGACACCATCACCTCTCAAACTCTGAGGCGGGAGGGTCTCGCCCCATTTCGTTGGTTGCCATTCCGCAACGAACTTGGGACCTACTCGCCGATGGAACCGACTCAACAGATGCGCGTCCTCCTCGACACCAACATACTCATCCATCGCGAAGCCCGTACCGTTGTCCGAGATGACATCGGACTCCTCTTCCGCTGGCTCGACCGATTGGGCGTCGACAAGGTCATACACCCCGACTCCCTCGCGGAGCTCGAGCGTCACGCCGATCCGGACGTCGTTCGGACGCTCAGACGGAAGCTAGAGAGCTATGCCGTGCTCCGCACGCGCGCCCCCGACACCGCTCAAGTCCGTTCTCTAGGTGCGGCCGATGTCACTCCAAACGATCGCGTCGACACCTCACTGCTCGCTGAATTGGCTGCCGATCGCGTTCAGTACCTGATTACCGAGGATCGTCGGATTCATCGGAAGGCGGCGAGAATCGACGCCGACCGAAACGTATTCACGATTGAAGGGTTTCTGGAAAAGGTCACTGCCGAGAATCCGGAACTCACGGACTACGCCGTTCTCTCTGTGCGAAGAAGGCTTTTCGGCGAGCTTGACGTTAGCGATGCCTTTTTTGATTCCTTTCGTGTCGACTACCCAGGTTTTGACGACTGGTTCAACCGTAAGGCGGACGAAACTGCGTATGTCTGTCAGTCTGACGACGGCAAACTGATGGCCTTCCTTTACGTCAAGATTGAGCGAAGGGGCGAGGACTACAGTGATATTTCCCCACCATTCCGAGCTGCACCTCGATTAAAGATTGGAACTCTCAAGGTCGTTCTGAACGGTTATCGCCTCGGCGAGCGGTTCCTAAAGATTGTGTTCGACAACGCTCTGCAGTACCGGGTTTCGGACGTATACGTCACGGCTTTTGGAAGAACGCCCGAACAGAGAAGGCTCGTGCGCTTCCTGGAGGACTGGGGGTTCCACTTCCATGGAACGAAGGGCGATGATGGCGAGAAGGTCTACGTCCGTGACTTCTTGCCAGATGTTCATCCCTCGGACCCTCGGCAAACGTATCCATTCATTTCACAATCTGCCAGGAAGTTCATCGTCCCCATATATCCGGAATATCATACAGAATTGTTTCCGGACTCGATCCTACGAACAGAGTCTCCCGAAGACTTCGTCGAGAACCAACCGAATCGAAACGCAATAAGCAAAGTTTACGTTTCGAGGTCCATAGAACGCGACCTAGTTTCGGGAGACGTAGTCGTCTTCTACCGGACCGCACAGGGTGGGCCGGGTCACTACACATCCGTTGCTACCACGATTGGCGTAGTCCAAGAGGTATTCGACAACATTCCAGACTTGGCCGGTTTCTTGTCTGTGTGTCGGAGACGCAGTGTGTTTTCTGACGCAGAGTTGGCGACTCGCTGGAACTACAAACCGTACAATCGGCCGTTCGTAGTGAATTTCTTGCATGTCTACTCACTGCCTAGACGGCTCAACTTAGGCAAGATGAAAGAACTCGGAGTCCTTGTAGATGCACCACGGGGGTTCGAGAAAATGGACAACGATGCGTTCATGACGCTTCTGGAGAAGTCCAATGCGGACCCGCGTATTGTTGTCAGTTAAGCCGCACTTCGCGGAGGCCATACTAGAAGGGGCCAAGACATTTGAGTTTCGACGCGCGTTATTTCGCCGAAGGGACATCGAAACGGTCGTTCTCTATGCGTCACACCCAATACGCAAGATCATCGGCGAGTTTAGGATCGAAGACGTGTTATCGCTTGAAATCGAACAACTGTGGGTAGCCACCCATCATGGGGGGGGCATAGACCGCGCGTATTTCGACCACTACTTTGCGGGTCGTTCGAATGGGTACGCGATTCAGGTCGGGAAGCCGTGCCGTTATGAGACACCTCTATGTCTTCGAAAAGACTTCGGAATCACGACTCCACCTCAGTCATTTCGCTACGTGTAAGGCCCCGACGCTGCTCAGATTTAGGCGCAGGAACGACGCGAACGTCAGGCGCGAGCATTGGGACGTCGCGGAGCGCGGGGTCGGTCGGGACTGGTGTGGTCGGGCCGGCGCTACCGCAGGTCTTCTCGGCGGATCGGGCAAGGCCGCACGTAGAGTTCGGGCGGTCCGGAAACCGCCCCTCCAACACGCTCGCTGGCAGGGGTGGTCCAGTCGCGGTGGCGAATCGCGGTCAGGACGTTTGGCCCGATCCGGCGAGTGACAAGCCTCGAACCGCACTGAGTGGGAGGGCGGTAATCCTCTCCGTCAGCGGGTACTCCAACTCCCCCGGATAGACGACCCAGAGGTGTTCGAGCCCGAGGTCCCCGGCCACGATGTGCATGGACTTCGTGGTCTTCGGGGCCTCCGAGCACTTGAACTCGAACCCGAACCGCTTCCCGCCGCGGAGCAGCAGCAGGTCCAGCTCTGCCCCGCGCTGGGTCCGGTAGAAGTAAGCCTCGTGCGCGCCTTGCGCGATCAGTGTCTGTTCCAGCGCGAATCCCTCCCAACTGGCGCCGTAGCGCGGATGCAGGGGCAGTTGCTCCGGATCCTCGAGGCCCAGCAGGAAGTGCAGGACGCCGCTGTCCCGCAGAAACACCCGCGGGGACTTGACGAGGCGCTTGCCGAGGTTCTCGAACCACGGCGGCAGCACCCGGATCATGAAGGAACCCGCGAGCAGGTCGCGGTAGTGGTTCGCGGCGGTGGGACTCACGTCCATGGACCGCGCCAGTTCCGACGCGTTCCAGATCTGGCCGTGGAAGTGCGCGAGCATTCGCCAGAACCTGCCAAGGGTCTCGGGGGCGACCTTCGAGCCCAGTCCGGGGATGTCGCGTTCGAGGAAGGTCCGCGTGAACGAGCGCATCCACCGTGTCCATGCGCCTTGCGAAGGAGCGAGCCACGCACGGGGGAAGCCGCCGCGCATCCAGAGGCGGTCCTGGTGGGCGGGTCCGACCTCGGCGAGGGAAAAACCGGCGACGTCCACGAACTGGATCCGTCCGGCGAGCGTTTCGGAGATCCCCCGGACCAGGTCCCACGACGCGCTGCCCAACAGCAGAAACACCGCGTCCCGGTCCGGGTCGTCGCAGATGGGCCGGAGCGCTTCGAACAGTTGGGGCAGCCGCTGCACTTCGTCCACGACGACGAGCCCCTTCCGGTTGCGCAGGGTGCGTTCGGGAGCCCGGGAAAGGGCTTCCCGGACTTCCGTCCGTTCCAGATCGAAGAGGACGGTGGGTTCGGCCCACCCGGCCGCGACCTGCCGGGCCATGGTCGTCTTGCCGACCTGGCGGGCGCCGAGCAGAGCGACGACCGGAGCTTCGGTGAGGCCCTGCTGGATGACCTGCCGAAGTTCGGGGCGATCCAGTTGTTGTTGAATATTCATTGTCCAAAAATGGATATTCAACAATAACAAACGATGCCCTTGCCGACAAAGGGGGAGCCTGGTGCGGTCGGGAGAGCCTGCAGGCGACGCATTGCTGGAAACACGGTCCTGGCGGAAAGCGGCTCGATATGGAATGGCTCTAATGGCTACAATGTCTTTATGAGAAGAATCGCCGCTCGAGAGGCCAAGAACGGCTTCGGACGTCTGCTGGACGCTTCCCAGACCGCTCCCGTGCTCGTCACCAAGAAGGACCGGCCCGTCAGCGTCTTGATGTCGGTCCAACAATATGAGCGTCTTCGCGGCGCCGCCTGGGAGCGGCTGACGCAGACGATGGACGCTCTGGGCAGGGAAGCAACCGCCAACGGATTGACCGAGTCCGAGCTGAACGCGCTGTTGGCCGATGAGAGCTGAGCGCCTTGTTCTGGACACGAATGTACTGATCAGCGCCGCGCTGCGACGCGGAAGCCCGCCGCGGGCGGTAGTGGACGCAATGCGGGCGGAAAACGGCGTGCTGTTGTTCTCCGAGGAGACCTTTGAGGAGCTTCAGACTCGCCTTCTTCGGTCGAAGTTCGACCGGTACGCAACTCGGGAACACAGGTTGGTCTACCTGGCCCAACTGCGGGCAGTCTCGGAATCCGTCTCGATAGCCGGGGCCAAGTTGGGGTGTCGCGACCCCGATGACGACAAGATGCTCGAAACGGCGCTGATGGGGGACGCAAACTGTCTGGTTACGGGCGATCAAGACTTGCTGGACATGTCCCGGTTTCGCGGGATACCGATTCTCAGTCCCGCCGCGTTTCTCGACCGATGGCGGGACACGGAGAGCGACTGACGGAGGAAGCGCAGAATGAGCGGGGCTGCCGGTCACCTCGCACGAAACCTGCAGATAGAGACCATGACCAAGACCGCTACTTCACCCTACGACGTGGCCGAGCACCTCCGCACGCCGGAGGAAATGGCCGCCTATCTGGACGCCTGTATGGAGGAGGCGCCCGGCGATGCCGCGTCCGTCGCCAAGGCGCTGGGCGACATTCGCCCGCGCCAGGGGGATGTCGCAGGTCGCCTCCGATGCCGGCCTGTCCCGGGAGAGCTCGACAAGGCGCTTTCGGGGGAGCGCAATCTCACGCTGGACACCGTTCTCAGGGTTGTCGACGCCTTGGGACTGGAGTTGCGCGTCGATCCACCGCTCGATTCGGACGCGGCCGGGCAGGGCGCCTCGAGCCGCCCCTGATGGCGGGCGCGTCTCCAGCCGTCCCGCGACTCCCCGTTCGGCCGCGCGTATCCGCGGCGGGGCCTTCCCGAGTAATTCGCGGAGCCGGCCACCGTCGCGATCAGCAGCTACCTGTACGGCGACGACGGGCCAACTGCGGTCGCTGGTGGCGAGGCCGCCTGGAAGGAGTGGTTGGGCGCGCGCTTCGCATAGCCGCGCCCCCCCAAAGAGCGGGGACCGGTCCACCCCGTGGCCTCCCGAGGATTGCCGTGGACGCCGCCCCGAGCCCGTGGAAAGCGCCGTCCCGGGGAAATCGCCGCGCCAGAGGCCGTGGCATCCCTGGCGCCGCCTGCGGCCGAAGCGATTTCCCCAGGACTTGGAAAACGCTGGCGCCGTTGCGCGGCCTGCTGTCCGACCACACGGCGAGGAGGACGCGTTTCCCACACTTCCCACCGGCTCACCTTGGACCCAGGGGAATTCAAAACGGGATGGCCCCTGGACAACCTCGGCGTCCGCCCCGCCGCCGCCCCCAAACGCGCCAGTCCGTCCCCGATCTGCCCCGTCATACAATGCCGGAAAGCAAAACCAACATCGTTTCCACCGTCACCGTCCCACACACGGAATTCCTGACAGTCCTGTCGAAGCGGCCTACACCCTTCAATCACAAACAGACCATCCCAAACACGGGATTTCTGACACTCCTCGCATGTGGGTTCCGCCCGAGGACCGAGATCCCATCGTCCTCCATGCCCCCACCCGACAATCCATCGCCTGCTTCGGAGCGGTCAGCTTGCACACCGGCAAGTTCGTTCACACCTTCTCCTCCAAGTTCAACGCCGCGGCCTTCGAGGCCTTCTTGCGGGTGCTGCTGCGCCGCCGGTCCCGACACAAGAAGATGGTCGCGGTCCTCGACAATGCGAGCTACCACCGCGCCAAGGTCCTGCGGCCCCTCCTGCACGCCCACCAGGACCATCTCGAACTGCTCTTCCTCCCGCCCTACAGTCCCCAACTGGCGCCGATCGAGCGCGTCTGGAAGCTGGCGCGCCGGCTGGCAACCCACAACCTTTACTTCGACACTCTCGAAGACCTTCTGACTGCCGTCGAGTCTTGTTTCCTCAAGTGGCGGAAACCGAACCGCGTGCTACAACGGCTATGCGGTATTACTTAAGGCGCTCTGTTTAGTAGCAGTGGGTGCGGGTGGCGTGGTGCGGTTTCGACCGCCTCTCGGCGGTCGGTGCCGGCTGAAGCCGGCGTTCCAAGCCATTACTGCGGTGAAGGTGGGGGGACTGGTTTCGCTGCGCTCTCGCGCAGCGATGCCGGCCGGAGGCCGGCGCTCCGAGCCTCACCATCCCCGTTGACATTGCCCGACGGGCGCACGTACCGTCAGCTTCCCTACCGACTTGATGGAGTGGAGGTAACCCATGGTTTCGATTCGCCGTTCGACTGCGATCCTGCTGGGCGCATGCGCGCTCTTCCTGCTTGACGCCGGCAGCGCCGGGGCCCAGAGCTACGAGTGCAGCGAGGTGATGGTGCCGATGCGCGACGGCACCAACCTGGCCACCGACGTCTACATGCCCAACAACCAGGGCGACGGCCCGTGGCCCGTCATCCTCGAGCGGACGCCGTACAACAAGGGCGACTGCGCGCACCGGTTCGCTCCCTATTTCGCCCAGCGCGGCTACGTCGCGATCGTCCAGGACGAGCGCGGCCGCTACAACTCGGAGGGCGTCTACCACTGGCTGCTCGACCAGGCGTGGCACGAGCGCCAGGACGGCTACGACACCATCGAGTGGGCGGGCACCCAGCCCTGGTCCACCGGAAAGGTCGGGACGCAGGGGCTCTCGTTCACCTGCTTCAACCAGTACCTGACCGCGCCGACCCGGCCGCCGCACCTGGCCGCCATGTTCTGCGCGCACTCGGCGTCGAACGCCTACAAGGACCTCTACTGGGCCGGTGGCGCGCTCCACATGATCATGCCGACCTGGCTGCTGTCGCAGAACGAGATGGTCCAGCCGGTGCCGCTCGACGACCCCGGACGGCGGACCGGCTACGTCGGGCGCGACCAGGCCTGGCGGCGGTGGCACGAGCGGCGTCTCGAAAGCGAAATGCCGATGGGCCAGAGCATGCTCACCCGCATGATGACCGACATGATCGAGAACCCGTACTACAACGACTACTGGCGGCAGTACGCGGTCGACGAGCAGTGGGACCAGATCGACACGCCGATCATGCACTACGCGAGCTGGTACGACCGTTACCCGCACTCGCAGGTGGGGCACTTCAACGGCATCATGGCCCAGGGCATGCCGAACGCCAGGGACAGCCAGCGGCTGTTCGTCGGGCCCTGGCTGCACGGGGCCGGCCTCGTAAACGCCCGGGTGATCGGCGATCTCGACTTCGGGCCGGAGGCGGCCATCGACTACAACGGGCTGCGCCTGAGGTGGTTCGACTACCACCTGAAGGGCATCGACAACGGCATCATGGACGAGCCGAAGGTGAGCCTCTTCATCATGGGCTCGAACACCTGGCGGCGGGAGAACGAGTACCCGCTGGCCCGCGAGGTGCGGACGGACTACTACTTCCGCGCCGAAGCGTCCGGTTCCGTCGACTCGCTCAACGACGGAACGCTCTCGACCGAGGCGCCCGGGGACGAAGGTTCGACCACCTACGAGTACGACCCGCGCGATCCGGTGCCGTCGATCGGCGGTGACCTGTTCATCCAGCCCATGGGCGCGCGCGACAACCGGCCCGCCGACGTCCGCAGCCTGACCTTCACGACGCCGGTGCTCGAGGAGGACACCGAGGTCACCGGGATGCCCACCGTGGAGCTCTGGGCCTCATCCAGCGCCGTCGACACCGACTGGACGGTCACGATCACCGACGTGCACCCGGACGGCTACTCGCAGACCCTCCGCCAGAATATCCTGCGCGCCCGGTATCGCGAAGGCGACGAGGCGCCGGTCCTGATGAACCCGGGCGAGGTCTACAAGTTCGTGATCGAGATGTATCCCATCTCGAACCTCTTCAAGGCGGGCCACCGCATCCGGATGACGGTATCCAGCAGCTCCTTCCCGAAGTGGTTGCCCAACGGCAACACCGGCCGGGAAATGGACGAGGACATGCCGGTGATCATCGCGGAGAACACGATCTACCACGACGCCGAGCGGCCCTCGAAGGCCATCCTGCCGATCATCCCGCAGGGATCGGAGTCGGCCGGCCCCGGGCGCCACTGACGCCGGTTCGGGCACTGGAGCCGGACGGCGCCGGCCGGGAACAGTCCTTTACCGCTTGAGCCCTGGAGTCGGCGCGCCGCAGGCGTGCCCGGCGTTCGCCCCTGCGCGGGCCAGCGGAGCCGGCGCTACCGGTTGGTTCACTCCCGGGCATCAGGAGGGAACGAGAGCGCCGGGCATTTCCCTTGCAGCCCACGCCCAAAGGGACCGTCTCGCGAACCCGCGACCGTCCGGACGATCCCCGGAGAGGAAATGCTCACCCGATCCGTCAGCCGCCTGGCCGTCGCCATCGCCACCATCGCTGCCGCCACCGTCGCTCCCGCCACCGCGCTGCCCCAGCCGGACCCTCGCCGGGGGCCGGCATCGAACCAGGATCCGGGGACCGGACAGCAGGCGTCCGAGCCGGCGGAAGCCTCCTGGGAGTTCCAACTCTCCGCCCGTGGCGGGGTCGCGAGCATGAGCGTCAGCGGCGAAGACATCCTCACCGTTCCGCCAGGGCTGGGCCCGCCGGTCTCGGAGTTCTACGTTGGAGAGGTCGCTTCTCCGAAAGCGAGCTGGGGAGGCGGGTTCCGCGCGCTGCGGGGGCGCTTTGGAGTCGACGTCCAGTATCAGCACACCGCGAACAGCGACCTGACGCCGGGGACATTGACGCACATCGAGCTAGGTGCCGGATAGCCTCCGCCTCTCCGGTCGCGTATCGACCTGTTGACGGTCCAGAGCATCTACGAGCATCCCGTCGCCGGAGGCCGGGTGAGCCTGTTCCTGGGGCTTGGCGGCGGCTATGCGCGGATCATGGACGATGCCACCGAGGAGCTGTTGGCGGGAGGTTCGCCATCCGAATCGGGCACCGTCGGTGAGGCTCGGGTTCGAGGTCCGGGATCTCGATTTTCGCGCCGACCGCGGAACCCGGCTGGTCGGTGGGGGTGACGGTCCGCTTCGGACGTTTCCTGGTGCGCCCCCGGATCGATGTCTTTTTCGGGCAGCCGCGCACCACCGGCGCCGACTTCGAATTCGATTCCGACTTCCGGTTGCGGGAGGAGCGCTATCGATGGTCGGGAGCGGTGGAGATGGAGACGAGCATGAAGCCGCGGTTCGCGACCTTGAGCCTGGACGTCGGGTGGTCGCCGCGCCGATAGGGGAGGCGCCAGACATCCGGGGTTCGCACGGCGCGACGCCGAGAGCCCCACGCCGCCGCCGCGCTGACCGCTCCGCGGGATCGATGCCGGGCGGAGCCCAGCACGAACGCCGGCTTAGGGCGCTGGCGCGCCGACGCGGTCGTTGCGCGCCAGGACCCGGCCGTCGGGCCCGAACGCGAAGGGTACCGAGCGGTTGTCGGGGTCCCAGAGGTCCGGGTGGGTCTGCACCTGGACGTGCAGGTGCGGCATGGTCGTGTTCCCCGAGTTGCCGACCAGGCCCAACGGATCCCCTTCCCGAACCCGATCACCCTCGCTGACCCGCAACGTGCCCTGACGGAGGTGCGCGAGGAGGACGAAGAGACCGTTGTCGAGTTCGATGACGATGAAGTTGCCCGCCGCGTCCGCGTTCGTGGCGACCCGATTGGCGCCTTCGGAATCCACTACCTCACCACGCGCGGCGACCACCGTTCCGTTCACCGGCGACCTGAGCGGCTGCTCCCAGGTGTAGGACGCCGCGTTGCCCGTGAACACCACCGGCATGAACATCATGGTCTCGGCCTGAATGCCAGTAATGCCATTACCGCCGGTGCCGATCCGGCCGCCTTCCAGCCGGACGATATCCAGCGCGAAGTGCTGGTTGTCGGAAAAGAGGTGTTGGTTCTGAAGACGGCTCCAGCCGCCCTGCACCACGAGCCATTCCCCCTCGACAGGTGGCGCGATCCGCACGGCCGGGGCCGGCCCCCCGAAAAGGACGCGGCCGAGTTCGAACCCGAGGAGCAGGGCGCCCGCCGCCAGCACGACGGCGGGTCCGCCGTTCGTTCGGCGCGGGACGAGGAAGCACGCCGCGACCCGCAGCAGGCCGGCGCCGATGAGCCCGGCGAGCAGGGGCGCCGTCTCCCCGGACCGCGGGAAGACCACCACGGCAAGGGAGACCAGCGCGGCCCAGAAGCTCGCCCGCCCGACTGCCTCAAGGAGGTGGGCCCGATTCTCTCGCCCCCGAAGGCCCCGCAGCAGCCCCGGATCGAGACGCCCCTTCCACGCCAGCCAGCTGCGGCTCACGACCGCCCAACCGCACCCGAGCAGCAGCACAATCCACAGCGCTGGCTGCTCGCGGCCGTAGTACAGGAGCGCGACACCCAGCAGCGTCAGCAGGGTTGTGACGATCGCGTAGGCGTGCTTTCTCATCTCGCCAGTGTAAAGAAGGACGGAGGCCGCGCCGCTGCTGTCGGCTCGAGGGCAGCTTGCCGAGCGGCCTTGCCTTTCTTGGGGGTGATCGTCGCGGAGAACACGATCTACCACGACGCCGAGCGGCCCTCGAAGGCCATCCTGCCGATCATTCCGCAGGGGTCTCAGTCGGCAGGCGACGGGCGCCACTGAGGCGCGCCCCGGAATCTCCCCCCCCGGGGGGGCAGAGGCGCAGCCTGCGTCCCCCGGCCACGCCGCGACCGCTCCGGCGCGGCGAGCGACGGGGCGCCGCGGACTCAGACCGGAAGGACGCGCAGTGAGGACTGGTGCCCGGCCGGAACGAGTGCCTTCAGGCCGGCGTCAAACGTCGTCAACTGGCCGCCCCGCTGGATCGCGGCGGCCAGCAGCACGGCGTCCGTGACCTGCCGGTACCCCTGGAGACGCGCGCTGACCGACTCCGGCAGCGTGCCGATGGAGCGGTCCAGGGGCCAGAAGCGGTGGGAGCCCAGTCGGGTGAGACCTTCCAGAACCCCGATCGCGTCGAGAGCGGTCACGGTGTGGCGGACGGCGGCGCGGTTGCAGGAGACCCGCACGAAACCTGCCTCCGTCAACAGGCAGGTTGCCCAGCCCGCGTCCCGATCCGCATCGAACCAGGCCCAGGCGGCGTCGTGATGCACATGGTTGGGCCAGGCAAGCGCGACCAGGACGTTCACGTCCGGAAGCGCAATCAAGGCCAGTCGCCCAGGGAACGATGGACGTCCTCGTTCGTGATGGGAGCGGCGTCGGGATCTACCGCAAACACGCTCGCCCGCTGCCGCTTGCGCTGGGCGGCGGCGCCCGTCCGGAAACCGCGGCGCGCCAACTCCGACAGCGCACGGCCCACGCTCACCCCGTTCCGCTCGGCGAGCGCTCGCGCCACCGACAGCACATCGTCATCGATCGTCACCGTGGTTCGCATCGGCACACTATAACATCGCAGCATCAGAACATCGCAACATCAGCGAGCGGAGAACACGATTTGCCAAGCTGCCGAGCGTCCCTCGGAGGTCGTCCTGCCGATCCTCCCACCGGGACCGGGGGCCGGCCCCGGGACGTCACCAAGGCTGGTTTGGGCTCTGGCGCCGGGCAGCATCAGACGGGAATATCCCATCGCTGACTGAACACTTGAGCCGGTGTCTGGTTAGAGCTACATGCCACATAGATACCCGCTGGCAGCGTGCTGTCAGCTCAAGGGCCGCTCCCCCGAGCGGCCCTTGCTTAATTTGGGGGCGGCTGTGAAAACCAGGGTCTAGGTGGACGGTCTCAATCTCTACCACGGAGCCCTCAAGGACACGCCGTTCAAGTGGCTCGATCTCGTCGAACCAGCTCGCTGTGTGCTGCCACAGCAGGCGCTGGTGGACAGAGTTCTGTACTTCACCGCGCGAGTGTCCGGAAAAGCGAATTCCGGTGCACCCGGGCGACAGCACGTCTACATCAGCGCTCTTCGCACGCTTCCGGAGATTGAAGTCCATTTCGGGAGCTTCCTCGCCAAAACGGTTTGGCGTCCGCTCAACAACCTGCCAGTGGCCGGCAGACAGATTCAGACGCCAAGTCTGGTTACGCTGCCCGCGGGACACCACAAGGTGATCGGTCCCCCGGACCAGACCCTTCCGGTGGATACATACCCCATCGGCACGGCACGAAAGAAGCGCAGACGCAAGTCACCCGCTCCCGTGGCGGATGCTCTGATCGCCAGCCGAAGATGTCGCCGGTGAGCCGTGGTTCCCGAACGCTGCCGACGAAGTCGGAGCCCGGGTGCGGTTACTCGATCGGCGAGAGGAGTTCCGGCGCGGTCACGAGCTGCCTCACTCCGTGCGATTTCGTCTCCTCGAACACGTTGCCCGCTTCGGCCCAGCGGTGGAGGGAGTTGACGTCCAGCCGGGCGCATTGCGGCCGTACGCTCCACGTGACCTGCGCGGGGGAACAGGTGCTCTGGTCGTAGGAGGGGCCGGTGGTGGAGCCGCGGAACAGCACCGGTTCGCCGGTGTCGGACGGGATCATCATCGCCTGATGGAGGTCTCCGCCCGGGTTGCCGCCGTAGGCCATCGTGGTGAAATCGAGCGCGTCCGGGTCGTTGACGACGAGAAACACCTGAGCCTCCACGCGGAGGAGCGGGTTCTCGCAGTTCTCGGGGACGCACGCGCCGAGCCCGACACCGGGAGTCGCGTCGCATGAGGTGTGAACCCAGTGGACCTCGATCGTGTCGCCCGGGCTCACGCCGCCGTAGGCGCCTTCGGCGGGCTCAAGCTCGGCGGGCGTGAGATCCGCGGTCTCGTTGCAGGCGTAGCCGCCGTCCTCCGCGTCGCTGACGAAGACGCTGAATCCGGGGCCCTTGTGCTCCGCGTTCGTGTGCGTGTGGAGGTTGCAGAGGTTCATCTCGCTCGCTGGCGGCGCCAGCGGGAACATGTCCGCGTTCAGCCCATGCGGGTCGGCGATGTCCCGCGGGGTCTGCGGCCCCATGTCTAGGCAAAGCGCCTGCTCCGTCGATGAAGCCGCCTCCGTCGCGGCCTCGCGGTCCGAGCCGGCCGATTCGGGGGCCGGGTCGCCGCCACAACCGGCGACGAGCGGAGTGACCAGAACAGCGGGGAGGATCGTGAGTCGCATGAGGCGTATCGTAATCAAGGGACGCCGGGGTCCGCTGACCACGCGGCCGGACGGCCCGCGGAATCGGCCGGGCCGTGAACGGCGGTGTACGGCACATCCGTAAGCCGATGCTCCAGGCAGCGCAGTTTCCCGATCCGATTCCGGGAACCGCGATTTCGAAACCAGCGGGCTGGTAGGTAGTTCCCGGCCCCAGTCGCGTCGGGAGGCCCCGGGCGCCACTGACGCCCGATTCGCGTCGTGGCGCGCCGATCCGGTCGCTCTGCGCCCGGACGCGCCAGGCGCTAGCAGCCTGTGGTGAAACCCGCGTGAGCGCCGAGGCCCCCACCGGGAGAACTGGGGGCGAGGCGCCCGGCTGACAAGGCGCGTGAGGCCGGAATACCCGGTGTATTTCGGCCGAAACGCAACGATGAGCGCCGCATCGCGGCGCGGTTCAGCCGGGATGGATCGCCCGTCGAACGCCGCGTGGGTTTTGCCACAGGCTGCTAGAAGCCCGCTGCCGCGACCGGGCGCAGTACCCGGCGGCAGCGCTGCATCCAGGAGTCGTAGCGCGCCAGGGTCTCGGCGCTGACGGTGTTGGTTTCCAGCGGCCGCATGCGAGCTTCCGCGACCCAGAGGATCTGCCACGCCTGGTAGTGGTCGTCGCAGGTATCGGCGAGCGCTTCGGAATCGAGGCCGGTCAACCGGCTTCGGACGGCTCCCAATCCGTCCTCCGTGGTGTCTCGGTTGTCCATCGCCACCGACACGAAGACCGTGAGCACATCCATGCAATCCACGAATGCGGCGTCGGCCGCCCGGGGGCCGCTTTCCGACCGGACCTGGATGGGCAGCCGGTCAGGGGCTCCCTGCGAGTGCTCCCGGCACGCCGTGCGCACCGGGTCGGATCGGCCGGGCAGCAGATCCAGCTCGGTCGTGGTGTGCTCGGCGCGCATCGCGTAGTTCGCGCACCCGAGCCCGAGGATCAATGCCAGCGGCGCCAGGTACTTCATGGACGTTTCCCCCAACTCAAGCCGATCAGAAGTAGTGCTTGATGACCAGCGCGACTTCCCGGTATCCGAGGCCGCTGAGACCGATATCCACTCCGAACGGGGTCACCCCGTCGGCATGGACCGGAGCGTGGCTTCGGACCAGGTCGTACTCCGTGGTCGTGGTCAGCTCCCCGAAGCGGCCCCAGCGAACCTTGATCCCGACCAACGCCTCTCCCAGGTTCATGTCGACCCCGACGATGAACTGGTACCCCGGGACCCAACCGCTCATCTCGGCATTCAGCAGGCTGACGGTCCCCGCGGCCGCGCGCTTCGCCTCCTCGGGCCAATCGGGGACGAAGTCGATCGCCAGGTATTCCCGCTCCGGCTTGCGGACGAAGCTCGCCGCAAAGTGCGTCTCGATGTGCGCGAGTCCCATCCCCGCCCCCACGTAGGGCGTCCACCGCGTCCGGTTCTCGTAGTCGTAGTAAAGATTCAGAAAGACTTCCTCGGACCGGACATCGGAGAGGGTCTCCTCCGGGGCCACCGCCCATTCGGCGTTCTTGCCGATCAGGGCTTCATCGCCGCCCTCCAACTCGATGGGCCGGGTGTCCCGCCCGTGACTCCGCAACCGGAGGTCCAGCTCGGCGCGAAAGGCGCCGTAGGTGAGGCCGACCGTCGAGCCATAGCCTAATCCGGTAGCGACATCGAATGAGTTGGTGAGCGCGGTGGTCGCCTCGCGGCTGGTGCAGGCGGCGTCGTTCGGCGGCGTCAACCCCGCCGGATAGAGGAGCCTGTCGCACCGCGTCGGGTGGTTCGCAAACGTCTGCGAGGACGTCACCGTCCGGGCGTGGGGACCGCCCTCTTCGAACCCCACGTAGACGCGCTGCGCCGCCGCGTTCCCCGCGAGCAACGCCGCCCCCACCAGGGTGGCGACCGTCGCCGGCCGGTTCCGGAAGAGCCGGATCGCCGGGCAGTTTGTTCGCTTCATATTCCCCCCAACCCGCAATCGGCGGACCGGCCGCTCATCGCGCGGAGAGCTGACGGACATCGCTGGGCGCACTGAGGCGCTGACGAACGTCCTCGAAGAAATCCGGGTCCGACAGCAACTGCCGGAGGAAGTCCTGATGCAGGTAGCTGTCGATCAGCGTGAACCAGACCGCCAGAGGCAGCTTGTCGAAGAACAGTGCGACGACCCCGCTGGGTCCGGCATGCCGCGGCGCCGCGTAGGTGGCCTCGGTCAGCACGCCGGGCAGGCCGCCGCCCTTGGTGCCGAATGCGGTGAACTCGCTCCGGATCCGCTCGTTCTCCATCGGCCACTCGAGGAACTCGCGCATCGTGGCCGACCCGGCGGCCGAAACCAGCGCGCCGCCCTGAACCCGCTCCATCAGGCTGGCGTAGTCGCGCGCGGTGCCCCCGGGAAAACGCGTTCCGCTGAGGCCCGCCTGTTCGCGAAGGGTCAGCCGGATCGTCACCGGATCGCTGCGCCGGCGCGCCCGAAACCCGGGATCGCTACGCAGGCGGCCCGCCAGCTCCCACGCGGAGTCCGCGAGTGGTTCGTCGACCGCACCGGACCAGCTCAGGAACACGCCGCTGATGGGCATTGGCGCATCCGAGTCGCGAGCGGCGAACCGAGCCGGAAGCGCCTGGGCATCTTCGCGGCCGAGGCGGTGCAGCAGGTAGTCGGTGGCGGCGTTGTCGCTCACCGTCATCATCGCCCACACGACGTCGCGCAGGGAGATGCTGCCGGACGCGTCGAGCCATCCTCGCTCCCGATAGTTCTCCACCGCACGATCGTGCGCGCCGCCATCGGTACGAGGCAGCAGGAACGCCTCGACGGCGGCGAGCGGCAC
>LXNJ01000605.1_pt1 | contig 24359 bp, 19 predicted proteins | sample 809081 | NCBI WGS metagenome assembly LXNJ01 (sample SAMN04870510, study PRJNA318959) | sponge metagenome | biome: sponge; feature: marine sponge reef; material: water | host: Petrosia ficiformis | place: Greece: Milos, Mediterranean Sea | collected 2013-05-29 | depth 5-7 m | reverse complement strand
AGGCGTGCGACGGTACCGCTGGTTCCAGCTCGTGGGCTTGTCCGGCAACGTCATTTCGATGAGACCCGCCTCCAGGGCGGGATTGAGGTATGCCGCCAGAAAGTGTGGGCGGTGCGCGATGCCCAAGACCGTCTGCAACTCGCGGCGGCTCATGTCCTTGGTCAGCATCAGGACCAGTCGCTCAGCTTGTTCGGTGACTTGTTCGGTATCTTGGGGGGTGTCATGGGGGGAAAGGAACGATTTTTCGTTATTTGTCAAGAGGTTATCTTGTTCGGTATCTTGTTCGTTGCTGGCATCGCCCGCCCCGGATGGAAGTGACGGGTGCGCCGGCAGGCGGACGAGAAACCAGGTGCGGTCGTCGTCGGTCTCGAAGCTCGGTGGCGGCGAGCCGTTGTTGCGCATGGCCCGCAGAATCTTCGGCACGCCAGTCGAGCGCCCTTCGGCCAGGTCCAGTTCCTTGAGGAACTCGCCGATTCGCCGGTTGCGGTAGCGGCGGCTCACCGCCTTCCCTTGTTGCAGGTCGTTCATGCGGATCGACCGATCCGCACCGGGAAAGCTCAAGACCAGCAGCTCCTCCCGGGTGATTCGGACCTCGACGGGTTCGCGCTCTTCGTAGGAGCGATGGTAGATCGCGTTGCTTAGCGCTTCTTCGATCGCTGCTACTGGGAAGTTGCAGAACCGCTCGGCTTCGGGCTTGTGTGGGTGCTTGATGACCGCTTCCTTCAGGTAGTTCCGCTCGATGTAGGCAATCGCATCCCGCAGGATCGCCGACAGCGGCCCGCGAAACTCCTTCTCCTCGAAATGGTCGCCTCCGGGGCCGTCCGGAAACCAGACGACATCGATCTGCGTCGCGGGAAAGAACTCGTGCGAACGGTCGTTGAAGAACAAGAGGCCAACGTTCTTCGGGAACAAGGCTTCCGAGGGACCGCCGACGATGTTCATGCGTCGTCCAAGCGCGTCCATCGACATCTCGGCGACTTTCCGGCAAGAGGTCGCTGCCGACATCCTGTGGAGATGACGACCTGCACGTCGCCGGCGATGGAAGGCGAGGTCAGCCGCTGGACGTTGTAGAGCTCGGTGAACTTGCGGTTGTCGTCGTTGGGGATGTAGGCCATGAACTCCTGTTCGGCCTGCTCGCCGAGATTGCGCGTGTCGACGAGAAAGAGGACGCGCCGCGCATCGGCGTGTTTCAGCAGGCGGTAGACCTGCGTGATGGCGGTGAAGGTCTTGCCCGACCCGGTCGCCATCTGGACCAGAGCGCGCGGCTTGTCGGCCTTCAGCGACGCTTCGAGTTCGGCGACCGCCTTGGTCTGGCACTCGCGCGGCCGACGGGGTTGAGTGCCGGAAGCGAGGCGATGCCCGAGCGAAAGGACTGCGGGGCGAGCATCCAGGCGTTGAACGTCTCCGGGCGGTTGAAAAGCGAAGACTTCCCGGGAGCGTGGATTGGGGTCGCGCGCGTTGGTGAACCGCGTGATCTGCCCCGTGCTCTCGTAGAGGAAGGGCAGGGGTTCGGTATTCGAGACCCATTTGAGCTTGGCTGTGGCGTAGCCCTCCGACTGCTCTTCGACGGTGGTGAGCTTGGCACCCCAGCTGTCCGGTTTGGCCTCGACGACGCCGACGGCCTCCCGGTCGACGAAGAGAACGTAGTCGGCGGGCCCGATGTCGGTCTGATATTCGCGTACGGCGATTCCCAGCCCCGCAATGAAGTCGATGGCGTCCTTGTCCTGAACGTGCCAGCCGGAAGCCCGGAGGCGATCGTCGATCCGGTCTCGGGCGACCTGTTCGGGGTTCTGGTTGGCTTTAGCTGGCATGGGATCGGCCGGTGGACCAGCCCGATGGACCGACGCGCCAACTCCGTCGCTTGGAGTCATGCTCATCGGGAACTGGCCGTCCAGGGCTCGACAGTTGCTATTCCGGTGTTGCAGACCTCGCAGTGAGTCTTGTGCTCATGGCGGTGCCTCCTGTTGGGCGGGCAGCCGCTCTACATAGCCCGCGCGATCTGCAAATTATGCTCTCAGGCCGCTCAGGTCAAAGCTCGCTGCGTACAAGCGGCGCGGATGCAGAGTCGGACGGCAAGTTGCGGGGCATCGCCTTGTGCTGTCTTGCTGACGAGATCTAGAACACCGACAAGACCTCTGATTCAACCCGCTGCACGGCGGCCGGATCGTTGCCAAAGCCGCACAACATGATCTCGTCGGCGCCGGCTTCGATGTATCCGCCGAGATAGTCCTGGAGGGCGTTGACGGTGCCCCAGCAGTACCAGGGCTGACCCGGTGACTTCTTCCATTCCTCATCGCTGTCGAACACCCGGGTGGGCAGACAGACCGTGCGGCGGACTTCTGCCGGATCGCGCCCGAAGTCCTCGCAGTGGCGATCGATCGCCTGTTGCTTGCGTTTGTAGACGTCGACACCGCCGGGGTGCCAGAAGTCCAGGTTGCTGGTGTCGCCATAGCGCGCAACGGTTCTCAAGGTGCGCTTTTCGCCATTGCCCCCGATCAAGATGGGAATCGGTGTGTCCTGAGCGGTTCTAGGCGACATGGGCGCGTCGTTCAACTGGTAGTACTTGCCGGAGTAGTTCACGTATTCCTCCGGGTCCTTGGTGAACAGCAGACGGATCAAATGCGTCGCCTCCTCCAACCGGTCACTGCGTTCCCGCAACGACGGAAAGTCCCAGCCGTAGGCCGTGTGTTCCTGTTCGTACCAGGCGGCACCTAGGCCCAGTTCCACCCGTCCACCCGATACGTGATCGAGGGTGGCCGCGATCTTTGCCAGGAGAGCCGGGTTACGGTAGGTGTTTCCAGTCGCGAGAATACCGAGGCGCACCCGATCGGTGATCATCGCCACCGCCGTGAGCAGCGTCCAGCCTTCCATGGCCCAACCATGTCCACCGCGCCCCGGCGGCATGAAGTGATCCGAAAGCCACAGGCTGTCCCAGCGACCCGCTTCCACCGTTTTCGCCGTTGCGGCTATGTCAGACCACTTCGTGTTGTATTGACCCATCTGTACGCCGAATTTCATCGCGATCTCCCATTTCCGTGGTTTCTTGGCCACCATCTCACCGCCCGTGCCCGTGTGAACGGACAACCCTTGGCCGGCCCCGTCGAGTCTGCGGCCAGGTCGCGAAGCGGGGTCACTGTGCCCGGTTCGACCAGGACATTGGACATTGGACATTGGCAGGCGCCTGCAACGCAAGGCGGGAGTCGAAGCGGGTGCCATGCTTCCAAGCGCTCCCGGTAAGAGTTCACCCAGATTGGCTGCGCCGGCAAGGGTCTGGACACCCTCATGCTTCCATGCGAGACGCGACCGCTTCGCGGTCGCCCCGAGAATTTCTCCCGGCATCGAGCGCCGCCGACGACCAGGCAACAACGGCGTGTTTGTTTCATGGGAGGCCGAACCGCGCCGGCCGTCCTTGCTACCATGGTGGGCTATGCCGACGCGACGTGAACTCATCGCCTTCACGGCGACGGCGAGCGCCGTGGCGGCGTTCGCCTGGCGGCCCCAGGCGCAGAGCGTCTCCCGGGGTCTGGTGCCGGTGGCCGACGGGGCCACGGGACTGCCGTTGCTGAAGCTGCCCCCGGACTTCAGCTACGTCTCCCACGGCTGGCGGCGGGATCCCATGGACGACGGCAACGGGGTGCCCGGACTGCACGACGGCATGGGGGCCTTCGTGCAGGACGACGGTACGGCGATCCTGGTGCGCAACCACGAGATCACCCGGGCGCCCCTCAACGGAGCGGCGGCGGTGTACGACCAGCGTTGCGGCGGGGGCACCACGACGCTGAGCTTCGACCTCGGCAGTGGGGAGTGGCTCGGTTCCCGTGCGACGTTGGCCGGTACGTACAAGAACTGCGCCGGAGGCCCCACCCCGTGGGGAAGCTGGCTGAGCTGCGAGGAGACCACCACCGGTTGGCTGTCCGGCGTCATCGACCATCCCCACGGGTTCGTGTTCGAGGTTCCGGCGCTCGGCATGGGCGATCCCCGGCCGCTGACCGGACTTGGCCGTTTCGAGCACGAAGCCGCCGCCGTCGATGCGGCCACGGGAATCGTCTACCTCACCGAAGACGAGTCGAGTGCCGGTCTCTATCGTTTTGTTCCCGGTGCCGGCAGGCGGGGACCGGAATCCCTTCGCCACCCCGGCCGGCTGCAGATGCTCGCCATCGACGGCCGTCCCCGATCGGGGAGTCGATGGTCCGTCGGCCTCGAACAGGACGTCGCCTGGGTCGATGTCTACGATCCGGAAGGCCGGGAGGGGACCTCCGTGTTCGACCAGGGATACGCCCGGGGCGGCATGCGGTTCAAACGCCTGGAAGGCTGCTGGTGGGACGGGGCGCGGCTGTATTTCGTGTCCACCACGGGCGGTTCCGCGGGCTCGGGCCAGATCTGGGAACTCGACGCCGAAGCATCGCGCCTTCGACTGTTGTACGAATCGCCGGGAGCCGGCGTGCTCAACGAGCCGGACAACGTCACGAAGCTCGCCAACGGCGCGCTGTTGCTTTGCGAAGACGGTGGCAAGCCGACGCGTCTGGCGATGCTGACGCCTTCCGGTTCCTTGGGGGTCGTCGCCGAGAACAACATCGTGCTGGACGGCAGGAACGGCTTCGTCGGTGACTTCCGCGATGCGGAATGGTGCGGGGTGTGTCGGGCCGGGGACTGGGTGTTCGCCAACATCCAGATCCCGGGGATCACCTTCGCGATCACCGGTCCTTGGGACGACTTCGTGAACCAAGCCGGGTGAGGAAACGCTGGCGGGCCGCGACCGCGTCGTGGGCGAGTCGGGAGTTGGCGGACGAGACGCGGCCGCCGGAGATCTCGCTCGGTCGCTTCCTCTGGCTGTTCGTGCGCACCTGGCCGTTCATGCGGCCGATGCTGGTGCACGTGATCTTCCTCGTGCTCGTCTGGCCCTTCGTCATGATGGCCGTCGGCACGTTTACCGGTGCCATCACGGGCGATCTGTGGTTCAACAAGATTTTGAACGGCGAGCGGCTGCAGCCGTTGCAGGCGACCGTGCTGTTTCTCGACGACACCTATCTGAAACACGAGGTCGAGGTCGACGCAGCCGACGAGCGGCTCGAGCCGGTGCCGTCGGAGCAGAACTTCGCCCTGGACCTGGTGGGTCCGTCGGACCTTGGCGAAGGGGAGCGCGAGGAGATCCTCGGCGAATTTGCCGCCGCCTTGGAGGGCTTCTACGAACGCACCGTGGCGATACGTCTGCACGGGCACCAGGCCGTGGACGTTGCCCGGCGCGAAGGGCTGATGGACCGCATCGGAGACGCCTTGTCGTCCCGCCTGGTGGATCCCGAGATCGACTGGCAGACGCGCGAGGACCCACCTCGATGGTTCTGGATGGACCGCGACCGCATCGCCTACGCCACGGCGACCGTGCAGACGCTCGACGCCCTCGACCTTGCCGCGTTGGGGTCGTTGGTGGACGACGCGATCGCGGCCGCCGAGGTCGAGGGTGCGGGCGCCACCGTGTACGAACAGGCGATCACGGTGGATGCCTGGCGACAGCCCGCCGAACCCGTGCCCACGTCCACGGACTCGGAGCTACTCGCCGAGGCGGCACTGACAGTCTCCGGATCCATGGACCGGGACACGCTGTCGGCCATCGCGACGGCACTCGCTGAAGACGGTGGCGACATCACCCCCAGGGTCTACGAGCTCGACCAGGACCAGCGCCGCGCCGTGCGCAACAGCTCGATCGGCTGGTTCGCCTTCGGCGCCTTGTTCGGCATCGTCGTCTACATCGGGGTCATCCCCTACTACTCCTCGTGGACGTGGCAGAACGTCATCCACTACCTGCGCGTCAGCATGATCGAGAAGATCGAGCAGGTGTCCCTGCAGTTCCACAGCGACTCGCGCGTGGGCGACGCCATCTACCGCATCAACCAGGACAGCAACCAGATCAACGCGGCGCTCAACGAGGCCATCGTCGAGCCGCTGACGACGCTCTACGGACTGTCCATCGCGGCGGCGTTCGTGGTCGCCTTCGACCCGCTGCTGGCCGGCGCGATCCTGCTCGTCACCGTGCCGATGGTGCTCCTCACCATCGCCTTCACGCCGCGCTTGCGACGACGGTCGGTGGTCAACCGGGTCGCCAACAGCAATCTCACCTCGCGGCTCCAGGAGACCTTCGGCGCGATGAAGATCGTCAAGGCCAACCGCGCCGAGGATCTCATGCTCAATCGCTTCAACCAGGACTCGCACCGGGCGTTGGACGCGGCCATCTACTACCGCCTGGAAATGGTGCTGTTGAGCATGCTCGTCATGCTGATGGGCGGCGCCGCCATCATCGGCCTCGAGTACCTGATGGTGAGCTGGACGGTTGGCGAGCCGGCCAGACCCACCTACCTGGGTTGGGCGTTCGTCGCCTGGCTCGGGTTCAGGACCTGGAACCTCGGCGCCTACAACGCGGCCAACGGCCGGGTCGGTGAGGTCATCTACACGGGCTACGGCATCGTCCGCTGGTGGAGCATGCTCCAGGACCTGTTCATCGGCCTCGAGCGGGCGTTCTACTTCATCGACCTGAAGCCGGACGTGGTCGAGAGGGAGCATCCCGAGGACTACCCGGCGCCGGTCCGCGTAGTGGCCTGGCAGGACGTGCACTTCGCCTACCAGCCGGACAAGCCCGTGATCCGGGGAGCGGATCTCACGGCGCGCGCCGGCACCGTCACCGCCATCGTCGGCGAGACCGGCTCGGGCAAATCCACGCTGATGTCCATGCTGCTGCGCCTCTACGACACGCAGTCGGGGCAGGTGACCATCAACGGCGTCGACATCAGGGATCTACGCATCGACGACATCCGTGCCAACAGCGCCATCGCCCTGCAGAAGAACATCCTGTTCACCGGCCGCATCGCCGACAACATCGGCTACGCCCTGCCGGGAGCCTCGCGCGCCGACGTCGAGGCGGCCGCCGGGGTCGCCTGCGCCGACGAGTTCATCGAGACGATGGCCGAAGGCTACGACAGCGAGCTCGGCGACCGCGGCAGCAAACTGTCGGCCGGGCAGAGGCAGCGGCTGACCATCGCCCGCGCGGTGATTCGCAACCGGCCGATTCTCATCCTGGACGAACCCACCGCGTCGCTCGACGCCGTGACCGAACAGCGGGTCATGGCGAACCTGGCCGAGTGGGGTAGGGACAAGGTCGTCTTCCTGATCACCCACCGCCTGTCGACGATCAGGAACGCCGACCAGATCGCCTTCCTGGAGGACGGGCGGATCGTCGAGACGGGCAGCCACGACGAGCTGATGAACATCGATGGCGGGCGCTACCGCGATTTCGTGCTCGCCGAGACGGTTGGCGCGGAGGGCGCGGAGGAAGAGGAATGAGCGAGCCGACGCGTCCCGGCCCCGACCACACCGTCGTCACCACCCAACGCCGCCGGCTGCTCTCGGGCTACAAGCGCGGCGAGCGGTTCGACGACCACATCGACACGGGTCCCGAGATCAGCAACGCCGACGCGGTGAGGATCGTCTGGCGGGCGGTCAAGCTGCTCGTTCACGCCAAGGGACTGTTCGCCACCAAGTTCCTGATGTCGACGGCGATCTGGATTCCGGGACTGTTCCTCGGCTGGTTCGGCAAGATCATCATGGACCACGTGATCAACGGTCGGGAACTCGATGCCGACGAGGCGCTGTTCCCGCCGCACATGAAGCCGATCCTGCGGTTCCTCGAGGGACGCGAGCCCATGGAGATCATGCTGCTCGTCAGCGGCATGTTCGTTGTCGGGCTGCTGTTGATCGGCACGCGCGGCGGTGGCACCGGTGCCGGCGTCCACGGCGGTCGGGACGCGGCATCCCACGCCGAGAACGCGATCTCGAGCGGTGGCAGCCGCGCCGGTTCCATCTGGGGACTCGCCGAGTGGTGGGTGAACGTGCGCATGAACCAGCGGGTCGCCAACGCCTTGAGAACGCGGCTGTTCAACCGCCTGACCCGCGTGCCCATGACGTCCGTGGACGACCAACGGGTGGGCGATCAGATCTACCGGGTGATCTACGACTCCTCGGAGGTGCCGGAGATCGTCTACCAGGCGACCTTCGAGCCGTTCTTCGTGTTGCTCGGCTACCTGATCACCATGTATCAGCTCGAGACCTACGCGAACGTCGCCCCGGAGCTGATCTGGCTCGCCTGGGTCATGTTTCCGGTGGTGCTGTTCTCCACCCTGCCGATGACCCGTGTCATCCGTCGCGCCAACCACAACAACCGCGCCGCCGGTGCGGCGACCACCAACGCCATGGAAGAGACGATGAACAACATCGGCGCGGTGCAGAGCCTCGGCGGTGCGCGCCAGGAGACGCGCAAGTTCGCCGAGCGCAGCGCGCAGCAGTTCTGGCGCGAACGCCTCGCCATGGTCATCGGCGTCGCCCTCATCTTCTTCATCAGCCTCTTCGGCGAGGCGATCGGCCTGATCACCGGCTACATCACCTCGGGATTCGCGATCACCGGCCAGTTGACCGCCGGGGACTTCTTCGCGCTGATGGGGCTCTACGAGTCGGTCCGGGGCGCCGCCGGCGATTTCGGCGGCCTATGGGTGAAGCTCCAGGGTGCCGTCGCCTCGCTGCGCCGGGTGTTCTTCTTCGTCGACTACGGCACCGAGGACGACACCGACGGCGAGCGGCAACTGACCGCCTTGGGCGAGGGCGTCAAGTTCGACGGCGTCGATTTCGTCTATCCCGACGGCCGGCAGGCGCTGCGCGACATCAATCTGGAACTCGGGGCCGGCGAACTCGTGGCGTTCGTCGGGCCCACGGGAGCGGGCAAGACCAGCCTCGCGTACATGATTCCGGCGTTCCTGCGGGCCACCCGCGGCCGGGTGTCGATCGACGGCGTCGAGGTGGGCGACTACGCCCTCGACTCGCTGCGCCGGGAGGTGACCCACGTCTTCCAGGAGCATCAACTCCTCGCCGAGTCCGTGCGCGACAACATCCGCTTCGCGAAGCCGGATGCGACCGACGACGAGGTTCACGCGGCACTCGCGGCGGCGGGCTGCACGGAGTTCGTGGCGAGCCTGCCGGAGGGCATCGACACCGTGCTCGGCCGTTCCGGGGACACCCTGTCGGTCGGTCAGCAGCAACGCCTGTCCATTGCCCGCGGCCTGGTGCGCGACTCGAAGATCCTCATCCTCGACGAACCCACCGCGGCCCTCGACCCGCGTACCGAGAACGCCCTGGTGCGCGCCCTGCATACCGCCTCGGCCGAGCGGCTGGTGATCGTCATCGCCCACCGTCTGTCCACCATCCGTCAGGCGAGCCGCATCGTGTTCGTCGAAGATGGTGAGATCAGGGATGTCGGCGACCACGACAGCCTCATGGCCGATCCGAACGGATCGTACCGACGCTACGTCGAGCTTCAGACGGCGTAAGGAGCGGTTCGGGAGACCCTGGCGACGCTCGTCGCGCCATCGCCCGCTTAAGGGAATCTGCCTGGTCGAGTCTGCCAACCACGACGTAGGGTGCCGGCCGGACCCCGCCGCGACACAGCGATGGAAGCCCTCACTAGTAAAGGCCGGGGCGCTCGGCGGATCGGAAGCGTTTGTACTCCCATTGGTACTGGGCCGGGTCCCGGGCGACGATGGTCTCGATGGCGGCGTTGATGGCCCGGGCGCTGATCTCCGGATCCGCATCGCGCACGGCATCGACGGTCGCCTCGAAACCGAGCGAGAAACCTCCTTCCACGCGCGTCACCGCACCGATGACCACGTTGGCGTCCACCCGCTGCAGGAGCCTCGAGACCAGCGACATGGTGAGCGCCGGCTGGCCGAAGCAGGGCGCCATCACACCAGCGCCGCCTCGCGGCACCTGGTCGGGCAGGACGATGACGAGGCCGCCAGTCTGCAACGCCCTCACGATCCGCCGCAGGCCGCCGATGGAGTCGGCCGCCGAGCGGGTGCCGAAACGTCCTCGGGCTGTGGCGAGTGCGCGGTCCAGGGCGGCGGACGCGGGCCGCTGGTAGAGAGCCGTCAGGGGCGCGACCGTGTTGAGGAAGTAGCCGATGTACTCCCAGTTGCCGAAGTGCGGTGCGATGACGAGCGTCCCGGGGCGCAGCCGATGATCGCCTTCGACGTTCCTTAGAAGCGACGCCACGCGGGGTAGTGGCCAGGTCCACAGCGCCACCGCTTCGGTAAGCGTCATCGCCGTGTGCCGCAGACTCTCGCGGACCAGTCGCCGGCGCCAGGCAGGATCCCGATCGGCGTAGACGAGGTCGATGTTGGTTCGTGTGACACGTGCCGACCGACCGTCGAGGCGCCACGCCAGGTCGCCGGTGACGACGCCCAGCCGGCGCAGTGCCGTTACATCCAATGGCGAGAGTGCCTTGGCGGCTCCCAGCGCGGCACCGATGGCCAGCCGAACGCCGAGTTCGGAGCGGCGGCTTGCCATTGTTGGCTAGCGCGTCTCGCGAGTACGCGAGCCGTCCAAGAGCGACTCGCAGCGCCCGTCCACGAAATGCAACCTGACGATAAACATTGGCACCGCTCAAGACATCTAGACGGGCGGCCAGACGCCGATGATTGCGCCCATGAGGACCGAGTAGGTCACCCGGTAGCCAGCCTGGATCGCCCAGAGCCGCCAGCCCCAGCCGCAGAAGGCCGTGTCGGACGCCATCGAAGCGGCGATGAAGGCGATGCCGGTCAAGAGACCCAGGACGGCGCCATCGGCGATGCCGGTCATTCCGAGGCCGCTCATCAACGCAGCGACCACGACACAGGTCGCCAGGGCGGCGACGAAGCTGACGACGAACGGCGTCGGCGACGGTTGGATGTCCTCCTCGGTCTTGCCGAGGGCGGCGAGCCACGCCTTGCCGAACACCGGCCCGTACCAGACGTAGCCGAGCGCGAACGCGGCGACCGTGGCGGTGAGAATCGCCCACCAGTTCAGACCGGCGAAGTCGAGCATGTCGAGTCCCCAAGAGATCGGTGAAGCGGAAGTATCGCGTATATTGGCGGGTGTTTCCCTTCACAAGAGGACCGCGATGGGCAGCGGCTTCTCGCCATGATGGCCGCCGAAATGCCGTCCGAGTGGTGGTCGGCCAACGATCCCACGGGTCGAAGCGTGCGGGAGTTCCGCCTTCGGCGCGTTGGCGGTGAACGTCCCGTGACCGGTGTCCTTTGGTCCGGTCCTGGCGGGGACACACCCGCGCCCTTGGTTCTGTTCGGACATGGTGCGTCGGGCGACCGGTACCAGTCGCCCATCTGTCACCTCGCGGCACGCCTGGCGCGGGTTGGATGCTCGTCGCTGGCGATCGACGGTCCCGTGCACGGACTCCGCCAGGTGGGTCCAGGCGGTCGGCATGCCTTGGCTGAAGAGATGCGCCGGGAGGGGTTCATCGACGACATGGTGGACGACTGGCAGGCCGCACTGACCGCCGCCCGGGAGCAGGTCGCGGTCGGCGACCTCGGTTACTTCGGGCTGTCCATGGGCTCGATCTTCGGCATTCCCACGCTCGCCAGGCTTGCCGACGTGAAGGTGGCCGTACTCGGCCTGTTGGGGACGACACGTGCAGGGCGTCCGTTTGCCGAGCGGGTGCTCGCGGACGCCGGGGCGATCCACTGTCCGGTCCTGTTCCTCATGCAGCTCGAGGACGAACTCTTCCCCAGGGACGGCTACCTGGAACTGTTCGACGCGCTGGCCAGCGCCGACAAGCGCCTGCACGCCAACCCGGGTCTGCATCCCCAGGTGCCGGGCGAGGAGATCGACTTCGCCTTCGACTTCCTCAACGGGCACTTGGCGGAGGACTCGGCGTGAGAATCGCCGACGTCAAGCCCATCGTCGTCGACACACCGCCGCCGCACCGGGGCGGACGCACCTGGGTCTTCGTCAAGCTCACCACGGACACCGGCATCGAGGGCGTCGGCGAGGCCTACAAGGTGCCGTTCCACCCGCTCACCGTCGCCAAACTGATCGAGGACGTCGGCGAGACCTACGTGATCGGCACCGATCCCTTCCAGATCGAACGCCTGTGGCGCGCGGTCTACTACGGTGAAGGCTACGAGTCCCACGATCACCACCAGCATCCCGATCACACCGTCGTCGGGGTGCTGAGCGCCATCGAAATGGCCTGCTGGGACATCATCGGCAAGGCTCTCGACCAACCGGTGTACAACCTGCTTGGCGGTCGCTACCACGACAAGCTGCGCTCCTACACCTATCTCCATCCGGCGCCGGACGACACCAGTCGCCGCTCACCGCACACCGATCCCGAGGCGGCGGCGCGAAGTGCATTGGCGCACGTTGCACAGGGCTTCACGGCGCTGAAGTTCGATCCGCTGATCGACGTCATGGGCAACCGCGATCCCCGCGAGCCGCCGCTCGATCGCCTCGACAACGCGGAGGCGGTGGTGCGCTCCGTCCGCGAGGCTGTCGGCAACAAGGCGGACATCCTGATCGGCACACATGGCCAGTCGACGACCTCCGGCACCATTCGGTTTGCGCGCCGCATCGAGAAGTTCGATCCACTCTGGTTCGAGGAGCCCGTCCCGCCCGAGAACCGAGACGAGATGGCCCGGGTCGCCCGCGCCACCACCATCCCGGTGGCCACCGGCGAGCGCTTGGCGACCAAGTTCGAGTTCCGCGAACTGCTCGAGAAACAGGCCGCGGCGATTCTCCAGATGGCCCTCGGCCGGGTGGGCGGCATCCTCGAGGCACGCAAGATCGCGGGCATGGCGGAGGCCTACTACGCGCAGATCGCCCCGCATCTCTATTGCGGTCCCATCGAGGCCGCAGCGAACATCCAGGTGGACACCTGCAGCACCAACTTCCTGGTCCAGGAGAGCATCGGGCGGTTCGACGGGTTCCACGCGGAGATCCTGAAGGAACCCATCCGCTGGGAGGACGGCTACATCATCCCGCCGACCACGCCCGGGCTCGGCGTCGAACTCGACGAGGAGGTCGCCGCGCGACACCCGTACCGCACGCGCTGAGCGAGGTTCCGTCGCCGGCGTTGCCCAGCCGCGGGCCACTTTCCTACACGACGATGCGACGATCCCGCTACCGGCGGATGGCGAAGATCGCTGGGTAGCGAGATCCCGTTTCACGGAAACTCGCCATCATGGCGAAGCCCCCCCGCAGGCAGTTCGATGATCAGCAAGCGTGCTGCTACCACTTGGCGTCCCGATGCGTGCGCGGCGCGCTGTTGTGCGGAAGAGACGAGTACACGCAGCGCGACTACTCGCACCGCAGCGCATGGCTCACGGATCGGCTGGCGACTCTGAAGGATTGCTTCGCGATCGTCGTCCTGGGCCACGCCGTGTCGAATCGTCACTTCCATGTCGTCGTCTATTACGACCCGCGAGCCTGCATCTGGTGGGATGACGAGGAGGTGGCGAGACGCTGGATCAACGTGTTTCCGCCCGCGAATGGCAGGCAGGCCAGTCTGCAGACGGTCTATCCTCGGGAGCTGTTGCTGGCAAAACCTGAACGCCTGGAGCGTGCCCGACGGTCGCTGGGGTCGTTGTCGGAGTTCATGAGGTACCTGAAGCAACCGATCTCGCGGCGTGCGAACTTGGAGAGCCGGACCGCCGGGCACTTCTTCGAGGCGGGCTTCTACGCGGGCGCGCTGCTTGGCGAGCAGTCCGTGCGGGCGGCGATGCAGTACGTCGATTTGGCGCCGGCGCTGCCGATGCTCCGCAAGTGGCTCGAAGTCTGTCCTGGGACGTCGTTGCGGGAGCGGGTGAGGGAGAACAGCCTCCGGGCACTGGAGCGCTATCTGCCACGCTCGAAGCCAACTGGCGACTCCTGGCGTGGCGTGAGGGCAGTAATGACCGCCGGGCAACAAACGGACCCGCAGGCCAGATTCCTTGAGCGGCGCTGATGTTTACACGCAGGTTGCATTTCGAACAACGCTTGGAATCGCTCTTGGACGGCTCGCGTACTCGCGAGAGGCGCTGGCTTGGCTAGATCTCTGGCGGACTGCCTCGATGTGTCGGATCGGGTGGGCTCATCAGGCCGACCTGGTTGCCGTCGGGGTCGACGACGATGGCGTACCTTGAGCCCCAGAAGGTGTAGTAGGGCGGCTGCGAACTGCCGTAACCAAGCGCGACCACGGTTCGGTAGACCGCGTCGACTTCGTCGGCATCCGGGACGCGCAAACTCATCACCAGCCGATCGCCCTCGCCCTCGAACGCCCGCCAGCCCGCGTTGTAGGCCTTCGCCAGGGCTTCGCTGTCCAGTGCCAACTCGAAGCCGTTGGCCATCTTGATTTCGACGTGGTGGGGTCCGGTGTCCGTCCGCCACACGGTGTCCTCTGGAATGTCCAGGCCGAGCGCCCGGTAGAAGTCGATCGAACGCGCCATGTCGCGGACGACGAGGTTCAACTGGTCGAGGACGGGCCCCACGGGCGGCGGTGCTGCGCTACGGACGTGCGTACGTGCTTGGTTTTAGTGCTCTTGAGGCGCGTAGTACGGCGTCCGGCGCGTTTCGTCGTAGTCGAGGATCGTCAAGCGCTCCATCAGCCGCCGGTGCGGCCAGAAGTCGGCGCTCGCCGTGTGCAGCACGCAGCGGTTGTCCCACATGGCGATGGAGCCGGGTTCCCAGCGGAAGCGGCAGGTGTACTCGGGGCGTCCCTCCTGCAGCTTCATTCGCCACAGCAGGTCTTTCTGCTCGCCTTCCGGCACGCCGTGTTCTGCCGCGAACCGGCGCACGAAGCCCTGTTGGACGTAGAGCGTGGTCCGGCCCGTCTCCGGATGCGTTCTGGCAACCGGATGAACCGCCACCGGCGTGACTCCGTCCATCTGGTGGCCCACCGAGCCGATGTGGACTGCGGTCAGCTGTTCGACGCGCTGCTTGACCTCGAGGGGCAGTCCCTCCCACATGCCGTGGCAGTCGCAGAAGCAGGTGTCGCCGCCGACGGGCGGCGCTTCGCGGCACATCAGGATCGAGCCCATGGGCGGCCGCGGCTGCCAGGTGGCGTCGGCATGCCAGCCCGAGGCGGCGTTGGGCACGGTCTCGTCGGACGGCAGCACGAGCATGTTGGGGATGTCCTTCACCTTGACCTGCTGGTTCAGGTCGTGGGGCGAGTTCGGCATGTGTTCACGCTCGCCGAACGGGGCGCCGACTTCGCCGAAGTGTTCCGCGAACGCCACCATCTGCTGGCGCGTCAGATGCGCTTGGTTGCGGAACATGATGACCCGCCGCTCGAGCCACAACTCGCGCAGGAACGTCACCATCTCGGGGTCGTCGAGATCACGGGCGAGATCGACGCCGTGGACGACGGTGCCGATGGTCGGCTGCACGGGTTCGAGCTTCAAGTCGATCCCGCAGACCGTGACGGGTTTGTAGTAGACGGTGCCGAAGCTCCCGGGGACGAGGTCGCGGTCCTGGGCCAGGATGCCGTCCATCACCTCCCGGCGGCTGCTGCCGGGCGAACGAACCTGCGCGACCGCGCCCAACGGACTCGACCTCGAAGGCGGCTTGTCCGCCTTGGCGCGCTCGGCGCGTTGCCTGTACGTCGGATTGGTCGCGAGTTGCGGGTCTTGGGGCGCGGCCACCGTGTGCCTCCTGCGTCTTGCTTCGCGGCGGAAGATCGTCGACCGATCAGTATAGACGGCAGCGGTCTATACTTGTCGATTGCGTAGGTGACCGCACGAGGTTCACCGGCAGGAACATGGTCAGCGGAGGCCACGCCATGTCGGGTTCGCAACCGGCGTCGATCGAGACCACGGCCAACTTCGCCCACAGCCGACATCGGGGCTTTCGCGTCCCCAACCACTATTCGGCCAAGCACCCGGACGATCTGAAGACCCTGGGGATCCGCGAGAACATCGTCGTCCACAACGCCCGGCTGCTCGACCCGGCGCCGACGCTCGACAGCCACGGTTTCCAACTCGTCATCGCGCCGACGGAACTCGACCTGTTGGACACCGAAGTCGTGCAGAGCGCGTTCTACCAGGAATGCCGGGACCTGCTGAAGCGGGTCACCGGTTGCGAGGAAGTCAGGGGCGGGGGGCACGAGTACCGCAACGGCTTCGGCGGCATGAAGGGACCGCGCGGCGTCAAGCCGACGCCCAACGGCAGCGGCGGCGCCTACGCGCAGGGCATCCACGCCGACATGTCGCCGGCGGTGGAAGACCGCTTCCAGCGGATCTTGCCCGAGGCCCGGCACTTCGAGAGCATCAACATCTGGCGCAGCGCCGTCCGCGAGACCGTACGCCTGATGCCGCTCGCGGTGTGCGACATGCGCTCGGTCAGACCCGACGACATCGTCTTCGGGGACGGCCAGAACACCGGCAACATCAAGCAGTACACCAAGGTCGTGGACCAGCGGCTGATCCACGGCCCGCACCAGCGCTGGTGCTACTTCCCGGACATGACCCCGGACGAGGTCCTGCTGTTCCGCCAGTACGACACGCGCCAGGAGATCCTCAACCTTCGCACCGTGTTCCACACCGCCGTCGCGGATCCCAATACGCCGGAGTATGCGCCCATGCGCTCGACCATCGAGGTGCGGATGCAGGCGATCTACGGCAAGGACACCGACCGCGAGGCCCGCGCCGCCCGGTTCAAGTCGGCGATCCCGACCCACTACCTCGACGGTCGGGTGTGCAACTGGTGGAGCGGGCCGATCGAGGGCTACGTGCCGCCGCGCGCTTGATGCCGGGTAGCCGGCGCGTCCCGGATCATTACCTCGTCGATGAAGAACCCCGCCATCTGACCCATGGCGTATTTCTGCAGCGGGTGGAAATACCAGGCGGGATCGAGTTTGCGGCGGTAGTCGATTGTCAACGCGATTTTCGTCGTGTCGGGAGTGATGGGAGTCAGCGAGATCTCCGTGCCGATCTGCTCCAGGTACGAGGAGAAGAACGTTGTATCGTGCACGATTCGTGTGCGCACTCTCGTCGGTTCGACCTCCAGGACTTCGAGACGCAGCACACCTTCGTGCGTATTGGTGACAAACCACCGGTGGTAGCGCGTGTGCAGGTGGTGAACGTCGCCGGGGTGCAGCGACTCCGCCTCGACCCGGTAGGGCATCGGGAATAGCGACAGCATCCAGTTGCGGTCCTTGTCGAGGTCGATTGGGCGTACCAGGTTCGCCATGACCTGCGCTGGTGTCATGTGCGCGACCCTGGTCGCAGTCGCGGACGACGTTCGCTCCGCACTGAGCCGATCGGTCGTCCCCTCGAATGACGACACCAGCACGATCAGCGGCAACACGGAGGCGTATCTCTTGCCGTGGTGCTTGCCGCCCGTGGTCGACAGCCAGTGCGTCGCAAAGGCAATGGTCGCGACCAGAAAATAGATCGGTAGGAACATGAGCACACAGACGAAGCCCTCGAACAACACGATGGAACTGCCGAGGAACACGATCAGCGATGTCAACGAGAAGTCGCGATAGCGGTGCCGCAGACTCGTGCTCGGTGTGGTCGGCTGCACCGCTGCGATAACTAAGGCCCCTACGTAGGGAATACCGACATACAGCAGGGCTGATGAGTCAAGCTCCTGTCGTATGAGAAAGTGGACGGCGAGTGAACCGACGCCAACGAGCAGCAATATGGCCAGCACGAGTACACGGCGCGCCCCGCGGCGAGCCCGAAGTCGATCCACGATGTCTGTCAGCCGAGCCATCAGCCTGCCGTTGTGTTTCGAACTTGTGCCGCCAAAGTGTGCCGGGCACATGGCGTGATCGCCGTGATGCCCGGTCGGCTCGGCAGATCCTCCGCCACTTGGACATGCCAGGCGAGTCCCAACTTCTCCAGGAGCTCGATGAAGTGGAAACCGAGGTCCAGCTGGCCCGGATACAGGCCGTGCCGGGCCGAGGCGGGAAACGCGTGGTGGTTGTTGTGCCAGCATTCGCCCATGGACGGTATGGCGGCCCACGGCACGTTGTGCGCCTGGATGGCGCCCTCGTCGACGAGCCAGTCCTGTGGTCCGTGCGAATGGCACAGATAGCCGACGTACCAGTGCGAATGCACGCCTACCGCGACGCGCACGGCGACACCCCACACCAGCCACGGCAGGTCGCCTAATACGACCAGGATCACGGCGAGGGGGAGTTGCTGGGCCATCCAGGTCTTCTGCAGGAATCGGTAGAACCCGTCATCCGCGATTCCCGAACCTGGATCGAAACCGGGTGGATGATCCAGCACCAGGCGGCAATGCAGGTTCCACCAGCCGTCGCGCAGCAGGCCGTGGCCGTGGCGGACGAAGGGATGGCACTCGGGTTGGCGTTGCGCCCAGTCGCGAATGTCGTGCGAGCGGATGACCCAGAGAGGCCCGTGCATGCCGACCAGCACACCGAGCCACACCAGGGTTCGTTCCAACCACTTGGGGCACTTGAACGTGCGGTGGATCAAACGCCTATGGAACCCGACGGAATGTCCGGCGCACATGGTCAGCGCCAACAGCAGGACGAAAAGTGCGAATGCTCCCCACGTGAACGTCATAGGGCCGAGAACGAGCGCGGCGATCAACATGCCGCCATTCCAGAACGAGCGTGCCGGATCCCATTCGACGTGCCCCGAGAGCGGGTCGGACGCGTCCGAGAGAATCAGGGAGTTGACCCGATAGACGTCCATGGCATCGGATGCCGCTGAACGCACGTCGGGCGGTCCGCAACTACGAACCCGTTGTTGTGTATGGAGGCCCGCCCAATCCGTTCCGAACTCGCCCGCTGCTTCGGGGACCCCTTCGTTTCTCGGACCTTGTGCAAGTCACTGGGCGGCCTGACCCGACGCGACATCCTCGGCATCGCCCTGGTCGGGATAGGCCGGCGAGTATTTGCCGTAGAGGTACGCCCCGATCCGCTCGATGCGCTCGCGCTCGTCGGCTTCCAACGGTCCCTTTTCCATGGCCGCGATGGCTTGATCCATCTGCTCGGCGTTGGCGGGTCCGCACAGCACCATGTCCACGGCCGGGTGCGACAACGAGTACCGGTAGCAATCCCGGGCGCTGACCGGCTGTTCGCCGTCGGGCATCTTGTCGGCATCCACCAGGTGGCCCCAACGCGTCGCCGTGTAGGTCATGATCGAGGGTTTCGGTCCGGACGCCGGGACGTACGGAAAGACATCTCTTTCGGCACCGCGATGCACGCCGTTGTAGCGCAACATCAGAAGTTGGTAGGGACTCTCGCCCCGCGAGCAGCGGTCGATCAGATCGGGCAGCATCGGCCGGTTGTGGCTGCTCAAGGACATGAACCGCACGATGCCGCGGTCGCGCAGTCGTTCGAAGACTTCGACGAAGGCCAACGACGGCGCGGCGGGCCAGTTGCCCAGCAGCAGGAAGTCGAAACGGTCGACGCCGGAAGCCTTCAACGCCTCTTCGACCTCGCCCTCGATGGTGCCCGCGTCCCGCGAATAGGACTGGATCGTCAGGATCATGTCGTCACGGTGCTTGTTGGCCAGATTGACCATCGCCTGGGCGAAAGTCGGCTGGCGGACCGTGCCCCAGTAGAGGTAGTTGATGCCCCGATGGAACGCGTCCTCGATGACCTGCGTCGGCGCGTTGAAGGTCGAGCCGATGCCGAGTCGACTGGACATCAAGCCTGTCTTTCCGATCTCGCGTCGTTCCAGGAATTCGCTCACGACCAACCCTCCTGCGCGTCCAAACGACACAGCATATTACGACGAGTCGGGGATTGGGGCGGCTCGAAGGACATCAGGATATCGTGCCAAGGGAGTTGGTGTACGATTGGAATCGTCCTGCGGCTGGAGGTGTCGTCGGGCTCGACCCACTCCAGATCCGCAGCGATATTGGTAGCGGTTGGAGAATCGGATGCCGACGGTCTCCGAGACCGACATCGACAGCATCTTGAGAATCTCCGGCATGGCGGTCGAGTGCACGGTCGAAACCGAGTTTCCTCCCGCCCTGTTCGGGCAGATGACCGAACTCTTCGGTTCGAAGAGTTGCGTCTACTACTCGATGAGCGCGGACCTCGACAACCACCCGATCTGGGACGGCGTAGGCTACAACCTGAACGGCAAGCGGGTTCAGGAGTACGAGGACCACTACCGTGCCCTCGACCCTTGTTTCGCGGGCCTTCGGCACCGAGCGGCCACCGGTGGTCCCTTGATCGTTTCCACCGACCAGGTGGCCACGAACGAGCGGAGCTACGTCGACTCCGGCTACTACCGCGACTTCCTGCTCCCCCAGCATATTCACAACAGCATCATCTTCGCGGTGAACGACCGCTACGGGATGCTCGGTCTGTTCGGATTTCACCGTGCGGCGGGGAAGCCGGCATACGGGGCCGACGAGCATCTCAAGGCGCGGCTGTTCGGTTCGCAGATCGCGAGTGCGCTGCGCATACGGTCTGAGAACGACAGGCACCTCCGCACCCGGGCGCTGGCCAAGAAGCTGATGGAACGCGCCGGCATCGTCGACTACGTAGTGATGGACACCCGCTGGACCCTGGTGGACAGCAGCGGCGATGCCGTCCAACGACTGCTCGGGCTGTCAGGCGGCGTTCGCATTGTGGGGGAGTCGGGCGGTCGGGTGCTGTCGTACCTACCCGGCTACGTCAAACAGCACCTCGAGGATCTGGTAGCAAGATATTCGGATGGCCCAGCGGTGACGCCCACACCTTCAGACCAGCCGCGCGTCTTCGACGACATTCCCGGCTGGCCGCGCGTCCTCGTGGACGTGCTTGCGCTCGACGCTTCGCCCCCCTTGCTGCTGGTCGCCTTGCTCGATGAACGCCACGGCGCCCTGTCGGAATCCAAGTTTGCCGATTTTGGCCTCACGCCAAGAGAGCGGGAGGTCGCGCGCAAGGCGAGCTGCGGACTGACGACGACCCAAATCGCAGACCAGCTTCGGATCAGCCGGAAGACCGTCGAGCACCACTTGGACCACATCTTCCGGAAGACGGGAACACACAATCGGACGGCGTTGATCTATCGGCTGTCGGCGTAGAGCGCCCGGGGTGCCGGCACATGGGGGAAATTCCCTATGCCAACCCGGTGTCCCACCCGTTACGGTATCGCTGGAGCCGTCTTCCGTGACGGCTTGACAACGGGAGGAGGGGACCATGTCGCCAGTCCAGAAGTGCATGTTGATCCGCAGAGTCGGCGGAGCGGGAAGGTTGTCGGGCTGGCTTGTCGTCGCGACGCTGTCGACGACCGCCGGTGCCCAACCGGTACTCGAAGAGGTCATCGTCACCGCGACCAAGCGGTCGGAGTCGGTCCAATCGCTGCCGCAAAGCGTGTCGTCGATTCCGGGGGAGGAACTGCGGGAGCGCGGTCTGACCGAATTCTTCGACTATGCGGTCACGATCCCGAACCTGTCCTTCGGTGCCGCCACCGACGGCATCCTGTCGAATCGTTCGATCTCGCTCCGGGGTATCGAGGGGACCAACACGACGGGCTTCTACATCGACGACACGCCGATCACCGAAACCATCGACCCCAGGGTCCTGGATCTGGAACGTATCGAGGTACTGCGCGGACCCTCGGGAACCCTCTACGGCGCGAGATCGCTGGGTGGCACCATCCGCCAGATCACCCGACAACCGACCACCGACGCCATGGGCGGATGGATGCGTGCGGAACTCTCCTCGACCCGAGAGGCGGATGCGGCCAACTACCTGGTATCCGGATCGGTCAACCTGCCGTTGGGGGAACGGGCTGCGGCCATCTTCTCGGGGCTCGTCGAGGACCGCGCCGGTGTCTTTGATCGTCGTGTCGGCACGATTTCCAACCATCTCACTGCTCCCGCAATGTTGACGGGAGGATCCACTGCCGTGAGCGAGAATGTTGATGGGCAGGGGGTCAGCGCGGTCCAGGTCCACGTGCTTGTCGAACCCACGGATCGGATTGGAGTCAATGCGCGTGTGCTGCGCCAGAAGACGGAACTCGACGGATTCCCCTTGGCCGACGTTCACCCGGAAAATTTCGACCAGAACCGCGACTTCAACGTCGACGAGGGCGGCGAGGACGAATGGTCACTGCTGACGTTCAACGTCAACTACACGACCGACCGCGGCCGCTTCACCTCGGCGACGTCGTGGTTTACGCGTGAGACCTTCGAGTACGAAGCGAGCGGTTCGTTCATCAACTTCCTGCAGGCGCTGCCCGGTGCGGCGGGCGGGTTCGGACTGTTCGACGTCATCGGTGTACGGCCCGTCACCTCGCCGATTTTTCAGACCCTGAATTTCGACACGTTCGTGCAGGAACTGCGGTTCGCCTCGGAGTTGGACGGCTCCTGGAACTACGTGGCCGGCGTGTTCTACCAGGACACCGACGACGATGAGGCGTTCCAGCCCCGCAATTACGCGCGTGGCTTGAACGACAACTTCGCCGCGCTGAAGGAGACCCTCGGACTCCCGGGTCCGCTGGAAGCCATATGGCCCTTCGGGGACCTTGTGTTCACCTCCAGTCGGCCGACGGATGTCGAGGAATCCGGGGTATTCGGCGAGATACAACTGGCACTGGATGACCGGTTCAGCGTCGTCTTGGGTTCGCGTTGGTTCGACACGAGCGTCACGTTCACGGAGCGGCAAGCGGGACTCGCGGCCGGCGTGCCCTTGGGCGAGAACGAACGCCTTTCGAACATCCCGCCCGAGGGTGGCAGCCAGAACGAAGACGGCTTCATCTTCAAGGGCGCCCTTGAGTACCAGGCGACCGACAGCCTCTTTCTCTACGCCCTGGTGGCCGAGGGATTCCGGCTGGGTGGCGCCAACGGCACCATACCGAACACCCTCGGCTGTCCCGAGGACCTTGCCGCCTTGGGACTGGCGGAGGTCGATACGTCGCGCTACGAGTCGGACAACCTCGTCAGCTACGAGGCCGGGATGAAGGCGGATCTCGGCCCGGCGACACGGTTGAACACGACGGTCTTCCACATCGATTTCGACGGCATACAGCAGCGGATCCAGCTAACGTGCGGGTTTCAGTTCCGGGGCAACTTCGGCGCGGCCCGTAGCCGCGGCGTGGAGTTGGAGTTCACGGCCAAGCCATTCGACGGCCTGCTGCTTGCGCTGAACGTCGGCTATACGGATGCGCAATTCACCGAGACGGTCGCGGGCATAAACCGCGATGGCGACCCGCTGCAGTTCGTGCCGGAGCTGACGGCATCGCTCGTGGCCGACTACTGGCGGCCGGATGCGATGTTCGACATGGACTTCTTCCTGCGCGTCGACGTGAACCATGTCGGCGAGAGTCAGTCGCGCGTCAACGCCATCCCGCGCCAGCGCGACGCCTATCAGCAAGTTGGTGTGCGTTTGGGCTTTGCCAACGAGCGCTACCGGGTGGCCTTCATCGCCCGCAACCTCACCAACGAAATCGCCAATCTGGGAGACAACCGGTCGATCGCGGCGGAAACACCGGGACGGCCTCGCTGGGTCGTGAGCCGGCCGCGCAGCATCGGCTTGGAACTCGGAGTGGACTTTTGACTTCCGGGGTTCGCCGTTTGGCTGTCCGGCTCGGGGATGGAACACGACTCAACGTGCTCGAGGCGGGGAACGGCGAGCCATTGGTCCTGATCCCCGGCTGGGTGTGCTCGACGGATGTGTTCGCGCGAAACATACCGGCGCTTTCGAAGCGCTATCGAGTCATTGCCTACGATCCGCGTTCCCAAGGGCGATCCGACCAAGTCGCCGTTGGAAACGACTATGGGCGGCGAGGCGAAGACCTCGCCGAGCTGCTCGATGCGCTGGGTTTGGAACGAGCCGCGTTGCTCGGCTGGTCGCTCGGTGTGTTCGATGTGCTGTCCTATCTGGACCGATTCGGATTGGACCGAATCACGTCGCTGGTGCTGGTCGACGAATCGCCCACGATCATCAAGACCGCCGACGATGACTGGGGCGAAGGCACTGCGGAAGAGGTGGCCGGTCTCGTCGCCACGGTGAACAGTCCCGCCTACCTGCCGTTCTTCCGGGAATACATGGCGGCGGGGTTCGAAGGGGAGGTGCCCGAGGAACTGCTGGACTGCATGACCGACAGTGCTGGCGCCCTCCCGGCTGATCGGGCTGCCGCACTGCTGGAGGATGCCACACGGCATGACTTCAGGGCCATTTCGCGCGTCGCGGCGAAGCGGGCACCCGTTCTGCAGATCCTGCGCAAGGACTGGTCCGAGGCCGCTTTGCGGTGGATTCGGGAGAACCAGGCGGCGGCTCGGGCCGAGGTCCTCGGTGGACACCTGATGCTCCACGAGTACCCGGAAGCCTTCAACCAAACCGTACTGTCGTTCCTCTCGGGAGAATGACGCTACTCGCTTGGCGGCTGCGGCGTCATCGCGGGCGTCTCGGGAAGTCGCGGAGAATCTCCCGTGCCGCGTTTCGCCCCGGCCGACCGGTGACGCCACCGCCGGGGTGGGCGCCCGCACCGCAGTGGTAAAGCCCCTTGATCGGCCCCCGGTACGCCGCGTAGCCCATGACGGGCCGGTTGGTCCAGAGCTGATCCAGGGTCATGGCGCCGTGGAAGATGTCGCCTCCC
>LXNJ01000604.1_pt1 | contig 24363 bp, 22 predicted proteins | sample 809081 | NCBI WGS metagenome assembly LXNJ01 (sample SAMN04870510, study PRJNA318959) | sponge metagenome | biome: sponge; feature: marine sponge reef; material: water | host: Petrosia ficiformis | place: Greece: Milos, Mediterranean Sea | collected 2013-05-29 | depth 5-7 m | reverse complement strand
TGAATATCAGTACTTAAAGATAATCATAAACAAACTAAACAGCAAGCAATCAGATACTTAAATACAAAAAAAACAGCCTCAGTATTGAGACGGCTTCTTTCTAATTAACTAAGCGTCAATTTCTTTTCAATGTCTTCCACATAGGTGCGGAATCGTTTATCGGTTTCAGCAAGGTTATTTACCGTACGACAAGCATGTAATACCGTTGCATGATCCTTGTTTCCGCACTGAGCACCAATGGTAGCCAGCGAATTTTTGGTCAATTGCTTGGCAAAGTACATGGCCAATTGTCGTGCTTGTACTATTTCACGCTTTCTGGTCTTGCTTTTTAAGAGCTCAATAGGCATATCAAAATAGTCGCAAACCACTTTCTGAATATAATCGATCGATACTTCTCTGGTCGTGTTCTTTACAAACTTGTCAATCATCTGCTTGGCCAAATCCAAGGTGATCTTCTTTTTGTTCAATGAACTTTGAGCCAGCAGTGAAATTAAAGCTCCTTCCAGCTCACGGATATTGGTTGTAATAGAATAGGCCAGGTATTCAACGACTTCCTTCGGCATATCAATGCCGTCCTTGTAGAGCTTTCTATGAAGTATTGCTATTCTGGTTTCTAAATCAGGAACCTGTAAATCAGCACTTAAGCCCCATTTAAAACGGGAGAGTAGGCGTTGTTCCATTCCTTGCATATCTACAGGGGCACGATCGCTCGAAAGAACAATTTGCTTTCCATGTTGATGCAAGTGATTAAAGATGTGGAAGAAAACATCTTGTGTCTTCTCTTTTCCAGCAAAAAATTGAACATCGTCAATAATAAGGACATCGATCATTTGATAAAAATGAACAAAATCGTTCTTCGTATTCTGACGAATTGATTCAATAAATTGTCGAGTAAATTTTTCAGCTGAGACGTAGAGGACAGTCTTTTCTGGATGGTTATCCTTAATCTGGATACCGATCGCATGCGCTAGATGTGTTTTTCCAAGACCAACGCCACCATAAATAAGCAAAGGATTGAATGCAGTACCGCCGGGGTTCTTTGCTACGGCAAATCCTGCCGAACGTGCAAGACGATTGCAATCACCTTCAATAAAGTTTTCGAAAGTACAGTTTGGGTTCAACTGTGACTCCACATTTACTTTTTTAAGGCCAGGAATAACAAATGGGTTTCTCAAACCAGATTGGGATCCAATTTCCAAAGGGATACTCATATTGGGGTTGGTAATGGGTCCACGGTTATTACTAGGTATTTTAACCGTATACGGCTTAGTGTTGCCGTATGAATTCTCCATTACTATAGAGTACACCAACTTAGCATCAGGGCCAAGCTCTTTGCGAATTGCAGTCTTTAATAGTTTGATGTAATGTTCCTCTAACCACTCATAGAAAAATTTACTTGGAACCTCAATACTCAAGGTAGCATCCTTGATTTTGAGAGGTTTGATTGGAAGGAACCAAGTCTTAAAGCTCTGCGAGCTGATGTTGTCCTCAATAAAGACAAGACAATTGTTCCAAACCGAATCTGCAGTTCGCTCCATGTAAATCCTCCAAATTTGGGTTAATAATTAGTTCTTAAAAGGGCTCTGATTTGGCTCTTTTTGGGTTGCTTCAGAGACGGGACAAATGTGTTAACAAAAAAGTTATGAAAAAAATTTTTTTACGCTTGACTAAGTTGTTTTTTTTTCCAAAATTCTGGCCGACTACATTATCCGATTTCCCTAAATCTTAATCATTTTTTTTGAATCTAGCTATCCATTTCAGACAAAATTCATCATATGTTACAACATACCGAAAAAATAAGGGTTCGATACGGTGAAACCGATCAAATGGGCTATGTGTACTATGGCAACTATGCACTTTACTTCGAAGTAGCAAGAACTGCTCTAATGCGCATATTAGGAGTTAGTTACGCTGAACTTGAGTCAAAAGGCATAGGCCTTCCCGTACTCGAAATGAAGACAAAATACATACGTCCAGCGGTTTACGATGACGAATTGGATGTAATTGTCACAGTGAAAGAAATTCCCAAAGCGAGAATAACATTTCATTATGAAATTAAGAAAGGAGAGGAGCTGATAAACCTAGCTGAATGTACACTTGTATTTATTGATATGGAAACGGGCAAAGCACGACGTGCACCCGACGAAATTGAAGAGAATCTAGCTCCCTTTTTTAACTGATGATTTCCTTATTTAAAAAGAGAGATTAAGTTAATCCTCAAATTTCCATTTCAATTCAATTTGACCTTCCAATTTAGAATGGATTTCATTCCTTTTAGAGCGTCGAACGCCTACAAGCATCAAGCAATCATTATCAAATTGTTGTGAATAGATTTTTAAATCGAATTGATTCACCAATTGCATCGCTGCATTCATTGATCCATAGGCGAACGTTAATCGAATATTAGAATAGATGATCACTTCTTTAAGCTTACCTTGAGTCAAGGCCTCTTTTGCAGCCCCTTTGTAGGCTTGGATCAGACCACCAACTCCAAGTTTAACTCCTCCAAAATAACGAACCACTACAACGAGAGCGTTGGTTATTTCAAAGCTTAATAGTTGTCCATGAATGGGTTTGCCTGCACTTCCACTTGGTTCACCATCATCATTGGCGCGGTATTGTTCACCATCCACACCCAATCGGTAGGCATAGCAATGATGTCGAGCACTGTGATGCTCTTTACGGACATCACTCAGCCTATTTTCTACATCTTCAATGCTCTGTACTGGAAAGGCGTAGGCAATAAACTTGCTACCACGATCTTTAAGTAATCCCTCAGAAGAGGAGGATAAAGTCAAAAAAGAGTCTTTCATAGACTGAATCCTAAGAGGGTCATTGAGATTAAACATAGAGTAAACCCAACTTTCATCCTTCGACTCATATGCTCTTTGTAGATCAGCCAACCAATAGCCGTGGAAACAAGAACCACTCCCAAGTTATTAACAGGAAAAATCCATGAACTTTCCATCTCTCCGAAGGACAATAAACGAACCAAAAGAAAGATGGAAAAGAAGTTTGGAACTCCGAGAATCAATCCCAAAAGCCAATTATTCAATTTGAATTTTGACGATTTGGGTGAAATTAGGTAGTAGGCCAAACCCATCAGTCCGGCAAATCCGAAAATGGTGGAACTAAATTGAGGTTCCATTCCATCGGGTACATAATGCTTCTCAGACCATTTTAATAAGGTATCCATAAGACCACTACCTGTAAATAACATGGGCAGCATCCATATGCCACTCCCCCCAAGGGATTTCTTTCGTTCCAAAGGAGTAACGAGATATATTCCAACGAATGTAATTAATATCCCGACTACTTTCAAGAAAGATAGCGAGTCGTTATAAAGAAAAAATGCCGCCACTATGGGGATAGCAACAGACATTTTTACGGCCACGCTGGTCACACCCATTCCAAATTTGTGGGTACTCCTAGCCATAAACACAAATAGAGAAATGAACAACATCCCCAACACCAAGGCCGAAACTAGCCAGGATTTAGCCTCATCCAAATCAACCTCAAAGAATATCCAACCCAACGTACCAGCCATAAAATAATTGGCAATGATGACTTGCAGAATATCCAATTCTTTCTTTCCGAAAACCCGAAATAGGAATAGAATGATAGTACTCGATAATATAGAACCAATTAAAAGTGCAATCATTGGAAATAGTAGCCAATTTTGTCCCCGTGGAATTCCACACTATACCTTTCTTCTATATCCAATGAAGCCGCTTTAATTCCGTTTTCTAACTCTTTTCTTCCACTGATTACTCTTGCCTCATCCCATAATCCCTGATCTATAAAGCTCTGGTGAATTTTCGCCCCACCTTCAATGATGATGGATTGAATTTGTTCCTCATGAAGCCTAAGCATCAGTTCATTTAAATCTTCAATATTCTTTAATCCAATGAAACGTTTCCGATCGGTTTCATAATCGGATTCTCCTTCATAAAAGAATAGTGCAGGATACTCATCAGTAAATAATTTGGTGTTCTCCATTCCTTTTTTGGAATGGCTAAGAACTACGCGAACTGGATTTTTTCCGTCATAATGCCGCACGCTTAATTCAGGGTCGTCTTTTAAAAGCGTATTCCTTCCAATCAAAATGGCATCCTCTTCAGATCTCCACCGATGAGTAATCTTCTTGGTCTCTTTAGAACTTATCCAGTAAATCCCTTCTTGATTTCCCTTTGGCGCGATAAACCCATCCTTGGATTGGGCCCATTTTAGAATAATATATGGCCGCTTTTTCTCGTGATAACAAAGGAACCGCTTATTCAACTCGAGGCATTCGGCTTCAAGAAGTCCGCAGCTAACTTTTACTCCATTGTCTTCTAGTTTCTTAATACCAGCACCATTTACCTGGGCAAATGGATCTTTCATGCCTATAATCACCTCAGGTATACCCATCGAAACAATTAGGTCGGCACAAGGTGGAGTTCTACCGAAATGAGAACAAGGCTCCAGATTCACATATAAAGTAGACTCCTTAAGTAGTTCCTTGTTTTCTACAGATTTAATGGCCATCACTTCAGCATGATCACCTCCAGCTTTTTTATGCCAACCTTCTCCGATCACCCGATCATTATAAACAATCAGACTTCCAACCAAAGGGTTAGGGTTTACCGTTCCCATCCCATTCTTGGCGAGTTCAATACAACGCTGCATGAAATGCGCATTCTTCATGCATCAAAAGTACAATTCTGAAGCATTGAAAATTGGTTAATTTCCCATGATGAATTGGCAAGGCCTCCATAAACATTGGATTGAACAAACCGATGATAGCATTGAAGTATCCGAGAGGACTGCATGGTTTTTTCTTCTTCTGAAAAGCTATTTTCAAATGGAAAGAAAAGACTACTTGATCTATGCTCAGGAAGAGCTTTCAGAATCGCAGCTGCGAATGGTTCAAAATGCCTTAGAACGATTGCATAAACATGAACCAATTCAATACATATTAGGAGAAGTCGATTTTTGTGGTCTGAGCTTTTCAATATCCCTAGCGGCATTGATTCCAAGGCCAGAAACCGAAGAATTGGTTCATCTCGTTGCTGAGAAATCGGGATTAGGTCTAAAAGTTCTGGATATTGGCACCGGATCTGGCTGCATACCTCTTGCATTGAAGCATTTACGTCCAGATTTAGAAATTCATGCCATTGATATTTCTGCAGATGCTATAGATCTGGCGACTACCAATGCCAAAAATCTGAATTTAGAAGTTGGCTTTTTTGAGGAATCCATTTTTAAGCTTGACAGCTGGGAAGTAAAATACGATGTGATCATTTCTAACCCTCCGTATATCCCTATTTCTGAAGCTTCAACCATGGACAAAAGAGTCCGTGATCATGAACCGGAAATAGCCTTATTTGTTGAAAATGAAGACCCTCTAATCTTCTATCGTACCATACTAGAAAAAGACTTCTTGACTAGGAGAGGAGCCAAGTATTTTTTCGAAATTCACAGCAGTTTATCCAGGGATATTGAAAAATTGGTGTCGAGCAAGGAATTTGTTGCGTGGTGCCTCATAAAAGATCAATTTGATCGCGATCGAATACTGTTCATTTAAACATGAATAAAGAACAAGCTAGAGAACGGATTGAAAACCTGAGATTGGAGTTGGATGATCACAACTACAAGTATTATGTATTGGATCAACCGATCATCTCAGATTATGAATTTGATCAGTTACTTAAAGAGCTCGAAAAACTTGAATCGGAATATCCAGAATTTGAAGACCCGAATTCGCCAAGCAAAAGAGTAGGAGGAGGAGTCACCAAAAAATTCGAAACCAAATCACACAAATACCCTATGCTTTCATTGAGTAATACCTACTCTTTGGAAGAATTAGAAGAATTTGATCAAAGAGTAAAAAAGAATATTGACGGTGACATAGAGTACCTCTGTGAGCTTAAGTATGATGGGGCTGCTGTATCATTGACCTACATCAAAGGAGAACTTGTACAAGCTTTAACCCGTGGAAATGGAGCACAAGGAGACGATATTACCACAAACATTAAAACCATTCGATCCATTCCTTTAAAACTGCGAGGAGATGATTATCCTGAAGAATTTGAAATTAGGGGAGAAGTAATCATGGACATCAAGGGTTTTGAGAAAATGAATCAAGAGCGTATTGCTTCTGATTTAGAGCCTTTTGCCAATTCTAGAAATAGTGCTTCGGGAAGTTTAAAAACACAAGATTCCTCCATCGTGGCTCAGCGTCCACTGGACTGCTTCTTTTATTATGTGAGCTCAGACCAATTGTCCTATTCCACACAAAAAGAGAACTTACAAGCGGCCCGTCGATGGGGTTTTAAAATTCCAGATTATGAATTCAAGACCGGACGTATCAATGATTTGATGGAATACATCAATCGTTGGGATAGCGAAAGACATCAGTTGGATTTTGTGATTGACGGCATTGTAATTAAGGTCAACTCAATTGAACAACAACAAGCTTTAGGAAGTACCACCAAATCACCACGCTGGGCCGTGGCCTATAAATTTAAAGCCGAACAAGTATCAACCACATTGAAGAGCATTAGTTTCCAGATTGGAAGAACGGGTGCGATTACCCCTGTGGCGAATTTAGAAGCCGTTCAGCTAGCAGGAACCGTGGTGCAACGGGCAAGTCTTCACAATTCAGATTATATCGAGAAATTGGATTTGCGTATCGGAGACCACGTATTTGTTGAAAAAGGCGGAGAGATTATACCTAAGGTCTTAGGTGTTGATCTTAGTCTCAGATCTGCAAAAAGTGAATCCTTCAAGTACATAACACATTGCCCCGAGTGTGACACTGAATTACTCAGAAAAGAGGGTGAAGCACAACACTTCTGTCCCAATCAATCGCATTGCCCGCCACAAGTGAAGGGCCGAATAGAACATTTCATTTCACGAAAAGCGATGGATATTGAAGGAATGGGGCCAGAAACCATCGATTTGTTCTACAGCCATGGATTAATCTCAACCTATGCGGATTTATATAGTCTGGAATATTATAGTCTCATCCAACTGGATCGATTGCAAGAAAAATCGGTGAGTAATCTCTTAGGCGGAATCGAGGCATCAAAAGAAATTCCGTTTGAACGTGCGCTTTTTGCATTGGGTATTCGATATGTTGGAGAAACAGTAGCTAAAAAGTTGGCCTGTCATTTTGGAAGTATTGATGCTCTGGCAGCTGCCAATTTGGAGGAGCTTCTTGCGGTTGATGAAATCGGTGATCGGATCGCCTTCTCCATTCTTCATTTTTTCGAGCAGGATGAAAACAGAGAAACTATGCAAAAGTTGAAAGTTGCGGGCCTTCGTTTTGAAGTAGAGAATGATGGACAAATGGAGAACGTTCTTGATGGAAAAAGTTTCGTAATTTCGGGGGTATTCGAGGGATACAGCCGAACGGAGCTTAAAAGTCTGATCGAACAAAAAGGAGGTAAAAACCTAAGTGGAATATCTTCTAAGACTGATTTTTTACTTGCTGGCGATAAAATGGGACCTTCGAAATTGGCAAAAGCAGAAGCTTTGGGAATCAAAATAATAGGAGAAGAAGAGTTTAACACAATGATCCAGAAGTCCGACTTATGATGAACGGTATTCGACAAAAATGGGGGGAATTAAAACTCTCTCAGCGATCGAGGCATCTGAGCGCCACAAGGGAAATCATTGGATTTGACCAGGCGGACTACTTTGGCATCTTATTTAATGCTTCCGAACTCAGGAATGAAGAAATAATAAAGAAGCTGGTTAAGCATCTGGTTAAAAATCAGAAGAAAGTCAAAGCTGTTGGATTTATTGATCTGAAAGAAAGACTGAGCATCCCAATGAGCACTTTACGCTTCGATTATTTTAGTAGTAAAGAATTGGATTTCACCTTTATTCCAAATTCCAATCCGGCCATCCATTTTTTGGAAGAGCGATTTGACATATTACTGGATTTTAATTTGAATGATGACTTCCCAGTCAGGTACTTGTCCCGTTTAAGTAGAGCCAGATGCAAAGTTGGAATGAAATCCGAATCCGATCATTTCGATGTGAGTATGATGATCGAAGAAGGAAATATGGTTCAAATGGTAGAGGAGTCCATGCGGTATCTCCAAATGTTCAAGAAATAAGCATGACAAAGAAATTCAGAGGAACGGGTATAGCATTGGTTACTCCATTTCATTCAAATGGAAGTATTGATTTCAAGTCTCTTGAAAAACTCATTGAATTCAATATTGAAGGAGGAGTAGATTATTTAGTGGCTCTTGGCACTACGGCCGAAAGTGCCACCTTAAATGCCGATGAGAAGATCGCCGTTTTGGAGGCCATAAAGGAGATTAATGAAAATAGGTTGCCCATTGTTCTAGGAATAGGAGGAAATAGCACCAGGGAGGTTGTTAATCAAATTCGCACGACAGAATTAGATGGCATTTCAGGAATTCTATCGGTATCGCCCTACTACAACAAGCCAACACAGAATGGAATTTATGCCCATTACAGAGAAATCTCTTTGAACACTTCTTTACCGATTATTCTTTACAATGTTCCCGGACGCACCAGTTCAAACATGAGTGCTGAGACGACCCTTAGATTGGCTCATGATTTTGACAATATCGTGGCCATAAAAGAAGCTTCTGGAGACTTGGTTCAAGTAATGGAAATAATTGCTCAGAGGCCGAAAAACTTTGGCGTGATAAGTGGCGATGATGCACTTACTTTACCAACAATATTATGTGGAGGAAACGGGGTAATTTCTGTCGTTGGACAAGTGATACCAACTATCTTTACGGAAATGGTTAGGCAAGCGTTAAAAGGCAAGCATAAAAAAGCCCAAGCGGTACATTACGCTTCCTTGAATTTGACCAATCATTTATTTGCAGAAGGAAACCCGGCTGGTGCCAAGGCGGCTTTGAAGTTCTTAGGGATTACGAGTGAACATCTACGCTTACCGCTTGTTGGCATTAGTAAGGAATTGAATAAGAAGATTAAAGAAGAACTACAAAGAATTGAAGATTATGCTAAGCAATCGCATTGAAGAGATCTTAAACAAGCAACTTAAAAAAGAGGCCTATTCAAGCCAATTGTATTTGGCTATGGCCAGTTGGACAGAAAATCAAGGATTGGAAGGTTCGGCTGATTTCTTGTACATGCACTCGGACGAGGAAAGACAACATATGTTGAAATTGCTCAAATACATAAACGAAAGGGGAGGAACGGCAAAAGTCGATACCGTTGAAAAGCCACCTTCTGAGTTTAGCTCACTGTCTGAAATGTTCGAAGAATTGTATCGACATGAAGTTATGATCACTGCAAGTATCAATGAAATAGTTCAGTCATGCCTGGAAGAACGAGATTTCACAACCTATAATTTCATGCAGTGGTTTGTGAGTGAGCAATTGGAGGAAGAAGCACTAGCAAGAAAAGTCCTTGATAAAATCAATCTTATTGGTAATGATAAAGGCGGATTGTATTTGTTTGATCGAGATATTAGTCAAATGAATGCCAATTCCATTAGTGAGCAAGCCTAGTATACTAATTCTAGAACTTTTGAGTTGTTCAAGTAGTGAAAAAGAGAATTCTCATAACATTCATTGTTGCTTTGGTCGGATTTTCTGCATTTGCCCAATTTGACTATAGCCTCAAAGGTGTTCCCACAATAGATCGTTTGCGATTTGGTGGATATGCCAATGTTCAATTCGGAACGTGGACAGCCATTGATATTAGTCCTTCTGTTGGATACTTGGTAAGTCCTCGGTACATGACTGGATTGGGCGTATCATATATCTACGCTAAGTACAATGGACTCAATCCTTTTTTTTCAGTTGAAGCCACGACCCGTTGGGGTGTGCGTAATTTCCATCGATTCTTCTTGACTGAGAGTTTGTTTCTTTGGGGTGAAATTGAATGGTTGAATTATGAATATCAGAATCAGTTTTGGCCTTATGACATTGAAAGAACCTGGTCTACTTTTTACCTTGTTGGGGGTGGATATATGAGTCGGTTCCCGGGAGGGAGAGGTGGAATTTATGTATCCGTTCTTGTTAACTTAAACAACGATCCCAATTCTCCTTATGCCACGCAGTATGGAATTATTCCACGTATAGGTGTTTTCTTTTAATTGGATTGATTTAAGTACTTTCGCGCCGTGAGATTTTTAAGCCGTTTTATCGTCCTTTTTATTGCTCTAATTCTGATGTCCTGTTCAGAATATAGCAAGGCACTTAAAAGTACTGATTCTGACTACAAAATGGAAGTAGCTCGATCATTGTATGACGCAGGTGATTACGTACGCGCTTTTCCTGTTTTCGAGGAACTATTGAACCTTTACCGAGGTACGTCCAAGGCGGAAGAGATCTACTATTACTATTCGTACTGTTATTATGGCCAACGCGATTATGTCTTGGCTGCCTATCATTTTAAGAATTATTCCAGAACCTTTCCGGCATCGTCTAAGGCAGAAGAATGCGCTTTTATGTCGGCCAAATGCTACTTCTTTGATTCGCCCATTTACTCATTGGATCAATCGAGTACCTACAAGGCTATCAATGAGTTACAGCTCTTTGTGGATCAACATCCATCAAGCCCGCAAGTGGCTGAATGTACCAATCTCATTGAAGAACTCCGAGAAAAACTAGAGCTCAAGAACTTTCAAATAGTCAAACAATATTACCGCATTGGAGAGTACCGATCGACCATAGTTTCGTGCCGTGCGCTCTTAAATGAATATCCCGATACGGAATATCGAGAAGAAGCCTTACTTTTGCAGCTCAAAGCGCACTACGATCTGGCGACCAATTCAGTAGAAGAAAAGAGAGCAGAGCGTTTGAAAGAAACAATTGCAGCCTACAAAGACTTTGCTCGATTGTTTCCAGAAAGCAGACAATTAAAACCTGCGAAAGAAGTATACAACAAGGCCGCAGAGAACCTTGCTGATTTGAACAAGAATAGTTGATAGAATGGATTATAAGAAAAGTACCGCCGCTAAAAGCGCCATCACCAGAGACCGTGACATGCTTGATAAAGGAACTGAAAACATCTACGAAAGTATTGTTATCCTAGGTAAAAGAGCGAACCAGATTGGAAGCGAAATCAAAGAAGAGCTGCACGCCAAATTGAGTGAGTTTGCATCCAACACAGAGTCTTTGGACGAAGTGTTTGAGAATAAGGAGCAGATTGAAGTTTCACGTTTTTATGAGCGCCTTCCTAAGTCAGTCGCTATTTCAATGGATGAGTGGTATGATGATAACATCTATCACCGTCGTCCGACCGAAGAAAACGCGGAATAAGTACTTTTTTGCTGCGCGGTAAGAAAATATTACTTGGTGTAACCGCCAGCATTGCAGCCTACAAAAGTGCTTGGCTCGTAAGAGAGCTAATCAAAAGAGGAGCTGAAGTAAAAGTTGTACTTAGTCCAGCCGCTAAAGAGTTTGTGACTCCACTAACTCTTAGTACCCTAAGTAAAAATCCTGTTGTTTGGGATTTTACCGCCGAAGAAGACAAAGATCTTTGGACCAATCATGTGGATTTAGGCCTCTGGGCAGATTTGATGGTCATTGCTCCAGCAACGGCCAACACCCTTTCAAAGCTCGCCACCGGACGAGCAGACAACCTACTGGTTGCAACCTACCTAAGCGCGAGATGTCCCGTATTCATTGCTCCAGCGATGGACCTTGACATGTATAAACATCAAAGCACTCAGGACAATCTGCACAAACTAAAGAGTTTCGGTAATCGTATTATTGAAGCTAGATTTGGTGAATTGGCCAGTGGCCTCGTTGGGCAGGGAAGAATGGCTGAAGCCGAAGAAATTGCTGAACATATTGAGACGTCCATTCGTGAATCAAAGCCCTTGAATGGCACCAAGGTCATGGTTACGGCCGGACCTACTTACGAAGCAGTAGATCCCGTTCGGTTCATAGGGAACCATAGTAGTGGAAAAATGGGTATCCGTTTGGCCGACGAATTTGCCCGAAGAGGAGCTAATGTGACATTGATTTGTGGACCCAGTAATATCCAGCAAGCGGAAGATTACAAGCGAATTAACATTCAATCTGCTCATGAAATGTATGAGCACTGTATTGAGAATTTTTCTGAAGCAAATATCGTAGTGATGGCTGCGGCTGTGGCGGATTATCGCCCAAAGAAAGTAGCTCAGCAGAAAATGAAAAAGAAAGATTCTAGCCTATCCGTTGAACTAGAGCCCACTATTGACATTCTTAAACATCTAGGTGAGCAGAAAAAGGACCAATTGCTGGTTGGCTTTGCGTTGGAAACCGAAAATGAAGAAGTCAATGCCATCGACAAGCTGAAGCGCAAGAACTTGGATGCCATAGTCTTAAATACCTTAAACGATACAGGCACTGGATTTGGGTACGACACGAATAAAGTGACCATCTTCGCTAGAGACAATAAGGCGAAGAGTTCGGAGTTAAAAAGCAAGGAAGCTGTGTCCGTTGATATTGTTGATTTTATTGAGGAGTTATTGTGATAAGAAAAATATTCAGTCTGCTTTTAGTGATTTGTGTATTTGGCCTACATGCACAGGAATTAAACTGTCAAGTACGAGTTAACTCCAACCAAATCAATACCACCAACAGACAGGTTTTTCAAACACTTCAAAAGGAATTGTTCGATTTCATGAACAATACCAAGTGGACACCAATGACATATGATCTGGCAGAGCGAATCGAGTGCACTTTTACCATACAGATCAAAGAAATGATCAGTACAGATAATTTCAAGGCCAGCATTCAAGTTCAATCCAGTCGTCCGGTATACGGCAGCAGCTATACTACACCCATCTTAAACACCATGGACAACGATGTCTGGTTTGAGTATTTGGAATTTGAGGCTTTGCAATTCAATGAGAATGTACATGAATTCAATCTGGTGAGCATCATGGCCTTTTATGCCTACATCATTATCGGAATGGATATGGAGACATTTGGGAATAAGGGTGGAGAGGAGTACTACCGTATTGCTCAAAAAATTGTGATCAATGCACAGGCCGATCCACAAGCCACAGGCTGGAAGGCTTACGACGGAAATCGAAATAGATATTGGTTGATAGAGAATATGTTTGATCCCGAATTTCAACCTTATAGAGAAGCGATGTATCTCTATCATTTAACTGGCTTAGACCAGATGTATAAAGATCCGCTCGAAGGCCAAAGAAACATCACTTTAGCAATCGACAAACTCAAGGAAGTTCATAGAAATCAGCCAAATTCCTACCAATTAAGGCTCTTCTTTGATGCTAAGGCTACGGAAATTATGAATGTTTATAAGACAGATAACGTTCCCGATAAAGCCAGTATCGTAAATTCACTCAATCAAATAGCACCTTCTCACTCCGATAAGTGGAAGAAAATCACATCCAATAATTAGCATTCATGCTCAAACGCTTAGATGTTTCCAATTATGTGTTAATTGATCAATTAGCGATCGATTTCAATGTTGGATTCACAACGATGACGGGAGAGACCGGTGCAGGAAAGAGTATTCTTTTAGGGGCCATTGGCCTATTGTTGGGTGATCGAGCCGATTTGAAGTCATTGCTTGATACAAGTAAAAAATGCATCATTGAAGGTGTGTTCGAAGATCTTAATTCCAAGACCACCACTTACCTACAGAACAATGAGCTAGAAGAATCTGACGATCGTTGTATAATTAGAAGAGAGATTTTACCGGAAGGAAGATCAAGAGCATTTGTAAATGATAGTCCAGTTAAATTGGATCAACTTCAAAAACTCACAGATTCATTACTGGATATCCATAAACAAGACGACGTGGCCTTGCTTTCCGATCGTGATTTCAGACTTGAAATCTTAGACAAGGTTGCAGGAAATGAATCTATTCTTGCGGAGTTTAATAATTGTTATACTTCTTGGAAATCGATTAAAAAAGAGTTGGAAGAATGTAGGGATCGATTCTCTAAGGCGGAACAAGAAAAGGACTATTTGCAATTTCAACTATTAGAACTCGAGGAACTTGGATTGGATAGAGAGGAATTGGTTCAGATTGAAGAAGAACACAGCTTATTGGTCCACGGTCAGGAACTTGCCGAAGGATTGTCTCGATCCATTCAGTTGATGGATGATGGGAGTGGAGGTCTAGTTAATATGGCGCAAGATCTGGAATCACTTGTACAAGACATCGCAAGATATTGGGACAAAGCCAGGACATGGTCCGAGAGAATGACGTCTGTTCTCATCGAATTACGTGATCTGCAAGAAGAGTTTGAAGCTGATTCTACTAAGATTGAACTCGACCCTTCAAGACTGGAACAGGTAGAAGATAATCTTCGCAGAATAAACAACCTGCTTAAAAAGCATCAGCTACATGAAGGTGTGGAACTCCTGGATAAACGAGACGAGTTGAGGGCAATGATGCTTTCTTTCTCCAATGATGGTGAACGAATTAATGAGCTGGAAACAGCGTTTAGCGAGGCTACGACCGCGCTTAAAGCACAGACCGAAAATCTATCCATGAAGAGGAAGGAAGTATGCTCTACATTGTCTGAGATGATTCAAGAGAAGTTAAATTTCCTTGGAATGCCCGATTCAATCTTTTCTATTGAATTAAGTGATTTGGACCAGATAGGAGAAAGAGGAAAGGACGATGTTCGATTTTCCTTTAGTGCCAATCTTGGTATTAAAGCAGAAGAACTCAGTAAAGTGGCATCTGGTGGAGAACGTTCCCGGCTGATGCTCGCTATTAAAGAAGTGTATTCACGCTACACCTCAATGCCCACAATGATCTTCGACGAAATTGATACTGGGGTATCCGGATTCATGGCGCGAAAAATGGGAGAATTACTAAATGATATGGGGCAACGGATGCAAATCCTCGCCATTACACATATTTCTCAAATTGCTGCCTTAGGCCGTGAACAGCTTCAGATTTCAAAGAGTGCAGAAAGCGGTGTAAGCAAGACCTTTATTTCTAGACTAGAGCACGATGAACGTATTGTTGTAATTGCTGAGATGATAGGTGGGAAAAAGGATGATAAAACCAGTATTGAAAATGCACGTTCTCTTCTTGGATTGAATTGAGAAAGAATTGTATGAACTCCGTATCTTAGCGGCGCCAATATTAATCTAAAATAATCCTATGGGAATCCTAAGCGGTAAGAAGGGGATCATTTTCGGAGCCTTAAACGATCAGTCCATTGCCTGGAAAGTTGCAGAGGTTGCACATGCAGAAGGTGCTGAGTTTGTGCTGACCAACGCTCCAATAGCTATGCGCATGGGTGAAATCAATGGTCTTGCTGAGGCAACAGGTTCACAAGTTATTTCAGCCGACGCAACTTCAATGGAGGATTTAGATGAACTCTTTAGCAAATCAATGGAAATCCTTGGTGGAAAGTTGGACCTCGTTCTTCATTCCATTGGAATGTCAGTGAATGTTAGAAAGAAAGTTCCTTATCCTGAATTGAACTATGAATGGCTAGAGAAAGGTTGGGATGTTTCGGCTGTATCTTTTCATAAGGTGCTTCAAACAGCCTGGAAAAAGGACGCAATGAATGAATGGGGGAGTATTTTGGCACTCTCTTATATTGCGGCACAACGCGTGTTCCCTGGTTATAATGATATGTCCGACAATAAGTCTTACTTGGAAAGCATTGCACGAAATTTCGGTTACTATTTTGGAAAAGAAAAAAATGTGCGCGTAAACACTGTTTCCCAGTCTCCTACAATGACAACTGCTGGAAGCGGGGTGAAGGGTTTTGGTGGTTTCCTTGGGTATGCCGATGTCACTTCTCCTTTAGGAAATGCGAGTGCTGAGGATTGCGCCAAGTACTGCGTGAGTCTTTTCTCCGATTTCACGAAAATGGTGACCATGCAAAATTTATTTCACGATGGCGGATTCTCGTCTACTGGAATTTCCAAAGAGGTTATGGACATCTTTGATAAGGAAGAATAAGTAACAATACAAGGTTAATAGCTTACGAGGCCTCGGAGATTCCGGGGCTTTTTTTGTTACATTTGATAATGCCTCTCACCAAGGCACACTTAAAACAACGAAGAAATGCGCTATACCACCACATTAGCGTTTATTCTATTGGTACATCTGGCTTTTAGTCAGAATCGAATTATTGAAGGAGTAAGCAACAACAACCCTACAGTTGCTGCAATTCTAAATCCTGCCTACGGCCCATTATCTTATTCTCCAGCCCATATATTAATCGGGAGTGGTTCCATGTACATTGACAATAATTATCTTTTCGTGGAAAGAGGCCCTAAGAGTCCATTGTACCACGATGATGGAAAAGTGGATCATACGTTCATGGATTTTGGAAAGTACAGATACGACATCGACGATTTGTACACTACTGAAAAGAAAAATGGCTACGTAAATGCCCGAACAGGTATTGCCTCCGCTGTATTTCTGAGCGGACGTACCAGTTATGGTCTATTAATTGAAAATAGGGCCGTAGTGGAGGTAGCCAATATGTCATATCATTTCGCCAAACACATTTTCGGTGGATTTGAGTATACGCCTTTATTGGATGAACGCTTTTATCATGGGGAACAGTACCATGCTAAGATAATGGACTGGACCTCAATAGGATTGCACTTCGGCCAACGGTCAAAGAGTAAGTTTAAAAAAGTGCTCTCTTACGGCGTGAATGCGAAGTTTTTAATCGGACATTCTCAAATGACCTTCATCGTAGATGAGATTGATTATACCGTTCTGGATTCAGTATACATGGTCACCCATCGATTGGATGGTCAAGTATATAATTCAACGGACGCGAACTATTTTAACCCAGGAGTTGCTTTGGACTTTGGGTTTGGTTTTACCAAACTAAAACATGGAGGTGCTGATCCAGCTTGGGCCTTGGATACTGGCTATAGTTGTGACCCTCCAAATTATGCGTATCGTTTGGGTATATCCGTTTAAGACTTAGGCTTTATTCAATTTCAAAATAGTTATTACAGAAATGTAGACTCCTATTCCGATCATTACATTGATCGATTAAGGCTCAAAAAGATTAAAAGTCTAGATGAGATGAATTCCATTATTGATGAAACCTACGCTACTGATTTCACCGAAACAGGGGAAGCCTTTAAAATCCAGACACCAACAACTTTAAACTTAATTGCCGATGTGCAGGTCATTGACCATGTTTTCCTCAATGCAACAGCGGCTATAAACATTACAGGACGATCAGAACGAACCATTGATCAATATGATACTTATGTTTTAAGTGCGTGCTATGAAACAGGACCATTGGAACTTGCGGTCCCTTTAAGCATGATGGACATGAGAGCGTTTAAACCTGGTTTTAAACTAAGGATATATGGATTCACTTTAGGAACAGACGATGTTCGCTGGTTCTTTAATTCTCAGCATTACTACAGCTCGATTTATTTCGGTATCCATTTTCGAATCCCACCAAAGAACTGCGGAAAAAGCTCAGGTATTTTCTATGAAATCTGCGAGCAATTCAGAAGAAAGAAGAAATAAAAAATCCCGGTTAAAAACCGGGATTCCTATTTAATCAACAATTGGATCTTCTTGATCTTCTTCTTTTGGCTTCGGATTCTTTTTCTTCCTGGCCTTTTTCACTTTTGCGACAATTTCTTTATCGTTACTAAGCTCTAGAACTACTTTGTCACCTTCATTCAGATTCGAGCTGATTACTTCTTCCGCAACCACATCTTCAACATATTTCTGAATGGCCCTCTTCAGTGGGCGTGCACCATAGTTCGAATCAAAACCTTGCTCAGCGATATAATCCTTGGCTTGTTCTGTAATCTCAATTTTATAACCCAATTCTTCTATTCGGTTATATAACTTATCCAATTCAATATCAATAATCTTGAAGATATCCTCTTTAGATAAGGTATTGAACAAGACCACATCATCAATTCTGTTCAAGAATTCAGGAGCAAAGGCTTTTTTAAGAGCCCCTTCAATCACACTCTTGGTATGAGCGTCAACTCCACTTTTCTTCGCGGTGGTGGTGAATCCCACGCCTTGACCAAAATCTTTCAATTGACGCGAGCCAATATTACTCGTCATTATGATGATGGTATTCTTGAAGTCAATCTTACGACCAAGCGAATCAGTCATCTGTCCATCATCTAAGGCCTGAAGCAGCAGATTAAATACATCCGGATGTGCTTTTTCAATCTCATCCAAAAGAACAACGCTATACGGCTTCCGGCGTACTTTCTCTGTAAGCTGACCTCCTTCTTCGTATCCTACGTATCCAGGAGGCGCTCCAATCAGCCTTGACACCGCAAACTTCTCCATATACTCACTCATATCAATACGAATGAGTGTATCTTCAGAATCAAACAGTTTACGAGCTAGCTCCTTTGCCAGTTGAGTTTTACCAACTCCAGTAGGGCCCAAGAATATAAAGGAGCCAATCGGTTTGTTCGGATCCTTCAATCCAGCTCTATTTCTTTGGATAGCCTTTACAATTTTATCAACGGCATCATCCTGACCAATCACTCTTTCCTTCAACTCCGCACCCATGCTCCTAAGTTTGTTGCTCTCGTTTTGAGCCACACGTTGAACCGGTATTCCCGTCATCATAGCCACAACTTCGGCTACATTCTCCTCATTCACAATTTCGCGGTGATCCTCAAGGTCCTTTTCCCAACATTTTTGGGCAGCATCCAATTCAGTTTCAATTCGCTTCTCATCGTCTCTTAAACGTGCAGCCTCTTCATACTTCTGACGCTTAACCACATTCATCTTTTCCAGTCGAATGTCATCCAACTGCTTTTCCAAAGAAAGGATGTCTTCTGGAACGTTAATATTTGATATATGTTCTCGAGAACCGGCTTCATCTAGGGCATCGATAGCCTTGTCTGGCAAGAAACGATCGCTCACATATCGATTGGTCAAGCTCACGCAGGCGTTCAAAGCTTCTTGAGTATAAGTCACATTGTGATGATCTTCATATCGATCTTTGATGTTATTCAGAATTTCAAGGGTTTCAGCAGGTGAAGTAGGCTCTACCATTACCTTTTGAAAACGACGTTCTAAAGCACCATCTTTCTCAATGTACTGCCTATATTCATCCAAGGTTGTGGCGCCAATGCACTGAATTTCACCCCTGGCGAGGGCAGGCTTAAACATATTACTGGCATCCAAGCTTCCAGCAGCACCGCCAGCTCCAACAATGGTATGTAACTCATCGATGAATAATATGATGTCATCGTTCTTTTCCAACTCATTCATCACCGCCTTCATACGCTCCTCAAACTGACCTCGATACTTCGTGCCGGCCACAAGAGAAGCCAAATCCAAGGTGATGACTCTCTTTTCATAGAGCACTCGACTCACTTTCTTCTGAACAATGCGCAATGCCAGTCCTTCAGCTATGGCCGATTTACCAACTCCGGGTTCTCCAATCAATAGTGGATTGTTCTTCTTACGGCGGCTTAAGATTTGTGAAACGCGTTCTATTTCTTTTGTTCTTCCTACAACCGGATCCAGCTTATTCTCCTCAGCCAAATGGGTGAGATCTCTTCCGAAATTATCTAGTACTGGAGTGGTGGACTTGGTATCGCCTTTTTTTCTTGCGCCACCACCGCCACCAAAGCCAGAAGAACGTCCTTCTTCTTCAAAATCATCTTCCTTTTCGCCATAACTCAGGTCGGGAAGATCTGAACCGGAGTCTTCAGCTTGCTGATCAATGTATTTTTCTTCATACAATCCATTGATCTGATCATAGCTTACGTCCTGTTGATTCAGCATCTTAGTAATTGGATCATCCTCATTTCTCAAAATACAAAGGAGTAGGTGAGAGGTCCCAATGATATTACTCTTGTGCTTTTTCGCTTCAATGAAAGTCGTCTTTAATGCTTTCTCGGCCTGACGAGTGAGGGGTAGATTGGTACGCTTACTCACTTTTGGAAGTAAATCCTTGGTAGTCATACTTTCAATTTTCTTTCTAAACCCTTGTAGGTCAATTCCTAAGGCCTCTAACATTTCAATAGCTATGCCTTCGCCTTCGCGAATTAAGCCTAGCATCAAATGCTCTGTTCCTATATAATCATGTCCCAGACGCATGGCTTCTTCTTTGCTGTAGCCGATCACATCTTTAACACGTGGTGAAAAATTCTCTTCCATAGTACTGATCTTTAATTATTCGCACGGAAGGTCTGGGTGCAATTAATTCAAATGTAATTATGAGTGACAAAACCTCATTTATATAACAGTTGTATTTATCAACATGTTCTGTGAATAAAACCGGCAATTTCCGTACCATTCCCAAAGCCTGACGCTATGCCATTTAGTTATATTCGAACATTGATTAAAAAAAGTGAATAAACCTAGCTAAGGGCTTATGAATGAAGGGGAAAAGATACTTCAAATAAATATTGAAGAGGAAATGAAATCGGCCTACATCGATTATTCGATGTCGGTCATTGTGTCGCGTGCTCTACCAGATGTGCGTGATGGTTTCAAACCGGTTCACAGAAGAATTCTTTACGGAATGTATGAATTGGGTGTAATGTCCAATCGTCCGCACAAGAAATCGGCGAGAATTGTCGGAGAGGTGCTCGGTAAGTTTCACCCACATGGCGATGGAGCTGTGTACGATGCCATGGTTCGTATGGCCCAGGATTGGTCCTTGCGCTATACTCTTGTGGATGGTCAAGGTAACTTCGGATCTATCGATGGAGATAGTCCGGCCGCCATGCGTTATACGGAGGCTCGACTTAAGAAGATTTCTGAGGAAATGTTGGCCGATATTGATAAGAATACGGTTGACCATCAATTAAATTTTGATGATTCCTTGAATGAGCCCACTGTTCTTCCAAGCAGAATTCCAAACCTATTGGTAAATGGAGCGAGTGGAATTGCGGTTGGTATGGCAACGAATATGCCTCCTCATAATTTGACCGAAATCATTAATGGAACCTGTGCTTACATAGACAACAAGGATATTGACATCCCTGAACTCATGCAGCATATCAAAGCGCCAGATTTCCCAACAGGTGGTACCATTTATGGTTATGAGGGTGTAAAATCGGCCTTTGAAACGGGTAGAGGGAAAGTTGTGCTACGCGCTAAAGACGAAATCGAAGAGGTTAATGGTCGTGATTGCATTATTGTGACTGAGATTCCTTATCAGGTCAATAAAGCCGACATGATCAAGAAAACGGCAGATCTGGTCAATGAAAAGAAGATAGAGGGCATCACCGATATCCGCGATGAATCCGATAGGAATGGTATGCGAATCGTTTACGTACTGCGCCGAGATGTGATTCCTAATATCGTTTTGAATAAGTTGTACAAGTACACAGCGCTTCAAAATGCCTTTAGTGTAAATAACATTGCCCTTGTAAAGGGACGTCCTCAGATGTTGAATCTGAAGGAAATGATCGGACACTTTGTAGACCATCGTCATGAAGTGGTTGTTCGCAGAACCAAATACGAGCTTGAACAAGCTGAGAAGAGAGCGCACATCCTAGAAGGATTGCTCATTGCATTGGATAATTTGGATGCTGTCATTGCATTGATCCGTGCCAGCAGAACTCCAGAAGATGCAAGAAATGGATTGATTTCAGAGTTCAGCCTTTCTGAGATACAGGCCAGAGCCATTCTGGACATGCGTCTACAGAAATTGACTGGTCTTGAACGTGATAAGATTAAGGCAGAACATGCCGAATTAATGAAGACCATCGCTCATTTGAAAGAAATCCTTTCAAACGAAGAGTTAAGGATGAAGATCATCAAAGATGAATTGCTTGAAGTCCTTGATAAGTACGGTGACAAGCGTCGGACAGAGATTAACTATGCGGGAGGAGGTTTGAACATTGAAGACATGATTCCGGATGAGGAAGTGGTTATTACCATTTCTCACTTGGGCTATATTAAGCGGACACCGCTTGTCGAGTACAAAAAACAACGCAGAGGTGGAGTAGGACAGAGAGGTGTGACCACCCGTGATGAAGACTTCTTGGAATACATCTTTGTGGCCACCAACCACAACTACCTAATCTTCTTCACGGAACAAGGTAGATGCTTCTGGATGAGGGTGTTTGAGGTTCCGGAAGGAAGTAAAACTTCAAAAGGTCGAGCCATTCAAAACTTGATCAATATTGCTGCTGATGATAAAGTGAAAGCCTTCATCAATACCAAGAATTTGAAGGACGAGGACTACATCAATAATCACTACATCATTATGGCAACCAAGCGGGGTGTAGTGAAGAAAACAAGTTTGGAAGCCTATTCCAGACCAAGAATTAATGGGATAAACGCTATTACCGTTCGCGAGGGAGACACTCTATTGGAAGCTAAATTAACAACTGGTAATAGCCAGGTTATGATGGCAGCTCGTTCTGGTAAATCCATCCGATTTGACGAGGCCAATGTTCGTCCAATGGGTCGCTCAGCCTCTGGGGTGCGCGGAATTACATTAGCTGGACCAAAAGATGAAGTGGTAGGTATGATCTGTGTGGATGACGATCAAACCGACGTTTTGGTGGTTTCTGAGAAAGGCTACGGTAAACGCACGAAGGTGGAAGATTACCGAATCACCAATAGGGGAGGTAAAGGAGTTAAAACCATCCAGATCACCGAAAAAACGGGTGACCTCATTACGATTAAAAATGTAACAGATCAAGATGATCTTATGATCATCAATAAGTCTGGCATTATGATTCGTCAAGGAATGGCTGAACTACGTACGATGGGTAGAGCCACACAAGGAGTGAAGCTCATCAACTTGAAATCCAGTGATTCCATTGCGGCTGTTGCTAAAGTGGCTATTGAGGATGAAGAGGATGAAATCTTGAATGAGACTGCTATTGAAGGTTCGGAAAATGAAACTCCTACTGAAGGAGGAGAAAATGAGGCCCCAACTGCGGAAGATTGATTTGGCATTATCCTTGATTTAAGTCATTTGAAGCTGGCGAGATAAAGTTTACATTTGCTGGCGAGGATAAAAAACTTTCACCATCATCATGAAAAAAGTACTATTAGCACTATGCATCTCTTTTGGTAGCGTACTTGCCTATGGACAATCGGCAGAAACCAGTACCGCCATTCTTAGACTAAGAGAAAACGACTACGAACAAGCCAAACAATACATTGACGAAGCCTACGATGTAGTTCAACGTAAAACAAGCGAAGGAGAGACCATCTCTGAAAAGATTGCTAGTAAATTCTGGTATCACAGAGGATTAATCTATTTCCAGATTCACATTTCTAAGGATCCAGCAGTCGCAGGATTAACAGAAAATGGATTGGATGTAGCCACCGAATCTTTTTTGACCTTGTTTGATGAAGACGTAAAAAAGAGATACTACAAAGATGGTTCTCAACAGTTTAACTTCTGTGTGAACGGATACATTAACCGAGCATTCGACTATATTGAAGCAGAAGAATGGCAGCTAGCCATACATGACTTTGAGAAGGGGTTTGAATTAAAGCAACATCCGGTTATAGGGCTTGTAGACACAACCACCTTGTATAATGCTGCTCTAATGGCACAGTATGCTAAGGACTATGACAATGCCATTCGACTGAATCGTGATTTGATTGCTATGGAATTCGGAGGATCTACAACCTATGTAGTGCTTGCTCAGATGTATAAAGAAAAAGGAGATCGTGAGGGAGCTTACCAAGCCACTCTAGAAGGTCGCGAGAAATATCCATCGGATCGTGATTTACTTATTGAAGAAGTAAACTACTACATAGCCGATGGAAACAATGAAAAAGCTGCAGAAACATTGGCTCTAGCCATTAAGGCAGATCCTCAGAACATCTTGCTTTACAATGCCCAAGGAACCATCTTACTAAGTATGGGTGAAAACGATGCCGCTTTGGAAGCCTTACTTGGAGGAATTGAAGTTGGTTCGGGAATAGGAAGAGAAAATATGTCTGAAGGTGAACTTTCAGCTTATGCAGAGGCAAATTATTCGGTTGGAGTTTATTGGATTGAGAAAGCCAATGACTTGGTAGAAGTAATGAACAATACCAGCAAAGACTCGGAGTACGAAAAGTTGAAGGAAGACCAGAAAACATATTTCTCAAATGCATTGCCATATTTTGAAACTTCATTGGATTGTAGTCCAGAAGATTTGTTGACACTGGATGCCTTAAAGTTGGTGTACTACCGGTTGGACATGTATGACAAGAGTGTTGAAATGAAGAAGCGTATAGATGCTATTCAGGCTGGCTCTGGAGAAGAAGAATAATTAAGTTAGAAGGGAAGGGCATTGATAAGATGCCTTTCTTTTTGAAAACACTACTTAACATAATATTAATTATAAAACTTTATGTTCTTTCAGACTTCCCTGGATTCTATCTCCAAAGCCTTATAATCCCGTTATGTTAATCCCGCTGGCTTTGCCGGCCTGGCACGGCTTTTCTGCGCTTCAAAAACTTTAGGGCTAAAAGCTTACC
>LXNJ01000603.1_pt1 | contig 24411 bp, 22 predicted proteins | sample 809081 | NCBI WGS metagenome assembly LXNJ01 (sample SAMN04870510, study PRJNA318959) | sponge metagenome | biome: sponge; feature: marine sponge reef; material: water | host: Petrosia ficiformis | place: Greece: Milos, Mediterranean Sea | collected 2013-05-29 | depth 5-7 m | reverse complement strand
GTCCGTGCGTGATCAAGGACGGTCCCGGCGCCTACCGGATGTGGATGAACTCATCGCCGACGCCGGATGGAAGCTTCGACGATCTGGTCCGGCACATCTATCGATTCGAATCCACCGACGGCATCGAGTGGACGCGGGACCCCGAACCCGCCGTGAGCCACAACGAGAAGCTCAGGGGCACAATCTATCCTTTCGTTATGCGGGACGGTGACGGATATATCATGTGGTACGGGGCCTGGCCTGCCGGCGGCGAGGTGTTGATCGACGCGGGGTCCGAATCGCCGCTGGTCCGCCCCGTATTCGAGATCTACTGCTCCACGTCGTCCGACGGTTTGAACTGGACCCACCACCAGGACGCCCCCGCCCTGCCGGCGACGCGTAATCCCGTCGACTACGACGGGCGGTATACTTCCACGCCGTGCGTCGTCGACGGCGGGGACCGCTATCTGATGTATTATTCGGCCCGCGATTGGGGTACCCTCTACAGGACGGGCGCCGACACGCTGGGCATCGATAAGGCCGGAATCTACCGTCACATTGGCGTAGCCGTGTGCCCCAAGACTTGATATGGCATCCATAAACTGGAGTACGAGTGGAAGGCTCCCAAGCACAACGCCAGGGGAATCCGGCGGATCCACAGCGACTCGCGCATCCGGAGATTCAGCCCGCGTCTTCAAAGGACGGTCTGACGTTACGGGCTTTCCTGATCGGGCTTGGACTTTGCGTGTTCCTCGGTATTGCGCTGACGCACAACCGGATGGTCGTACAGGGGCCCTTCATGGGCAATTACTTTATGGACCGGGGCGTGCTGTTCGTCTTCTTCGTCCTCGTTCTGGCCGTAAACCCCCTGGCGGGGGCCCTGAAGCGCCGGCTTGCGCTGGGGCGAGGCGAGTTGCTGGCCATCTACGTCATGTTGCTGTTTCTGATGCCGTCGTGGAAGATGACCAAGGCCCTGCTGGGCTTCATGACGGGCGTGACCTACTACGCTTCGCCGGAAATGCGGCACCTGGAAGCGGTGTTGCCCTATGCCCTTCCCTGGCTGTCGATCCTGGATACGGGCGCCGTACGGGGGCTGTACGACGGTCTTCCCGCCGGCGACCCGGTGCCCTGGTGGGCCTGGGTGGTTCCCATGTGGAGTTGGGGATCGTTCCTGATCGTGCTGTACATCGTACTCGTCTGCCTGGCCGTCCTGATGAGAAAGCAGTGGGAGGTGCACGAGCGATTCGCGTTTCCCATCATGCAGGTGCCGCTCGAGATGAGCGAGGCGGGGGCGCGACGGGTGGGACCCCTGTTCCGCAGCAGGGTGATGTGGGCCGGATTCGCGGTTCCGTTTCTGATCGGATTGTTGAACGGGCTTCAGAGGTACTACTACTCTCTGCCCCGGATTCACCTGCGAACGGTGATCTGGATCTTCCGCCGGGCGATTCCCTTGCACATCGGTCTTCATTTCGCCATCCTTGGGTACTCGTATTTCGTGAATACGGACGTGAGCCTGAGCATCTGGTTGTTCAATGTTATCGCAAAATGCATCAGCGGAATTCTAGCCGTTGTCGGGGCGGAAACGTACGGCGTTTCCGGGGTTGTGGGGCGGCACAGTTCGCAGGGATCGGAATTCCTGGCGATGATGGGCATGGGCTATATGCTCGGCCTGGCGGGGTACAGTCTGTGGATCGCGCGGGGGCACCTGCGTGAGGTCTGGGCCAGGGCGATGGGCCGACCGTCGCGCCTGGACGATTCGGAAGAGGTCATTTCCTATCGATCCGCGGTGGCCGGCATTGTTGCGGGGACGCTCTATCTCGGATGCTGGCTCTACCAGGCGGGCATCTCTCCCCATCTCGTCCTGCTGCTGGGCTTTTTCTGCTTTGTCGTCTTTCTGGTACTCGCCCGGATCGTGAGCGAGACCGGATATTCCGTCACCTATTCCCCGCTGAACCCGTCCGAGTTCGTGGTGTGCGCGGTGGGCTCAGCGGCGTTCGGACCAACAGGGTTGACTTCTCTCGGCGTCAGTTTCGCCTGGACGATGACCCGGTTGAATACGCTGATGCCGAGGGCCTCGGGCGCGCTGCGGCTCGCAAGGGAGATCGGGCGCAAGCGGGGGCTGGTGGTGGCGATGGGCGCCGCGCTGGCCGCCGGCCTGATCGCCGCGGGTTATATGACGCTTCAACTGGGGTACGAACACGGCGGCCGCAACCTGGACTACTGGTTCCGGGACGTGAACGACTGCGCGCTGCCGTTCGACGAATACATCGGTCGCAGGCTGCTCTCGCCCTCGCCCATCTTCTATCCCGGGTTTCTTTATACGGCGCTGGGCGCGGCCGTTGTCGTCGCTCTGATGTCGCTCCGGTCGCGGCTCCCGTGGTGGCCGCTGCACCCGGTGGCGCTGCCGGTGAGCACAATCGCCTATACGCACAACTACTTTTTCAGCGTGTTTCTCGCATGGGGAATCAAAGCGCTCGTGCTGAGGTTTGGAGGCGCCAATCTTTACAGGATGACGCGGCCGTTCTTCATGGGAATTATTCTCGGTGAGGCGGTCTGCCTGGGGATGTGGATCGTTATCGACAGCATCACCGGCAAAGTGGGCGGGATCTGGATCCTGCAACCGTGAGTGTGGGGAGGGGGCGGCTTGCGTGCCGTCAGATCAAACGAAGTGGGTACCTATATGGATTCAGGAGCAGATCAAATGAAGAGCGAACTGAATCAGATGCGCGTCAACGGCTGGTGTGTCGTCAATAACGTCGTCCCCCGGGACCGGGTCGCGGCCGTGAGAGTGCGCGTTATGGATGCCGTGAATCGGCACGCGAATGCCGAAACGCTCGACGACAAGGGCATCGGGCACGTCTCCGGCTTTGTCGCCCGGGAGCAGTCTTTCGCGCCCTATGTGGCGGATTCCGGGGTCATGGGTGTCGTCCAGGGGATGCTGGGCGATCACGTCCGGATCTCTTTCACCACCGCAACGGTCAACTTTCCCGGAAACCCGCGCGGCGCGTGGCATGCCGACTGGCCCTTCAACCAGAACAACGCCGGGCATATTCCCGCACCCTATCCCGACGCGGTGATGCACCTCACCACGCTATGGATGCTCTCCCCATTCAGCAAGAAGAACGGTGGGACCCTCATTCTCCCCGGCAGCCACAGGTCTGACAACAATCCCAGCGGGGATAACGGATTCGACCCGCTCGGCATCATTCCCGGCGAGTGCAACGCGGAAGGCGAAGCGGGAAGCGTGCTGATGCTGGACAGCCGGCTCTGGCACGCCACGGCCCCCAACCGTTCCAACGAGCCTCGCGTGTCGGTCGTAATTCGCTACGCGCCCTGGTGGCTCGATACCGGTGTCCTGATGCCCGGGTCCGAAGCGCGCGAGCGGATGCTGGAGGCGACCGGTCTCAATGCGCCTGAGGTCCCGCCGGTTCCGCAGGAGGTCTATGATACCATGGACGAAAGGGTGAAGCCCTTGTTCCGGCACTGGGTCCGGTGGTAGGGACGGGCTGACAAGGACAGAATGAAGTTTGTTGCCTGCGTTCAACTTTTTAAATCGCATTGATTGTCTTTGGAGGTGCATCGAGATGGCGGAGACAGCAGCGAAAACCAGGTATACCGCACCGAATCCCGGATTCGGGTTCTCGGACGTGCCGCAGACCGAATTCGACTATCCGTTCCCGGCCCTGACGCTGGAACAGCGGATGCGGTTCGAGCTGTTCGGGTACACCATCGTCGAGGACCTGTTTACCGAACAGGAACTGCAGTCCTTAGAGGCGTCAGCCAGCAGATTGAAGGCGGAAATCCTGGATGGGGTTGGCGACGTTGAGATCACGCCGCCTCCGCCGCCCAGGAAATACGAGGACTTCAGGGACGGGGCGATCTGGCGGGCGAACCGGAGAAGGACGGCTTCGGGCGACCTTCACATGGAACGTCTGGAGATCGAGAACGTGCTGGGGCTGGACCCCATCTACCTGTCGGTACTGACCAGACCCCGCGTCCTGGGGATCGCCACGGAACTGCTGGGCGGGACGTTTCGCTTCCACCAGGTCGCCGTCCGATTCAACCGGCGTTCCGAAACCCCCGTCCTGGGATGGCACGGCGGGGTGACCCGGCACAAGGACCGGGCGGTCCGGAAAAATGGCTGGTTCCATACGCAGATCCTGGGATTGATCCTCTATCTCACAGACGTGGGCCCCGGTGACGGCGGTACCGGGATCTTCGCGGGAAGTCACAGACTCGACCTCTCATACGACGATTTGAAGCAGTACATCACGGACCATCCGGATTCCGAGTTCTTCCATCAGACAACCGCGAAACGGGGCTCCGCGCTGCTGTTCGCCGACGGCCCGCTGATGCACCGAACCATCAACATCGAGACGGACAAGGAACGGCTCATCATGCTCTCGCGGATTGTCCATTCCGACTACGAGTTCGGCGGCATGGAGTCGCTCGGTCTGACCGACCACGTACCGCATGAGCTCATGCCGCTGTTCTATGGACGGGCGTTCACGCCCAGATATCGACCCCGCGGGGAATAGCACACGGAGGTGAAACCGGTGTCAACGAGTTTTCCCGAAGTACCGGCGTGGTATGCCCCCCGCATCTGTGGTGTCGACCCGACGGGACGGACGATTTCGGCCAGGGCCGGGGAGACCATTGACTTTCGTCTCGAGGTCGAGCCCTGTCAGTCACTGCCGACGCGGCAGGACTGGCGGCGTCTGTCCGAGCCGCTTCTGTCGGCAGCCACGACCCGGCAGGACTGGTGCCGCGTGCTCCTCTACATGCCCTGCGTGCTCAGGGCGGACGGGATCTACAAGATGTGGTACGTGGGCAGTTCCGACCACGCGCGCAACCCATCGTACATCCACCTGGGATACGCCACGTCGACGGACGGGTTGCATTGGGTGCCCCATGCCAGGAATCCGATCGCCACCGACGATGCGATTCCGTGGGGCTGGCGTTTCCAGGCGCCGTACGTGCTCTACGACCTGGAGGAGAAGATTTACAGGATGTGGTTTACCGCCGTGGATGAAATCGACGCGGAGGGACGCCCGTGGTTGAACCAGCGGGTGGGGTACGGCGAGAGTCCCGACGGGATTTCATGGACGTTCCACCCGGAGCCCGTGCTGCGTACCGGGCGGCGGCCGTGTGTTATGAAACGGGACGACGGCACGTACAGGATGTGGGTGAATGCGCCGTCCGGAACCGCTCCGGATCTGCAGATGACCCTGAACGTCGTTTCCGCCCGGTCCAAGGACGGTCTGCACTGGGAACACGAAGACGACGCGGTGCGGTACGGCGGGATCTATCGCTCTTGCGTGTATCCTTTCGTAATGCGCGATCGGAACGAACTGGCGATGTGGTTCGGCGGGCACCGCGCGGGCGGCGCCTTCGATATTTCGTTCGGGCGCACCCGCGACGGCAGCACCTGGTACTACCAGAACGACGTGCCCACGTTTCCCCCGAACTCGCGCAGGGAAGCGTTCGACGGCCGGTACACGTCCACCCCGCACGTATTGAAATTGCCGGGCAGATACCTGATGTACTATTCCGCCCGGGACCTGGACGACGGATGGATCGCGCCGGACGGCTCGCGGCAGCGGGACGCCGACGGGGTGTATCGCCACGTCGGGTGCGCCGAATTGCCTGTGGACGAAGTGGAAGATCCGGGCCTCCGCTTTTCGTGGATGGCCGACGGTAAGGCAATACCCGGAAACGGCGGATCACTGCGGTTCGAGGCGGACAGGGCGGGAAGACATTCGATAACCTGCCGCGTGGAAAATGACAACGGCTCAACCGCGTACACCTGGGAGGTGGATGCGAGCAATGGATAGACCCGTCGTCCTGGCCGCGGACCGCCGTGCGCGATGCGCGGTGGAGGTGTCCGCGAATCCGGAGCCCGGCGAAAAGACGGCCGGGGAGGAACTGGCGCATTACATTGGGAAGCTTGCCGGTACGCCCATCGACCTGCACCAGGGGGAGAAGAGCGGCGCGCCCGTGCGGATTCTGGTGGGGGCCCGAGCGCGTGAGGAGATTGGCGACCTGCCGGTTGACGACGTGCGGGACGACGGGTTTGTGCTGCGCGTGTCGCCGGACCGGATCGCGTTGGCCGGCGCCAACACGCGGGGCACGCTGTATGCCGCGTATGAGCTGATCGAGCGGCTGGGGGTCCGGTGGTACGGCCCTGACCCCGAGGATGAGCACGTTCCCACCGCGGGGGACCTGGCGCTTCCCGAGGATACGGCGGTGATCAACCCGTCGTTCCGGTTCCGGTTCCTCAGGTGCCTCTTCTCGGCGATGGTCGGGCTGGAAGCATCGGGAATGTGGCAACCCTTTTCGTCTCCCAGGCAGGAACAGTTGCTGGACTGGGGCGTGAAGAACCGGCTGAACGCCGGCTTCTGGCCCTTCGACGATCCGGACGTCACGTCCTTCTTCGGCAGGCGCGGCGGCGTGGCGTGCGTGGACCACGCTCACGCCCTGCCTTATATGGTGCCGCCTGACCAATACTGGGATTCGCACGCGGAATATTTCGCGGTCGACGAACACGGCGAGTTGTTCGAAAGACGGGCGAACGAGTACGGGATTCACGTGTGCAGGTCAAATCCGGATGTCCTGGAACTGGTGGTCCGGAAGGCCCTTGAGACGATGGAACGCGACCCGGATGCGGGCTTCGTGAGCATTTCCCAGGCGGACGGCCAGTTCCACTGCCGGTGCCCGGCCTGCCTGTCGAAGTGTAACCAGGGATCTCTGGTATTTCTGGGCGAGGAGCAGATCATCCGGACCCATTGCATGGTGGAATTCGCCAACCGGGTGGCTGAACGGTTCTGCGAGCGTTGGCCGGACCGGTACCTTATGATTCTGGGACACCATCAGACGATTCCGCCGCCAACGATTGACGTGCATCCGAACGTGATGATCAAGCTGGCCTGTTCGCCGCACGGGTTCGTGTCGTTCAACCGGCCCCTCGAGGATCCCGCGGGGAACCACTTTATCTTCCAGAGGGCCGTGGAGGGGTGGGCCGCCACGGGTACGCCGCTGGCCTATTACGGTTACAACCCCCACAGTTCGTTTGCCCATGCCCCCTTTTCGGCCGGCTGGAGGTTTCACAGCGATATCAGGTGGCTGCACCGGCACGGTTTTGTGGGCGCCGAATTCCAGGGTGAAGGGACGCTGTGGGGATTCTATGGTCTGAACCACGTCGTGCAAGCCCGGACGATGTGGGACGTCGACGTGGATTTCGCCGCGCTTCAACGGGACTACTTCCGCTGTCTGTACGGGGCCGCGGCCGGGCCGGTGCAGGCACTGCACGAGGCGTTTGAGCGGGCGGTTGTGGAACACGAACCCATGATGAAGGGCCTCGGCGCGTTTCTTTCGCCGGAGTTGATCGAGAGGGGAAGAAATCTGATTCGCGAGGGCAGCGACGCGGAGACGTCCGATGACGTCCAGGGTCGACTGAACGTCCTGGCCGCACAGATTGAATACGGAGGCCGGCTGATGGGCGCCAGACGGACCGCGGAAACGTACCACCAAACGCGGGACCAGGACCAATTGAAGCGGCTGGTCCGGGAACGGGATGCCGTTGTCGACTACATCAACGCGAATCCGGTGGACGGCGCCTATCATTTGGGCGGTATCGGCGGGCAGCGGGGTAATATCAATAATTACTTGCTGGGGCACCTCTGGGGAATCGATAAGATCTGAGCAGCCGCGCGCTCACCAGCCTGTTCAGGCTCACGCCCTGTTCCGCCGCTTCGATGACCAGGGCGCGGTGCGATTCCGGCGGCAGACGAACCAGGAACTTTCCGCTATACGTGCGGTCCGCCAACGGCGCCGGTACCGGTTCACCGGTGGCGCGCATGTCGGCCACGGATTCCCGAACGAGCCGCTGGATGCCGGACAATGCCTCGTCGGGTGACGGCGCGAGCCAGCTCAACGACGGGAATTCCGCGCAGAGACCCACGTGTTCCTTGTCTTCCGCGGACCACGTGATCCGGTAGGTGTAATGGTCGTTCATTTTATGTCCTCGAGTTTTTCAATTGCCCGGATGACCTGGCGGACCTGATATGGCTTCGCCATGCCCTTGTCATTCTGTATGTTCACGCGTGGGTCGCCTGGCCACGGCATCCGGTAGACCCGATGGTTCGTCCCTTTCTGGCGTGGTTCTTCGAAATAGTCGTCGCAAATCCTTACAAGATCCGAAAAACGGACTCCATTCGGATTGTCACGAAGCGCTTTGAGGATTTCCGTCGTGCTTACCATGAAATATGATATTAATAATGATACTAATTGTAAAGTAGAATCGATCCCTGCGTGCACGACCGGTGAAGCGTAACCCGCTCCGGGTCTGCATGAGGTGACCCGTACGACACCGTGTGTGGAACACGCGGGTAGGGGCCACCTGCCTTCACATCTCAATGCAAAAACGGTACCTACATGGAACAGCCCATTCTGATATTGCGCGCGGACAGCGACCCGTCGGAAGGCCTCTGTGCAGAGGTGCTCCGGTGCGAGGGCTTTCCCTGGCTGGATGAGCGGGCCGCCCACACGTTTGACACGCCGCCGCCCGGAGTGTGTGTGGTCATTCTCGCTGGTGTTGGCTTCGACCGAAAAACCGCGGAGCGCCTGGCGAGGGCCGTCTCCGCGGGTGCCACGGTGATCTCAACCGCACCCGATCCCGCCGTCGCGACCGCGTTCGACGTCACGGTATCGGATGCCATCTCCGACGCCCACCTGTCCGTAACCGCGCTGAACGGCTGGGAACACGGCGATGTGCCGCTGCTGTGCCCCGACGACACCGCCGACCCCCTTCGCGGCGGCCGGGAAGCGGCGGCGCTGCAGTCGGTTGACGGCGTGCGATGCGGATCGGGAATCGTCTCCGCCCGATTGGGAACGGGAACGGCCTGGATTTATGGCTACGACCTCTGCCGGACCGTGGCCACGCTGCGTCACGGCACGGGCGACGTGCGGGAACGGCCGGCGAAGGATATGGGGCCGCTCACGGGGCCCCGGCACATCTACGGATTCTTCGATCTCTCCGACAAGGTGCCCCGGGACGTGCCGGTATGCGATCTGCATCAGGATATTCTTCGGACGCTTGTACTGTCATCTATCGCCGATACGGGACTGCCTCGACTCTGGCACTTTCCCGACGCAGCCCCTGCGCTCTGGTTCGTAAAGGGCGATGGCTGCGGGGAAGTCGGCGCCGACGTGGAAGTGGACGTCGTAGAGGAGTACGACGCCTATCTGACGTTCAACAGACCCCCCGTGAGCCGGTACAGCGGGGACCTCATGAGAGATTGGCACGAACGCGGACACGGCATCACCATCGAAGCCAACCTGGACGACGTCACGCGGCCAACTGTCGAGGAATCGGGCAGGATGGTCCGGCGATCACGCACCGCACAGGACCTGAACGAAAACGCGCTTCACGATATCCGCGCCAACCTCGAGGCGCACCGCGACAGCTTCTTCCACGACACCGGTCTGGAGATGGACACCATCTGCATTCACGGCTGCCAGTGGTCGGGACATCCGATGGCGGAGATGGTGGTCGACCTCGGCTGGTACACACCCACCCATTTCATCTCGCACGATCCGCGGATGCGGCACGATGAGCGCTACGGGCCGTACATGATTTCGACCGCCCTGCCCCTTCGATACTTCCAGCATGGTGTTGGGATCCTCGACCTGTGGCATATGCCGGCACAGTGGGACGAGAGTCAGACGCTGGGGGAACAGGACCCCGCGGACCCGAAATCCGCCGGCCGGGTAGGCCTTTCGACGCAAGCGTACGGCAAGGAACTCACCCGGTTCGCCGAAGACGCGGCCCATCGTTGGCACGGCTGCCAGATCGCCAACTTTCACCCAAGCTACGTCGCCATGCCCCAGGACGATCCCCGGGCCTCCCGCCGTGCGCTGGAAATGGGCCTGGAAGGCGCCCGGGCGGCGGGATGCCGGTTTGAGAACCAGGAGCGGTGGTCGCGGTTCTCCAGGGCCCGCGCGGACGTGCGGCTTGCGGCGTGTTGGGAGGACGGGCGGGCGGTTTTTCTGACGTTTGTCTCCCCTGGAGACCTGCAAGGGCTTACCCTGCTGCTGCCCGATCTCGTGACCGGTGTCCGCAGCGGGGAAACCGGCGAGCCCCTGGACATCCGGGAGGTTGTGCTGGAGGGACGGCGCCAGCGGGCCGTGTCCCTGGATCTGAGTGCCGAAACGCCGCTTACCCTTCGCATGGAGACCTCGACCTGATGTGGCGATCTCATACCGTGAGATACCTGGGGATAAACCAATGAAGGTTCGAATGTGGGATCCCGCGCACGAAGAGGCCCGCCGCAAGCTCGGCGCCATCGTCTTTTCGGACCATCCGGACCTGGGTTTCGAGGAAATCGAATGAAACGGAAAATTCGCCGCACGGCCCTTCTGAACATTCAGAAAGTGAGTTATTCCCGCGACCACGTGGCGCGAATCGCGAGAGAGGGGTTTACCGATATCGGCGTCTCTCTCAAGGCGGGGAAAAGGAAATTCACGGGCCAGGGATTCGACCCGGAACAGGTGTGTCAATTTGGCGAATGGGCGGATGAATTCGGACTCGGGATGACCGTTTTCACCGGGTATATGAAGTACCGGGAGACGTTCCTGCGGGACCATCCCGAACGGGCCATGGTATGCGTGGGGGGCTCGGGGACCGGGCTGGACAGCGATCATCTGGTACGCACCAAATGGCTGTGCCCGTTCCAGCCGGAGAACAAGGCCGAATACCTCGATCTCCTGAGGAAGGTGACCGGGCTGCCGGCGCTCAGGGAAATCCACCTCAACGACGAGGCCGCCATAGGGTTCGCGAACGGCGATATCGGATGCTACTGCGACTACTGCGTAGCCGAATACGAAGAGGAATACGGGACGCCACCGCCCATGGACTTCGATTGGGAGTCGGAGGCGTGGTGGGCGTGGGTGCAGCGCCGGATGAAGCGGTGGACCGGGGTCCATGCCTGGTTCCGAAAGCAGATCAGGAAAGAACGCCCGGACGTCCTGGTCGGCATTCAGTATTCGCCGGTGGTCGTTTCCTTCAACGAAAACCTCTGGCGGGCCGGCATCGATCTGGCGCAGGACGCGCTTGCCCAGGACGTGCTCTGTACGGACCCCTATCACTACAATCACACGTCGCACTTCACCTACCGGCCCGCGCGCCGGATCCTGACCGAGGCGACCCGGACGCTCGCCGGCGCCACGGTGGACCGTTCGTTGAATATCTACCCACAGGCATTCAGACCGCCCCTGGGCGGGCCGGAGTTGACCCGCCGCGACGGTTTCATGGCCGGCGCGGTCCCCTACGCGCTCGGCGCGGACAACATTACGCCGTATTCCAATGATCTCGCGCGGATCATACCCGGGTTTCTGGACGGGTTCCACGAGGCGGGGAAACTCATTCCCTGTTTCGAGAAGACAAGACCCTATGCGTATGCCACCGTCATCAATCCCACACAGACGGAGATCTACGGGAATCCGGAAACCGGCTGGGGCGGGAAGGCGTTGGCGGTCTGGCCCGACGTGATGAACCACGTGGGGCTGCCGTGGCGCTGGCACTTCGACGGTCGGCTGGCCGACGCCGGAAAGGCCCTCGAAGGGCCGGCGATCCTGCCGGATACCCACTGCCTCACCGGCGAACAGAGGGCCGTTCTGCAAGGGCATTCCGAATCGGGCAATGGTCTCCTCTGGGTGGGGCGGACCCCGAGCCGGGACTGGCCGGGAAAGGGGCCCTGTCCACCGCCGGATGGGAAATCCATCGACAGCGCGGAAATGCGGCGAGTAAGGCCGGACCATCCTTTCCTGGAGGGTATTTCGCATCCGGTAATGTTTCAGTCTGCGTTTGTCGAGCCGGGAATCGAAGGCGAGACACTGGGCGAGATCGACGGGAGGCCGGCGCTGGTCGTGAAAGAGGAAAACGGCGGGCGACAGGTCTGGATGGCGGGGGTCCCGGAGTTCAGCTACGTGACGCCTGGAGACCACAACGGCGTCCGGACGCCCACGGACGGCATTCCGTTGCTGCGGAATGTCCTCAAGTGGCTGGCGCGGGACGTACCGGTTGCCCGACTGTGGCCCTACCCGCCGGACAACGCGTACCGGGACCTGCGGCCCTGGGACCGCCGCGACGTGCCGACCATGGAATTGTTTCCGATGATCGGCGACGGATGCCTGGTCTGCCTCATCTTCAACTACGTGGGGCTGGAATACCGGACGAACCTGGTGATGCGCGCCCCGGAAGGCGCACGTATCGTGTCACTGACCGACGTCTTCACGGGAGCCGACGAACTGCCCGTCTGCGACGTCCGTGGAAACGAGGTTCTGATGCCCGTCAGAATGTCGAGTCAGACCGTATACCTGGCCGTGGAATTGACGTGGCGGTAAAATCGGGGCCTCGCCCTGTCCGGCGCCTTGATCTATCGTCCAGCCAATTAACAGAGGGGACGCGAGTCGATGTTGCAGACCGTTGACGGCGGCATCCTTTCGTGGCGGCGCGGATTGGGGGCGTACATGCCCGCGATCACGCCGCTCTCCGACGGCAGCATGATCGCCTGCCAGCACGTGGGCGAGAGTCTGGGTTCGGCGGACAACCACATTGAGGTCCTCCGCTCGACCGACGGCGGTGCGAACTGGGTGAACGAGGGCAGCATCCACGGCGGCGGGCCGGCGGAAGACGGTTGGACTTACAGGAGTCCCTACATCCGCGAGACGCCCGGCAACCGGCTGGTGATGACCGCGACGCGGTTCGAAATGCGGTCCGACAAACTGTTCGACCCGAACTCGGAGGTGCTCCAGCGACCGGAGATGCTGATGTTCCGGTCGGACGACGCCGGACGGACCTGGTCCACGCCACAGGTCGTCCCCGTGGATCTGCCGCCCGAGAAATACACGTGTAACGGCGCCGGCGTGTTGCTCCAACTCAATCCGGACCGGTGGATGTACCCCCTGGAGACCTGGAAACCGGAAGGATATGAAGGGCCACCCGATCAGAAGGCCGCGGCGGTCTTCTCCGCCGACGAAGGTCGTACCTGGGGCGAGTTTACCGTGGTGGCCGACGATCCTTCGGGGGAGTTGCTCTGGTGGGACCAGATGAATACGGTGTTGCCGGACGGCAGAATCTACACCATGCTCTGGACCCACGTCTATGGTACATCCGAGGACCTGCTCAATCACTGGACGGTCTCCGACGACGGCGGGCGGACGTGGTCGGCGCCACGGCCCACCAACCTGCGCGGGCAGGTTTGCTCCCCCATCGCGCTGACCGACGGACGGGTGGCGGCCATCTACAACTTCCGGCACGATCCGCAGGGCATACGCGTAGCCCTCAGCGACGATCTGGAGACATTCGACCTGGATGGCCAGATCGTCGTGTTCGACGCAGGGGCCGAGGCCACTCTGGGAGCGCCGGAGACGGACCATTTTCTGGCCGAGCACATGCAAATCGCTTTCGGCAAACCCGGCGGCATCCGCCTTGACGACGGCGACCTGATGACGTACTTCTGGTGTACGGTCGGCGGCGTCACGCACACCCGCTGGGCACGGCTCAGCGTCGACTAGTGTTCTGTCCCAGAAATAAGTTGCCTAAATTCGGCCGTCGAGTCGCCCGGCTCGCAAGGCACCTCCGACCTGGGCAGGTCGGCCCAACGTAGCGAGACGGGATGAATCGGCGGAAGAATGGTGAGGTATTTTTGGGACAGGACACCAGCCCCAATACGAAACAAACAGCAACTCGGCGACACGACGAAAACCTGTCATTGGAGAATGAGAATATGAGTAGCCTCGGCCAGGCCGAATCCCGCGTAGACGCCGACGCGCTGGAATCGTTCGTGCGCGACCTGTATCTGGCCGCCGGCGTGCCGGCTGGTGACGCGGAAACGATCGCACGGGCAATTCTCTGCCAGGAAACCCGCGGCAACACGACCCACGGGCTCCGGCTCGCACATTTCAATCTGCGGGGGCTGGACGATGGCACAATTCGCGCCAATCCCGATCAGCCCGTCCTCAGCGACCGTGGCATGACCGCGGTGATCGAAGGCGACCACGGCGTGGGTATCGTCGGCTGCATGAAGGGGATGCGGCTGGCCATCCGGAAAGCACGGGAAGGCGGCATCGGCATCGCCCTGATCGTACGGAACAATCATTTTCTCGCCGCCGTTCCGTATTGCCTCGAAGCGGCCGACGCCGGAATGATCGGTATCGCGTTTTCGAACACCAAGGGCGCCATGGGATATCCCGGCGCCCGCGGCTCGGTGATCGGGAATACGCCGATGGGCTTCGGCATCCCGACAGCCGGCGGCTTTCCCATCCTGTTCGACGCCTGTATGACCGCCTCCGGAGGCAGGATGAGGCAGTGGACCAGGGAAGGACAGCGGATTCCGCGCGATATACGAGGGTTCGACCGGAACGGCAGGCCCACCGACGACCCGCAGGCCGTAATTGGCGGCGGGACCACGATGCCGATCGGCGGGCACAAGGGCGCCGGACTGGCCATTTTAGTTGAGGCGTTGACGGGGGTGCTGGGCGGCGCCGCTTTCCTGAGCGATATCACACCCCGCGACCAGGCCGACAGAACGGACAAGACCCACGCGGTGAGCCATTGCTGCATCGCCATCGACGTGGCGGCGTTTATGCCAGTGGCGGATTTCGAAGCGCGGATGGCGGACTTTGTCGCGGACCTCAAGGACAACCCTCTTGACGGCGAGTCCGATGAGATCCGGCTGCCCGGCGAAAGAATGGAGCGGATCCGGCGGGAATGCGAGATTCACGGTGTCCCGCTGGAACCGGATGTGCGTCAGGAACTCGAGGATTGGGCGGACCGGCTGGGCGTGCGTTTCCCGGATACGCTTTAGCACGCCGTCAAGATGTTATGTGCGTTCTACCGTTAAAATCGCTGATAAAAACCCGCCAATTGGGGAAGAAATGGCGCCGCTCCAGATAGATTTGCCAAAAGCCCGGATTGCGAATTTCTGTTGTCGCTGGAAAATCACAGAATAAGCTGCATTTGGCTCTGTGCTTAGCTACGACTTTGCAAAGGACAGCGATGTCGACCTGTTGGTTACATTCACCCCGGGCGCACAACACAGTTTGTTGGATCTGGTACAAATGCAGGAGGAATTGACGGAAATCCTCGGACGGGCTGTTGACCTCGTAGAAGAACTAGGGCTCCGAAATCCTTTCCGCAGGAACGGCATTCTGAGCACCAAAGAGGTGATTTATGCAGCCTGAAAACCGGGATGGCGCTACATTTCAGCGTGGCAACCCCTTATGGGGGAGCAAAAATGCGTATGTTTTGTCGATTACGAAACTTCAAGCCGACTTACTCGCTGAAGAGGTCGGAATGGGAGCCGGTACGGACCAGGTGCAACTCGTCCCCAATGATACGGTAGATCAATAGCCAGTCCGGTTCGATGTGGGCCTCTCGGTGACCCTGCCAGATTCCCCGCAGTCGATGGTCGCGATAGCGAGTGGGCAAAGGCGACGCCTGGATCAACTGCACCAGGATTTCTCTCAGTTTACCGAGATTTTTCCCTCTTGCCCCTGCCCGTTTTACGTCACGCCTGAACTGAGTCGACCGAACAATAGCCAGCATGTCAGATGCCAAGATCCTGGAACAACTCATCGGCGCTGCTGAATCGTTTGCCCTTTCCCTCTTCCAGTTCCTTCATCGCCATGACGGTGGTAGGATTCGGGACCTGCAGAGCGAACGGCAGCCGCTTCTCTTCGGCTACCCGCAAGAGCAGCAGGCGGATTGCATCGGACACTGAGAGGCCCATAGCATGAAGCGCTTCGGTGGCCCGCGCCTTTGTATCGCTGTCGATCCGGGCACGTACGACGGTATCGTTGCCCATATTTTCAACCTCCAGAAAAGTTGTAGTTACAATGTAGCTACAATACCAGGAATTGTCAAATAGGAATCCGATCTGCTTTGTCTCGGAGCTGTTTAAGAAAAGGGTGCGGTTTTGGAACAATACACCTTCCGGGGAGGTCCTGCCGAAGCGGGGCGGGCGCAGGGCGCGCTGGATCCGGAATACGCCAGGCGTGAGCTGGAGAAGCGGTTGGAACAGCCCCAGGACTTCAAGGACGGCTACTTCCGTGAGAACATGTCATTCATGCGGCGGGAATTCCCGGAACTGGTGACGCAGATGGAAGCGTACGGCGACGCGGCGGGGATTGAGGACTTCGATCATACGTATCTGCTTCACGTCTACTTTACCGCCGCCGACCTGGACGGATGTTCGGCGCTGGGAATCATGTTGAAGGGCGACGGTCCGGCGATGTTGAGGACCTACGATACGAGTTCCATCAGCAGGGTCGAGGATTTCGTGAAGGACAAGATCCTGATGGAATTGCCGGACGTCAGGCCCCACGGGATGGCCGGCATCGGGGAGCGGTTCGGCGTCACCGTCGGCACGGCGATCAACGACGCGGGGCTGCTGGTGGGCTGCGCGTCCGGTCACCGGAAATTCAATCCGGGCGCCAACCCCGAACACGTCAATCTCTATTTCACCACGCACCTGCTCGCGCAATATTGCTCTGACTGCGGCGACGTGCGGCATTTCCTCCGGCAGTACCGGATCTCGGGCATCAAGGGCCTCACGGGCGTTGCCGTGGACGCGGCCGGCGACATGGTGGGTTTCGAACTGGAATCGGCCAACATCGCGCTCAGGGAACCCGAAAACGGGATGGTACTCGAGACCAACCACTGGCAGGACCCGGACCTCCAGCGCCCGTCGCGCGAGGCCGATCCGGACTGGTGGGCGAGCACGTCGTACTACAACTCCCAGAACCGGATTCAGTACCTGGCCTGCCACCGGGACGCGCTCGAAAGCATGCGCACCGTGGATGAACTGACCGATTTTTCTTTCGACGTGCACGAACCGGGAAGGATTCTTCAAAGCCCGGAAACCAATATAGGAAACTGGTTCACCACCCACGCGATCTTCATGACGTCGCGAGACCGGAAGTTGCGGGTCCACCGGTACCCGCTGGACAAGGAACAACATACGGAAATGACGTACGCCGAATGACGGCGCTGTATATCAGATCGAACTGCTGAAGGGAAGGACGGACCACAATGGCAGAGGACTCTCACAGGGCAGGAAACCTGGACCGGATGAACACGGACGCCGGAAGCGCGGACGGTTTCCTGCTCATGGACGGGATCGAGTCTGTTTATCATGTCACCCAAACCGTGTGCGAGGCCGAAAAACATCCCCTCAATCCCGTACTTCCCGTTGGCGACTCGCACGAGTGGGACTCCACCCACTGCGCGCCGTGGTCCTCGCCCACGGTGATCTACGACGATGAAGATAAGCTCTTCAAGGCCTGGTACGCGGGTTCGGACATCGCGCCTTCGAGGTGGTGGGCCATGGGGTACGCGGTGAGCGAAGACGGGGTCAACTGGCACAAACCCGAATTGGGTCTGTACGAGTACAACGGGAGCAAGAAGAACAACATCGTCCTGGACGGGCGAGGGCCTATCATCAAGGACGACACCGAGCCGGACCCGAACAAGCGATTCAAGGGCATCAAGCGCAGCTTCGGCGGGCAGAAGGTTTACGCCGGCAAGGGCGCCCGGGCCAACTATTCGCCCGACGGGATCCACTGGACCGAGGGTCCCAATATCGACCTGCCCGAGTGGTTTCGCGGACCGCCCGATATCGGCGTCCTCGTCCGGGACGACCAGGACCCGGATCCCTCGCGCCGGTACAAGATCGTCTTCCAGGAGATGGTGCCGTTCGACAAGCCGGACATCAAGCGTCACGCCGAACGGTACCGCGGCCTGGGGCGCGCCAAGATTCTGGCGTACGGCCCGGACGTCGAGCACTTCCGGAGGGCGGAAGAGAACCCCTTGCTCTCCCCCGCCGACGGCCTCGAGTACGAGGACCATCACATCATGATGTCGCCGTACGGCGGCGCATGGATCATCTGCTACGAGTACGGCTGGTACGTACCGAGCCGCTATGGCTACTACGGGACGTACTCGGCGGACATCCGCCTGGCAGTCAGCGGCGACGGGTTGAGTTTCCACCGCGTCAACCCCCACCAGAAGGTCATCGCCCGCGGCTCCCACGGCGAGTGGGACGGGGGGCTGCTCATCATTACGGATAAACCGGTTGTCAAGGATGGGACCATCTACCTGTTCTATGGCGGGTCGGGCGAAGAGTTCACGAGTTGGCCGCCGGAAAACGAGATCTCCGAGTTTGTTCATGAGATGGGGAGCGGAAGCGCACGTATGGCGCGGATGGGCCTGGCCACGCTTCGCGAAGATGGCTTTACCTGCCTGGAGACCCCGGACCGGGAGACGCCCGGAAGCGCGACCACCGCGCCGCTGGCGTTGACCGACCGTTCGACTGCGTTGACGGTCAACGTGGGAGACGTGCGACAAAACCGCAACTGGGTCGAAGTAGAAGTTCTGGACGCGGATTCGGGCGAGCCGATTCCCGGTTACGGATGCGAGGACTGTGACGATATCTGCGTCGACGGACTGCGACGCCCCGTGGCGTGGGGCGACAAACGTCTTGCGGACGTCGGTCGAGACCGCTTCAAGCTGCGATTCCATCTGTATGGCGCGGCCCGGCTGTACGGATACCGATTCGTCTGAGGGATACCGGCGCACGGCGCGGTATCGAGAGGAACCTATGGAAGATCAGCAGACCCCCGACGTGATTGTGGCCAGGGACGTGATGGTCCCGATGCGGGACGGCGTACGCCTGGCCACCGACCTCTACTTCCCGGGCGAGGTTGCAGATCGACGAACCGGGGCTATCCCGGCCGTCCTCAGCAGGACCCCGTACAACAAGACCGGCGGCGCCGATGCAGCGAGTTTCTTCGCGCGCCGCGGCTATATGGCCGCGGTCCAGGACTGCCGTGGACGCTATGGTTCCGAGGGCGTATTCTTTCCGTTCGTGGACGACCCCGAGGACGGGTTCGACACCATCGAATGGATCGCCGACCATCCGTCGTGCGACGGGAAGGTGGGCATGTACGGGTGTTCCTACGATGCGTGGGTGCAGTTCCACGCTGCCACGCAGAACCCCCCGTCCCTGGCCACGATGATTCCATTCGAAGGCCCCATCAACGCGTATCATTACAGCATGCGCGAAGGCGGCGCCCTGCACCTGGGGCTCCTGAACTGGGCGGTCCGCATGTCGACCACCAGCCAGGAGGCCCGTGCGAATCCGGCGATCGCGGAAGCCATCAGGCCGATGTCCGGGGACGGGCCGCAATTCCTGGAATGGGCATCACGTATCCCCTGGCGACGTGGTCAGACCCCGCTGGCGGTGGTCCCCCAATACGAAGACGCCGTGTTCCGGCTGTATTTCGAGAATAACGACTATACTGAGTTCTGGCGGCAGCCCGGGCTTGCCATGGACGAATATTTCGACGCGTTCCCGGACATGCCCATGCTCTGGATGGTGGGCTGGTTCGACTGGTATCCGAGGACGATTATCGACGGGTTTCAGAAGATGGTGAGCATGGGACGCGGGAATCAGCACTTGCTGGTGGGCCCATGGACCCACGGCAACTGCGAACCTTCGTGCGGCGACGTGCACTTCGGGCCGGAAGGAAATCTTCACTTCCATGAAGACTTCCTTCATCTCTACCTGCAGTGGTTCAATCGGTGGCTCAAGGGGGATGCGACGGTGGACGTGGGCAGCGCGGTGCGGATGTTCCGGATGGGCGGCGGCGACGGCAGCCGCGACAGGGACGGCCTTCTGCAACACGGCGGGAATTGGTTCAGCGTGGGTGGCTGGCCGCCCGAAGGCTCGCGCGAGACACCATACTATATCCATGAGAACGGCATCCTGTCGACCGAAGCACCCTCCCGGGAAGACGCCTCGACAACGTATACCTACGACCCGCGCAATACCGTGTCCAGCAACGGACGCTGTATTGTCCCCTACGGCCCGATGAAGGAGGGGTGGTTCAAGGGGATGGGGCCCCGCGACCAGATCGAGATCGAGACGCTTCCCGGGCATGGCATCCCGGGCATGCCCATCGCCTCCCGGCCCGACGTGCTGGTCTTTCAAACCGCGCCGATTTCCGCGGACCTGTCGATCGCCGGGAACATCAGGGGAGTCCTCTGGATATCCTCGGACGCGCCGGATACCGATTTCTTCCTCAAGCTGCTGGACGTGTATCCCTCGAGCCTCGATTATCCGAACGGATACGCACTTCCCGTTTCCGAGGGCATCCTGCGCGTGAGGTACAGGGAAAGCCGGGAGCGCCCTACTCCGATGGAACCTGGAACCGTCTACCGCATCGAGATCGACATGCAACCGTCCGCGAACCTCTTCCAGGCGGGCCATCGCATCCGCCTGGATATCTGCAGCAGCAATTTCCCCAATTACGATATCAACCGGAATACCGGCGATCCGGACGACAGAGACTGGCGGATCGCCCGCAATACCGTCTACCACGAGGCCGCGCGCACCTCGTACGTTCAACTACCCGTCTGGAAGTCATGAAAGGCGAATCGATGACCGACAGCACAAGAACTGACCTGAAGACCGCGGAAATCGAGGGCAGAAAGCTACTCTGCCTGGATGTTATGGAAGCACCCGTCGCGGTGACCGGCTTCCCCTGGCTGGAACGGGAGAGACGGTTGTGCCGGCTGCCGGGCGACGCGCTGCCGGACATGAGCGATTCCGTCCGGAGACTGGCCTGGTGTACCTCGGGCGGGATGGCGCGTTTCAGGACGGATTCCGATACAATCGGCATCCGGGTGGAGTTGGCGGAAGTCGTCGACATGCCGCACATGCCGAGGTCCGGGAATTCCGGATTCGACATTTACGCGGGAGCCGGAACGGAGAAGCGGTTCATAAACGCCGCGAGACCACCCATGAACGAGCGTGCATACGAAGCGATCCTGGTGGATGGACAGAACGGCGGCATGCGGGAGTGGACGCTGAATTTTCCGGTTTACAACGGCGTCATCCGGGTTGTTATCGGACTGGACCCGTGCGCGAGAGTCGAGCCGCCCTCGCCGTTCGCAATTGAGAAGCCGCTTCTCTTCTACGGATCCTCAATAACGCACGGAGGCTGTGCGTCCCGTCCCGGGAACACCTATCCCAATATCCTGTCGCGTTGGCTGGATGCGAACCTGGTCAACTTCGGATTCAGCGGGAGCGCCAGGGGTGAGCCGGAAATGGCCCGTCTGATCGCGACGGTGGATATGCGCGTGTTTGTGATGGACTACGACCACAATGCGCCCACGGCCGATTATCTTGAACAGACGCACGAAGCGTTTTTCCGGATTGTGAGGGATGCCCGTCCCGAGCTTCCCGTCGTGATCGTGTCGAGTCCTTCCATCAATGCCAATCCGTCACGCTGGACGGAGAGGCGAGAGATCATTCGAAGGACATATCTGAATGCCTTGAAACGAGGTGACGCAAGGGTGTGGTTTGTGGATGGAGAGACCCTCTTCGGCTCGACCGATCAGGATGCCTGTACTGTTGACGGGGTTCACCCGAACGACCTGGGATTCTTGCGCATGGCCAAAGCGATTCGTCCGTCGGTCGAAGCTGCCTGCCTGGCGTGAATTCCCGGGCTGGCCTGATCCGAAAACTGGGATCTTAATTCGGAAAACAAGAGATCCACGGCACAAGGAGGAGATAGTGAAGACCCGTATTTTTCGCGGAAGTCCCGCAGAGATCGGAAGCGCCCAGGGCGCCATGGACCCTGAGGCGGCGCGTGACTATCTGAGGTTCTGGCAGGAACGCCCGCACGACTTCGACGCTACCTACTTTCGAAAGAATATGGCGTTTATGCGCCGTGAGTTTCCGGATATGATCGATCAGATCGAAGCGTTCGGCGAGGCGGCCGGAATGGAATCGTTCGACCACGCGTACTTCGGCCATATACTCTGGACGGGACCCGTGGGTGATGCCTGTTCCACGCTGGGAATCCTGCTGGAAGACGACGGCCCCGCCATGTTGTCCACCAACGATGGAGGCATGGATACGGTGCCGGGAACGGTCTCCAATTCCGTTGTGTCGTTTTTCCCGGACGCGAAACCGCATGGGATGATGGGGTTTGGCACCAGGCGGCAGGTCACGCTGGGGATGGCTGTGAATGACGCCGGACTGGCGGTTGGAGCGAATTCCGGACACCGAAAGTTCAACTTTGTCTCGAACCCCGAACGCCTCAACCTCTACTTCGTCGTTCACCTGCTGGCGCAGCATTGCGGCGACTGCGACGACGTCCGGCATTTCGTGGAACAGTACCGCCTCTCCGGACAGAAAGGGATGAACCTGGTCACGGTCGACGCCGAGGGGAATATACTGGGCCTGGAACTGGAGTCGGAAAACGTTGCTATCTCGGAGGCGCAGGACGGGATGCTCCTGGAGGTCAACCACTGGCGGCATCCCAGACTCCGGAAACCGTCGCGCGAGGCGGACCCTGATTTCTGGGACGGGCCATACTATTACAATTCCCAGGCCCGCGTCATGTATTTCGAGCACTATCGAAACGTGTTCGCGCGAATGAAGACGATGCAGGACCTTGTGGACTTTTCGTTTGACGTCCACGCGCCGGGGCGGATCCTCCAGATGCACGGGCTGAACGTGGGTGACCTGATCTCCTGCCAGGTTATGTTCGCAACCACGAGAGATCGAAAGATGAGGCTCTACCTGCATCCGATCGAGAAAGACAATTTCGAGGAGTTCGAATATCCAAATTGACCAAAGGGCGGAAAGGGAGTCGCGAGTGGGGACGTCAATCGCCAGGACTGTCGCATTTTACGACAAAAAAATCGCCCTGCGATTGCTGGTGGCCATTGCGTCAGGCACGTGAATATTGTAAAATTAGGGGTGAACCCGTCATTTAAACAGGGCTGCGCCGGTGGCAGGCAATCCTCGCCGGCCTTCGGGCGCGGCTAATCACGCGCGCGTGTCCTTATCGTTTGCCGGACGCTGTCCGGCAAACCGCGGGACGTATCGAAAAGGAGCTGGCGTTGAACCGAACCAGGGAAGTTCCGTACCCGGACGTGAAGATCGCGAACCTGAAGGTATACTTTCGAACGGCGTCCATTCTCATCGCCGCCCTCTGTATCCTTGCGCCCCGGCCCGCCTTTGCGGGCGCGTGGACGCTGGAAAGAGGCCAGGTGTGGAGCAAAATCACCGGTCTTTACCAGGCCACCGACAGGCACTACGAAAAAGACGGCGACGCGAGCAAGATCCCGGCCGATTATACGTCACGGGAGGTGTATCTCGACGTGTATTACGGGGTGACCAAGCGCTTCGATCTCGGCGTTCAGTTCGCGGCGATCAACCGGATGTTTGAGAATTTCACCTCGCCCACGCACAGAGAGATGTTTGGATATCGCACAAAAGAATCCGGTCTTGGCGACGTCCGCGTCTTCGGCAAAGTCAATCTCGTTCATGAGCCCGTCGTGGGCACCCTGATGCTTGGTATCAAGGCGCCAACCGGGGATTTTCGCGCCGCGCCCGAGGCCATGTCTGCCGGAAACGGCCAGTGGGACATCGAAGTGATCGCGCAGATCGGCCGCTCCTATTGGCCCACCCCGATATACGCCAATATCGATCTGGGGTATCGCCTCCGGGAGACCAATGAAACCATCCACCACAACCCGGACGACGAGTTGATCTACAACGTTGAGATTGGCGGCAGCCCCGTCGAGATGCTGAACGTCGCCCTGAAACTGGAAGGGATCTCGGGCGGCGGCCGGCGCGTCACCTATGCGATACCCACGGCGATCGTCAGCCTGCCAGAGGGCCTCGCCCTTGAAGCTGCGGCGCGTGTGTCCGTACTTGGCCGCGCCGACCCCGCGCTCGGAGCGCCTTATACGTTTTTCGCCGGCACCACGTGGCTGTTCGGGATCTCCTACACCGGAAGCCTGATGCGGTAATCGCACCATGTGGGAAATTAGCCTTCTCGATGGAGCAGAGCCAACGTGCATACGAAAGGGGAAGGGGCGTTTGCCCCTTCCCCTGTTTTCAATGCGGTAAGTGGAAGGCAAGGGCATTGCACCCGAAAGTGAAAGGTACGGATTGGCTGGAGAGGGCGCAGGGTTGACGCGGATTGCGCGGACGATCGGGATTTTCTGGTTCTTGCTTGTAAGCGTAGCGATACACGCTCAGACACGGACCCCGGTGTCTGAGGGGCCGCGTTTTACTGAAAAACACCGCGGGGTCTGTTTCGTGGCCGGACCGGGCCGCCCCGCAGAGAAGGCTTTCGACCGCTTGGCCGCGTTGAACGTGAACTGGATTTCGCAGACGCCGTTCGGGTGGCAGCAAAGCGCCGGCGCCCCTGAGGTGATCCTCGCAACGTCGGGACGCGTCTGGTGGGGGGAATCGGACGCGGGACTGGCGGATGCGGGCCGGCGGGCGCGGCAGCGGGGCATCCGGACGATATTGAAGCCTCACGTCTGGATCCGGGACCGTAGCGACG
>LXNJ01000602.1_pt1 | contig 24417 bp, 23 predicted proteins | sample 809081 | NCBI WGS metagenome assembly LXNJ01 (sample SAMN04870510, study PRJNA318959) | sponge metagenome | biome: sponge; feature: marine sponge reef; material: water | host: Petrosia ficiformis | place: Greece: Milos, Mediterranean Sea | collected 2013-05-29 | depth 5-7 m | reverse complement strand
GTACTTGCGCAGCCCCTCCGTGCGAATAATCACCCCGTTTGCCCCGGCACCATTCCCATACCCGCCGCTTCCGTGTCCATCCATCATCACAAGTCCCTCCCCACAATCGATTCGAGTTCCGCTTTGGCAAGCGCATAGTCATACCTTGCCGTCACCAGATTGGCTTCAGCCTGATCCAGTGCCACCTGACTGGTGATCACATCGAGAATCCCCGCCTCCTGCACACCGTAGCGCGCACGAATGAGTCTCAAGTCCTCCTCGGCCACGACGACCGCGTCCTGCGCGATCTGGATGGCCTGCTCCTGCGTCTCCAGCGTCCGGAGCGCAGAGTCAACGCCCTGGCGCACGCTCCTGCGCGCATCGTCCTCCGAAAGCCGGGCAACCCGCCTGCTCTCGGACGCCTGACCGACGTTCTGTTCGCGCTGGAAGCCGTCGAAGAGCTGGTAGCTGCCCGAGAGGCGGAAGTTCCAGCTCGTGTTGCCCCCGTTGAAGGCGAGGTCCTGGTTGGCCCAGGTGTACCCTGACGAGAGCGACAGCGTGGGCAGGTACGAGCTTCGAGCGTTTCCGACCGCGGAGCGCGCAACCGCCGAGGCCGCCTCGGCAGCACGCACGGCCGGCGACACCGACTCGGCCAATGCGATGATCTCCTGTTCACTGAGCAACAGCGGCGCCGGATCGAGATCCTCCGGGAGGACCGGCACCACCGGCCCGTTCGCACCCACCTGGCGACCCAGCGAGAAGCGGGCGACCCGCAGCTGATTGCGCGCCTGAAGTTCGGCCTGAAGCGCGTTGGCCAGCTCCAGTCTGGTACGCAGGGTGTCGGACCGCGTGGCCGTCCCGGCCAGCATGCGCGCCCGGCTGATCGCAAGACTCTCCCGGGCCCGCTCGACGCTTGCCTCCGCAACGGCCACCAGTTCGAACTGGCGCAGGGAGTTCATGAACAGCGTACGCGTTTGCAGGACCACCGCAAAGCGCTGGTCCTGAAGACGGGCCTCGGCCTCCATGATGCTCGATTCGGTGCGCCCCAGTTCGTGGAACTTGCGCCCGCCCTGGAAGACCTGGTAGTTCGCGTTCAGCGAAGCGTTGTAGGAGTCGTTGCTCCCCGTCACGACACGCTGGGTCGTGGGATCGAAGCGGTTGAGGCTCTGGACCGACGCGCCCGACCCGACGCTGAGGTTCGGCAGGAAGGACCCCCAGGCGCGACGGCGCGAACCGCCGGCGTTGGTCAGGTTGGCCTGGCTCTGAGCAAGCTGCGGACTGTGGATCAGCGCCAGTTCCAGCGCTTCGTCCAGCGTCATCTCCTGGCCGGCGTCCTGGGCAAGAGCCAGGTCCGGCGCGGCCGCAGGCAGCATGACCGCCAGGCCGGCGAGCCATATTCCGAGCGTATATTTCACAATATCAACAGTCTCCGTTTCTTTCCGGCCCTTCACCCCTCCGCTCCTCGCCGGACGAATCCCGGTCGCGGTCGCGATTGCCGAACCTGACCACCAGGAGCGAATCGTACAGCGCCCTCTCCTCCGGCAGCAGAATGGCCCTGATGGAGTCTCTGGTGGCGCGGAACAAGTCTCTCCGCTGCGGCTCGTACGCTTCCCGAATCGGTTCGTACGCCGCCCGAAACTCCTCGTCCAGAGCCCGCATGCGGACCGTGAAGTGCTGTATGATCTCCTCCACCTCGGCCCGTTTGGCGGGTGCGAGGCCGACCTCGTCGATAACGAGCCGCCTGTCCTCGCGGCCGCGATCGTCCCGCGATTCCCGCCGTTCCGGCGATTCCGCGTCCGTGCGGCTCGCCTGCCACGCCGCGCCACCGAGGAACCCGGCCGCCGCGACCACGGCGAGTAGCGCGCCCGACACGATCCGTGCCCGTTTCAACCGCGCCATCACGGACGGTTCCCTTCCACGAAGGCCATGAAGGCCACCGGGCTCGCGTGTGCCTCCCCGGTGATCGCGGTCTCCAGCACCTCATCGCTGATATCGGTCGCCAGCACGTCCTCGAGCACGAGCGGCACACCCGCACCGGGGTCGCGGACCGCCTCGCTGCTCACCAGGATCGCGGCGATGACCGCTGCGGCCAGCGCCACGGGTATGAGGCTGCGCGACCACCCGGAAAGCACGAGTTCGACGGACTCCCGCGCCAGTTCCCGTCGCCGGGCGAGCTCGAACGCGGCCCGTTCCATGATCTCCGCCCGGAACCGCTCCCAGTACCCGGGGTTCTCGTGCGCCGGGTCCAGGACCCGCAGCAACGCGACACGTCTTTCGTTTTTCATACCGACCTCAACTCGTTGCCAAATGGTCCCGCCAACCGGACAACTCAATCCGTAACGCCTTCCTGGCGAAGTGCAGATGCGACCTTACCGTCCCGGAAGGCATTCCAAGCCGTTCAGCGATCTCGGAGTGCTTCCAGCCTTCAAGATCGTGCAGAAGAACGATCTCCCGCTGGACTTCGCTCAATTTATTCAACGCCTCCTGGAGGCCTTCCCGCAGTTCTGCCAGGCTCGCCGCCTTTTCGGGACTCGGTCCCGCGTTGCTGGCGCTCGCCGGAATCTGATCTCCACTACGCAGACTCTCCCGCCGGATCAGGTTGCGCGAGCGGTTCCGGACGATCGTCAGAAACCAGCCGGCGAACCGATCCGGATTCCGACAGTCCTCCAGCCTTTGCAGCGCCACCATGAACGACTCCTGAACCGCGTCCTCCGCATCCTGGTGTCTGCCAATGACGCTCAGGGCGATAGAGAACGCCGGCTGCTGATAACGCCGCACCAACTCCCCGAACGACTCAGCGTGTCCGCTGCGTGCCCGGGTCACCAACTCGGCGTCGGACCGTTCCCTCATTCCTTGGGAGTAGACACCTGTATCGGCCTCCCCGTTGAAGCAGTTCCGCCTGGTGGTCGATGGATGGACAGCCCCGCCGGGGCAGTCGTTAGCGTGGTCGGGCCATCACGACCGTGCCGGCTTCGTGCCGGGCCGCCCGCGGCGAACGGAACGCATCCGCGATCGTTTGTGCCCCCGACCCTTCCCCGGCCCGGACGTTTCCTCGGGGCCCGACCGCGCGTCGGCAACCAGCCCGGCCAACTCCTCTTCGGGAATCTCATCGATTCCTCTGGCCAATACGTACAAAGTGCGCGCGGGATTCGGCCGGTCGGCGGGCGCCTTGAAGGTCAGGTGGAGAACCCTGGGCCCGGCGTCGACCCCCGTGCCTACCCTGGCAGTCCCGGTCACACGCACGGTCCACTTCTCCCGATCGACCTCGATCTCTCGCCACAGACGCTTGTCGGGCACGCCCTGCGCGGCCTCGCGCGCCGTCTGCAGCGGCGGCTGCACCCGCGCCGGAGTCGCAGGCCGGTGGCGGCGTGCACGGGATGCCGGCCGTGCACTCGGGGACGGCCGGTACCTGCTCGGCTGGCTCATGACTTCCCGCACCGAGGCCGGAGGTTCCGGTTGTGCGGCGGGTGCCGGGCCGCCGGAGCGGGAATCGGTTCGCCGGGACGTGTTTCCCGTCTCGTTCACCGGTCGCGGAACGCGTCCCGCGGCAGGCTCTCGCCCCATGTCGTCCGATCGATCCATCAAACCGCCCTCGTGTGGAAAGGCTACGGTCACTATAACGAGTGCGAAGCGATTCCTGCGAATCGTGTCCCCCCGGGAGCCGTGGCCGGGACCCGGTTCCGGGAGTCGGGTCAGCGATTCGGGGCCGCGGATTCCCGTACAAGGGGCACGGCGTCGTCACCGAAGAACATCTGGATGTACTTCGCCTGAATGGGCGTCACCCGGCGCACGGCCCACACGAGCTGCACGTGGTTCGGCTCGGCTGGACGGCGCGGCAGTTTCAACCCGACCTCCCGCGGCAGACGGTTGCCCTTTCGGTGATTGCAGGTGGAGCACGAGGTTACGACGTTGTCCCAGGAGTTGCCCCCGCCCCGCGAGAGCGGGAGCACGTGGTCGCGCGTGAGGAACTCGCGAACGCGCAGGTCCCGCTTATGGCGCCCACAGTACTGGCAGGTGTATTCGTCGCGGGCAAACAGGAACGTGTTGGTGACCTGGCGGCGGAATCGCTTGGGAACGTGCACGTAGCGGACCAGCCGAATGACGAGCGGGAACGGATACCGCGACCGGACGGAGCGAAACGCGCGGCGCGAATCCGCTTCGAGAACCTCGGCCTTCTCATCGAGGACAAGCCGGATCGCCCGCCGGGCCGGGACGATCATCAAGGGCTCGTACGATGCGTTGAGAGCCAGGCAGCTCACCGCGCGACCTCCTCCCTGGTTGTTCATGCCGCAAGGCGCCGGAAACGGGCCCCGGCGACAACACGATAACGCATCGTCCGGCCGGGGTGAAAGATCACGCCCGCGGCCGGCCCCGGTCACATCAGTTGCTGCGGGTCGCGGTCGAGCGAAACCCTTACGTCCGCCCCCACCGGCCGGAAATCCTCGGCGACCGCGTGAAGCGCCCGTCCGATGGCCGAAACTCCTCCCCGCAACAGCACGTGCCACCTGAAACGGCCATGCAGCTTCTCAATGGGCGCAGGCGCCGGTCCCAGGACATCCGGCCACGGTCCCCGGCGTCCGCGCAGCCAGCGCCCGAGGCGTTCGGCAGACGCCAGTGCGTCCTTCTGGACCGGGCTGCTCAGCAGGATCCTCGCCATCCGGAGGCGGGGAGGATACGCGGGGTCGCGCCGCGTCTCCAGTTCGCGGTCCGCGAAGCCGCGGTAGTCGTGGGCGACCGCGGCCCGGATCACGTAGTGCTCCGGCACATACGTCTGCACGATGACTTCGCCGGGCAGGTGCGCCCGGCCCGCGCGCCCGGCCACCTGCGCGAGGAGTTGAAAGGTCCGCTCGCAGCTGCGGAAGTCGGGCAGATGCAGCCCGATGTCGGCGTTGATCACACCCACGAGCGTCACGCGTGGAAAGTCGAGCCCCTTGGCGATCATCTGCGTGCCCAGCAGGATGTCCACCTTCCCGGCACGAACCCGGTCCAGGATGTCCCGGTGGGACCACTTGCCCCGTGTCGTGTCCACGTCCATGCGCGCCACGCGTGCGCCGGGGAAGCACTGCAGCAGGATCCGCTCCACCTGTTCGGTGCCGAGCCCACCGAACGACAGGTCCCGGGACCCGCAATGGGCGCACTGCCGGGCCGGGGCCTCGGTGTGGCCGCAGTGGTGGCAGATCATGAGGCCGCGGCCGCGATGGAGGGTCATCGAGACCGAGCACTGGAAGCACTCGCCGACGGCACCGCAGGCCTCGCATAGGGCGAAGGAGGCGTAGCCGCGCCGGTTGAGCAGGAGAATCGTCTGCTCGCCCCGTTCGAGCCGGCGGCGCAGCGCCACCGTGAGCCGTGGGGACAGAGTCCGGGGAGGGGGGTCGGCGGGGCGCGTTCGCGAGTCCGGGACGGGCGCGCCGACGCTGCGTTCCGCGCTGCCGGCCGAACCCTGTGCCGCCGGGTCGGGACGAGACCTGAGGTCCACGACGCGGACGTCGGGAAGAACGCCCCCGCCCACGCGGTCGGGGAGTTCCAGCAGCGCATACTTCCCGTCGCGCGCGTTCAGCCAGCTCTCCAGCGACGGCGTGGCCGACCCCAGCACGCACAGGGCCCGGTTCCTCGCCGCGCGCACGACGGCCACGTCACGGGCATGATAGCGCGGAGACTCCGATTGCTTGTAACTGCCGTCGTGCTCCTCGTCCACCACGATGGCGCCGACATCCGCGACAGGCGCGAACACCGCCGATCTGGGCCCGATCGCGATACGCCGGTCGCCCGACCGGAGCTGGCTCCACGCGTCATGGCGCTCCCCGTCCGAAAGGCCGGAGTGCAACACCGCGACCAGGTTGCCGAACGCGCCTCGAAAGCGTGAAACGGTCTGGGGCGTCAGGGCGATCTCGGGCACGAGCACGATGGCGCCGCCACCGCCCTCCAGTACGCGCCGGATGAGTTCGATATAGACGAGCGTCTTCCCTGAACTCGTGACGCCGTGGAGGAGAAACGCGCCCCCGCCGTCACCACGCGCGGTGTACATTCGCTCCAGAACGCCGCGCTGCCCCACCGTCGGCACCAACTTTCCCCCATCCCCGGCCGGCTGGTCGCCGAACGGGTCGCGAAGGAAGGGCTCCCTGGTCACGCGCGCGAGTCCCTTGGCCTCCAACCCCCTGATCACGCTGCGACTGAAGCCGTTCTCGGCCAGAGCGGCCAGCGTCAGGCTTCCCCCGGCCTCCTGAAGCCGTTCGTAGGCCTCCCGCTGGCGCTTCGCCCGGCCGAAGGTGTCTTCGAGTTCGTCGAGTGTTCCGATCGGCCGGGTCACGGCGACCACCGCGCGCATCCGCGGGACCGGGCGGTTTCCGGCCGCGCTCGCCATGCGGGCCGGCAGCATGGCCTTGAGCACGATGCCCATCGGAGCCACGTAGTAGTCGGACATCCAGCGGGCGAGTTCCAGCAGTTCGGCGCCGACCACGGGTTCGGTGTCGAGCACCGAACGCACCGCCCGCACGCGCGGCACCTCGGTTCCCGGTCCCAGGACCCAACCGACCAGGGTCCGTCTTCTGAACGGAACCACCACGCGCGCGCCGACGGGGGGTGGCTCGCCGGCGACGCTGTAGGTGAACGAACGGCGCACCGGGACCGGCAGCGCAACCTTGACGAGCGACGGCCCGCCCACCGGCGTCACGTCAGCCCCGCGGCCCTTCTCCGGTCGGGCTGGAGATCAGCCGTCCAGGAGGAGGAAGACGTCCTGCTGGGGCTTCTCGACCGTGATCTCCGGTCCGTTCGGACCCATGTGGATGTTGATCTCGGTGCGCAGGCCCACCTCTCCGGCGATGTAGATGCCGGGCTCCACCGAAAACCCCACCCCGGGGACCAGCACGCGGTCGTCCCGCGTCTCGAGATTGTCGAGGTTGGGGCCCCGGCCGTGGATGTCGCGGTCGATCGAATGGCCGGTTCGGTGGATGAAGTACTCCCCGAATCCCGCGTCGCCAATGATCTTGCGGGCCACGTCGTCGGCCTCGAAGCCACGGATGGTCTCGCCCCGGGCGTAGCGCTCACGCAACGACCTCACGACGCCGTCGCGCGCGGCTTTGGCCGCGGTCCACAGCTCACCGATGCGCGGCGGCAGTTCGGCGCCGAGAAACCCCATCCAGGTCTGGTCGGCGGGTACGGACTCCTCGTGGAAGGCACCCCACAGGTCGATGAGCAGGAGGTCGCCCTCGCTGATGCACTCTCCCACCTTGCCCGGATCGTAGTGGGGATCCGCGGCGTTGGGCCCGATCGCGACAATGCAGTCGGTCTGGTCGGGCAGGCCGCGCCGGCTCAGCTCGTGGCGGATCCAGGTGGCGAGCGCGCCCTCCGTGATGCGGCGGCCCTGCACCACATGGCTGGCCGCGCGCGCGAAGGCGTCGCGCGCCACCGTCTTGACGATCTCGGACGCGCGGCCGTGCTCTTCGCGCTGTTCCGGCGTCCACACGGCGTAGAAGGTCGACACCAGGTCCCCCGAACTGTGCAGCTCCGTGCCCGTGTCCAGAATCACGTCGCGGATGCCGGCCGGCAGCAGATCCAGGTACGGGACGTTGCTGCGCGGCGATGTCTCGGTGGCCACGCGGGAATACCCCTTCAACAGCTCACTCAGCTCGCGCTCCATGCCCTGGCGGCTCGAATAGCTTCGCCTCGGCCAGTCGAGGTGGCGCCACGACGAGTGCTCGATCGCGTGGATCAGGAGGCGTGGCGATCCCTCCGCGGGGATGAGCGCGAAGCCGCGGCGGGTGGTCCATTCCAGGCCGAGGAGGGAGCGCCCGATCGGGTTGCGGTCCTTGAAGTCGTAAATCAGCCAGGCGTCGAAGCCGCGCTCCCGGAGCGCATCCTGGACCTCGGCGACGCCGGCGGCACCCGCGAGCGGTACGCCGGAGGTATCCAACTGGGACCTGGTCATTCGGTATGCTCCGTCGCTTCGAGTTCCGCGAGGGCCGTGTCGAGCCGCTCTCTTTCCTGTTCCGTAAGCCCACGCTGCTCCCCCGCCGGCGTCGGGGGGCCCCTCAGACGGCGCAACGCCAATACCACCAGCCCGAGCCCCAGGATCAGGGCGGCCGGGGGCATGAACCACGCCAGGAGTCCCGTTCCGCTCCGCTTGGGGAAGCCGCGATACTCCTCACCGTGGGTCGCGAGCACGAGTTCGATGAGGCTGTCGGCGGTCAGACCGTCCCACGCCCACTGGTCGATGCTGTCCCGCAGGACCTCGGCCTGCCACGATGGGCACACCTCCAGGGTCTGTCCGGGACAGTAGGGCGAGCGGATCTTCGAGATTGCCTCCTCGGCAGCCGGGTGGTACTGGTGCGCGTCGGTCTCCTGGGAGAACGCGCCGGTCGGGACGAGCAGAGCCGCCGCCAGAGCCGCGGACGAGAGGAATACCCTTGCGGCAGCCGCCGGGTAACCCGCTTCGGCGGCCAGCCGCCGCACTTCCCCTGCCGAGCAACCTGTCATGCGTCGCTGCCTCCGTTTCTGGCCGTCCCGTCCATGCCGACCCCCGCGAGGGCACGGAGCACGGCGACACACCCCGCACCCGTGCGCTCCGGGTCGTATCCACCCTCCAAGAATACCACGACTCGACCGTCGCAACAGCGGTCCGCGGCATCCAGCACCCGCAGCGTCGCCTCGTGAAGGTCCCCGGGTTCGAGGAGCTGGCCCCCCAGGGGATCACCCGCGAGCACGTCGAAGCCGGACGAAACCAGGATGAAGTCCGGCCTGCTCCGGTCCACCGCCGTTTCGAGGACCATCCGGAAGACCTCGAGATAGTCCCGCCGTGGCGTGGCCGGGGCAAGCGGGACATTCAGGGTGAATCCCTCTCCGGCGCCGTTCCCCGTCTCGTTCGCCGCCCCGGTACCCGGGTAGTGCGGATACTGGTGCAGCGACAGGAAGAAGACCGAAGGGTCGTCGTAGAAGGCGTCCTGCGTTCCGTTCCCGTGGTGAACGTCCCAGTCCACGATCAGCACGCGCCGTGCAAGCCCCCGCGCACGAAGCGCAGCCGCCGCGATGGCAATGTTGTTGACGAGGCAAAACCCCATCGCGCGATCCGGCGTGGCGTGATGTCCCGGGGGTCTGGCGGCCACGAACGCGTTCCGGAAGCGCCCCTCGGCCACACCGCACACAGCTTCGAGGCCGGCGCCCACGCTCCCGAGCGCCGCCTCCCAGGACGCCCCGGAGATCCGGGTATCCGGGTCGAGAGCACCCACGCGCCCGCTCTCCCGTGCGGTGCGCACCGCGCCGCGGACCCGCTCGATCAGGTCGTCGGTGTGCACGAGCTTCAGGTCGTCCTCGCCGGCCGCCCCGGGCGCGACCTGCTCGACGCGCCCGTGCAGCGCGACCAGGTCGTTCTTCACCGCCGACGCCACCGCGCGCAGACGTCCCTGGTGTTCCGGGTGCCCCCACCCGGTATCGTGCAACACGGCCGCGGCATGCATGAGGAAGGCCGTCGGCGGGGTTGCGCCGCGTTCGCGAAGCGGTTCGCCACGACTCATGATCGCCCGAAGTCTATGCGCGCGAAGCGCCTGCCAGGGCCGCCTTGCCCGCGATGCGCTCCTGGATGCTCAGAATCTCCGGACGCCGCGTCCGCTGCGCGGTCACCGCGTCGACCGCCGCGCTCGTGGCCGACATGGTCGTCAGGTACGGCACGCCGTATGCAATGGCCGCGCGCCGCATGGAGTAGTCGTCATACTGGGATTTCTTGCCCAATGGCGTGTTGATCAACAGGTCCACCCGCCCGCTCACGATCCGGTCCACGATGTGGGGGCGCCCCTCGCCGACCTTGTAGATGCGCTCGCACGGGATGCCGAGCTGATTGAGATGGCTGCGCGTGCCGCCCGTCGCGAAGACCGTGAAGCCGAGGTCGGCCAGCCGGCGCACAAGCGGCGTCACGGTGGGCTTGTCCCCATCGTTCACGGTCACGATGACCGACAGCTCGTCGACGCCATCGGGCAGGCGGTTTCCCGCCGACACCTGGGCCTTGGCGAAGGCCATTCCGAAGGAGTCGTCCACGCCCATGGCCTCGCCCGTCGAGCGCATTTCGGGACCCAGAAGGGTGTCCACGTCGAACCGGTTGAACGGGAACACCGCCTCCTTGACCGCGACCCCGTTCACCTCCGGCTCGGAGGGCACGTTCAGGTCCGCAAGCCTCTCGCCGGCCATCAGGCGGGCCGCCAGCCGCGCCAGCGGCACGCCGGTGGCCTTCCCGACGAACGGAACGGTGCGCGACGCCCGCGGGTTCACCTCCAGCACGTACACCTGTCCATCCCGGACCGCGTACTGGACGTTGAGAAGCCCGACCACTCCCAGTTCCAGCGCAAAACGCCGCGTGAGGCGGCGCATCTCGTCCAGCTCGGTGCGTCCGAGGAGGTAGGGCGGCAGCACGCATGCAGAATCGCCCGAATGCACGCCCGCGTCCTCGATGTGTTGCATGATCCCGCCGATCACGACGTCGGTCCCGTCGGAAAGCGCGTCCACATCGGCCTCGAAAGCGTCCTCCAGGAAACGGTCGATGAGCACCGGATGGTCCGGCGACGCCTTGACCGCACGCGCGAAGTAGTCCTTGAGCGACGCCTCGTCGTACACGATCTCCATCGCGCGCCCGCCCAGCACGTACGACGGACGAACCAGCACGGGAAAGCCGATCTCCCGGGCAATGACGAGCGCTTCCCCCTCGCTCATCGCGGTGCCGTTCGCCGGCACCCGAGCCCCGATCCGGCGGCACACCTCTTCGAAGCGGCGCCGGTCTTCGGCGCGGTCGATCGCATCGACCGAGGTCCCCAGCACCGGTACGCCAAGCTCTTCCAGGGGCCGCGCCAGATTCAGCGGCGTCTGCCCGCCCAGCTGCACGATCACCCCCACGGGCCGCTCCCGCTCGACGATCTCGACCACGTCCTCGAGCGTCAGCGGCTCGAAATAGAGCTTGTCGCTCACGTCGAAGTCGGTCGACACCGTCTCCGGATTCGAGTTCACCATGATCGTCTCGTAGCCGGCCTCCTTCAGCGCCAGCACCGCCTGCACGCAACAGTAGTCGAACTCGATCCCCTGCCCGATCCGGTTCGGCCCGCTGCCCAGGATGACGATCTTGCGCGCGTCGGTGGGGTCGGCTTCGTCTTCGGATTCATAGGAGGAGTAGTAGTAGGGCGTCGCCGCGGGGAACTCCCCCGCGCAGGTGTCGACCACGTTGTACGTCGGCCGGATCCCCCACTGCCAGCGCTGCGAGCGTATGGCGGCCTCGTCCACCCCTCGCAGCGCCGCCAGCTGCGCGTCGGCGAACCCCTCGCGCTTCATGCGTCGGAGCGAGGCCGCATCGAGGGACGGCAGGGCCGCGAACCAGGCTTCCAGTTCGAGGATCTCCGTCAACTGGTCCAGGAACCACGGGTCGATCCCGGTCGCGCGGTGCAGGCGCTCGATCGAAAAGCCGACCTCGAGTGCGCGCTTCAGCTGGTATTTGCGGAACGTCGTGGGCCTCCTCACAGCGGCAAGCAGCGCCTCCGGGTCGTCCGAATCGAGTCCGTCGTCGCCCGGGGTCCTGCCCGTCACCCAGCCGATGCGCCCCACCTCCATCCCCCTGAGGCCCTTCTGCCATGCGCTGCGGAACGTCCGCCCGATCGCCATCGTCTCGCCGACGGCCTTCATCTGCACGCCCAGCGTATCGTCTACGTCCGGGAACTTCTCGAACGCAAAACGCGGAAACTTGACCACCACGTAGTCGAGCGCGGGCTCGAAGGACGCCGGGGTCGTTTTCGTAATGTCGTTGGGCAGCTCGTAGAGGTGGTAGCCGACCGCGAGCTTCGCGCCCACGCGCGCGATCGGGAAACCGGTCGCCTTCGAAGCCAGCGCCGAGGATCGGGACACCCGGGGGTTCATCTCGACCACCAGCATCTCGCCGTCTTCGGGGTTCACCGCGAACTGGATGTTGCAGCCACCCGCCTCCACCCCGATCTCGCGGATGATCGCGATCGCGGCGTCGCGCATGCGCTGGTACTCCACGTCGGAGAGCGTCTGCGCGGGCGCCACCGTGATCGAGTCCCCCGTGTGCACCCCCATCGGGTCGAAGTTCTCGATCGAGCACACGATGATCACGTTGTCGACGCCGTCTCGCACCACCTCCAGCTCGTACTCCTTCCACCCGATTACCGAGCGGTCGATCAGCACCTCGCCTATGGGGCTCGCGTCCAGTCCTCTGCGCACCTGGGCCTCGAACTCGGCGAGGTTGTAGGCGGTGCCGCCCCCGGTTCCCCCCAGCGTGAACGAAGGCCGGATGATGGCGGGGTAGCCGGTGTCCTCGATGATCGCGAGCGCATCGTCCACGCTGCGCGCGAATCCGCCGTGAGGGACGGCCAGCCCGATCCTGTTCATGGCGGCCGTGAACTCCTCCCGGTCCTCGGCCATGACGATCGAGCGCTCGTCGGCCCCGATCAACTCGACCCCATGCGCCGCCAGCACACCCTGGCGGTGCAGGTCCATCGCGATGTTGAGAGCGGTCTGTCCCCCCATCGTCGGCAGCAGCGCGTCCGGCTTCTCGCGTTCGATCACGCGTTCGACCCATTCGGGCGTCAGCGGCTCGATATACGTCCGGTCCGCCAGATCCGGGTCGGTCATGATCGTGGCCGGATTGGAGTTGACCAGGACTACGCGGTAGCCCTCCTCCTTGAGCGCGCGCACCGCCTGCGTGCCGGAATAGTCGAACTCGCAGGCCTGCCCGATGACGATGGGACCCGATCCAAGGATCAGGATCGAGTCGATGTCGTTGCGTCTAGGCAAGGTCGGTCTGGCAGCCGGCGCCGAAGCATCGGCGCTCAAATGCCGGAGAGATGTCGTCCACGGACTAGTCGGTGCTCTTGGCGGATTCCTTCCGGACCGCGGTGCGGAGGGCCACGGTGAGGCCTCCCCACACGAACGCCATGATCACGATCATGGTGACCCAGGTTGCGGTGGTCATCTGTGACCGGCTCCCTTCGATTTCGCGGTGGGTATCTTGGAGGGGGGCCGCGGAAGAGGGCCGACTGCGCGCGCCGGGCGGGGAGCGCCTGTTCCGGGGCCGGCTTAAGGTGCGGAAACGGGGCCGGGGGGGCAAGGCGGGTAACGATGCACCAGGATCCCCAGCGGCTGGCAAAGTTTACGTTAAGTTAACCTTCGTCACGATTCCGAAGAACGACTCCCGCCGGGCGAGCGCGCTGCGCAGCGCATCGGGCTCGGCTCGGACGAAGCGGACGGGCGTCCCGGGCCGGGCCTGGGCAAGCGCGTCGAGCGAAATCGGATCGACGGAGCCGAGCTTGGCGTAGCCGCCGATCGTCGGGCGGTCCCGCATGAACACCAGCGGGAGTCCGTCGCCGGTGACCTGAACCGTGCCGTCCACGAGGGGTGTCGAGTCCAGGACGCGCGGCCCCGTGTCGAGCGGGGGACCGGCCAGGCGGGTCGCGGTGCGGTCGCTTGCGGAGTCCACGGCCCACGTTGCGTCGAACACCCGATCCCGGTCGGCACTCGAGAACTCGGCCCACTCGTAACCGGCCACCAGCGGCAGATTCAGAGCATCCCGGGACGACGGAATCAGCTCCTGGGGCACGTGCCGCACGGGACACCAGAGGTCGGGTGCGCGCCACCGCAGCGGTTCGCCGGCACGGAGGCACCGGCCCAGCAGCCCGGGCATGCCGTCGCGCACCACGGCCGACGCCGAGCCGAACGCGGTGGCGATGTCCAGCCCGCCGGGAAAGGCGAGGTAGGCGCGCATGCCGGCTGCGCCGTATCCGAGGCGGAGGAGCTGGCCGGCGCGCGCGCGCACCGTTCGCCACGCGCCCGCTTCGACGCCGTCCAGGGTGGCGGCGCAACCCGCCCCCGCGATCGCGACAACGGTTTCAACCGCGAAGCGCAGCGCGAAACCGCCCAGGGTGATCTCGAGCGCCGCCGCCGCGGGATCGTTCCCCAGGAGCCGATTGGCCCACAGGAACGCCCGCTGATCCATGGCGCCTCCCGGCGCGAGGCCGGCACGGCGCCCCGCGCGCCTCCCCAGGTCCTGAATCGTGCAAAAAGGCCCGGGGCGCTCAACGACGCCGTGCGGACTCATCCGGAATGGGCCTCGTAGGCGTCGCGGCCGATCGCGCGAAACTCGACCGCGCCGCCCGCACGGAAGCGGGAGATCCGCTCGGTGGGGTCCGCAAGGAACGCCGGGGGAACACGCCCGACGATGCGCCAGCCCCCCGGGCCCGCCGTCGGATAGATCCCGGTGCGCCGATCCGCGATCCCCACCGAGCCCGCTTCGACACGCCGGCGGGGCGTGCGCAGCCGAGGCAACGCGATCCGCGCGTCCACGTCGCCCAGGTAGGCGAACCCCGGCGCGAATCCGGTCGCCAGCACCGTGTACCTGGCGCCGCTGTGGAGTCTCGCGACCTCCGCTGCGCTCAGCCCTGCGCCCGCCGCCACATCCTCCAGGTCCGGCGCCAGCTCCGGGTCGTAGCAAACGGGCAGCGAAACGGTATCGCCCGCCTCGACCTCGGGCGCCATCGCCATGCATTCCTTCGCCGCGGCGGACAGCCGGGCCTCAACCTCCTCCGGGTCCCAGGTGCTGGGCGAGCCCTCGACCAGCAGCCGGTTGAAGGCGGGAATCGTGGCCCGCACACCCGGCAGCGCATCGCGCGCGACGCGCTCCAGATCAAGGATGCGCGCGATCCCCTCCCGGTCGGCGGGCACCGGCAGGGAAACCAGAGCGCTGACCGGACCCGGGAAGGTGATCACCTGCGGCGTGGCGCCAGCTCACGGATGCGGCGCAGGACCTCCGTCGCCGACGGATTGTCGCCATGCACGCACAGCGTCTCGGCCTGCACGGACAGCCGTCCCGCGGGCGTCTCCACGAATCCGTCGAGCAGATTCGTCACATGGCTCGCGACCGCGTCGTGGTCGCTGAGGACCGCTCCCGGGATCGAGCGGGCCTGGAGACGTCCGTCGGCCGCGTAGGCGCGGTCGGCAAACGCCTCGAACGCCAACTCCAGGCCCGTGTGCGCGAGCATGGCCGCGTGCCGTTCGCGATCCGGCGTCGCCTGCACGACGAAGGTGAGCGACGGATCCACGGCGGCAACGCCTTCCGCCAGCCGCGTCAGCAGCCGGTCGTCGTTCATCATGGCGAGATAGAGCGCGCCATGCGGCTTCACGTGGCGCACGCGCGTCCCCACCGCAACAGCAACGGCCTGTAGCGCCCCGATCTGCGCCTGCATCTCGCGCACGAGTGAATCGAGCGGCCAGTCCAGCCGCAAGCGCCCGAAGTTCCGACGGTCGGGATAGCCCGGATGCGCGCCCGATTGCACGCCGTGTTCGGCGGCCAGCGTCAGCGTCCGCACCATCGTGTCCGGGTCTCCCGCGTGGCCTCCGCACGCGATGTTGGCCCAGTCGATGAGCGGCATTACCGCCTCGTCGGCCCCCTTCTCCCAGGGCCCGTAGCTCTCCCCCATGTCGCAGTTGATCAGCATGCCGAAAAGATACGCGCGCCGGAACCGCCTTCGCACCTCGTCGCCACTACCGATCCTTGGCCGGACGACTGGCACGGTGCATGTTGAAGCCGGTCCGACCCGTCCCGCCCAGCCTTCGAGGGAAGCATGAAACGCCTTACCGCCGCGGCCATCGCGCTCGTCCTCCTCCCGCCGGCAGCCGTCCACGGCCAGCAGGAGCGCTCCTACGACTACTTTGCGCCGCAACGGGAGATGATCCAGCGCGGCGTGCAGGCTATCCTCCAGTGCAACGGCCTCTTCACGAGCGACCGCACGCTGGAGCAGGTCTTCGACCAGGAGCTGGCCTACCTCGCGAACCCGGTCGGGACGGCCGCGGGTGGTGATTACGTCGTCGACCGGGAGAAGAAGGCGGTCGCGATCGGGGCGCCGGGGGCGATTCCGGTCATGCCGGCCGCGTTCCGCGAGGGGATCGGGTGCGTGATCATGTCGCCGGACCAGACCTTCGACGACATCGACGACCTCCCGATCCTGGAGACGCCGCCCCTGGAAGGCGACCCCGCCACCATACCCTGGCCCGACGGCGATCTCGTCGAGGACCGCCCGCTTCCGGCCGGCGTTGATCCGGCCGCCCTGCAAGACGCCTCCGACTGGTCCTTCGAGCGCGAGTCGCCGGAGCAGGTGACCCTCAGCCTGATCGTGATGCACAACGGCCGGATCATTCACGAGCGCTACGCCCCGGGCGTGAACATGTCCACGAAGACCCGCACATGGTCGACCGCGAAGAGCATCGCCGTGACGCTGATCGGCATGCTCGTCGACGAGGGCAAACTGGCGCTCGACGACCCCCTGCCCTTCGACTGGCTCCCCGACAACGCGGGGTCGCCGGAGACGGATCCCCGGCGCCAAATCACCCTTCGGCACGTCCTCAACATGTCCAGCGGTCTCTACCCCGTGGACAGCTGGGGCATGGAATACGCCACCGGCTCGGGCTTCTCCTACTGGGCCGGCGCGAGTTCGGTCGACGGGGCGCGCAACCGCTCGCTCATGCGGGAGCCCGGCACTTTCTGGGACTACGAGAACTACGACACCCTGCTCGGCATCTACGCATTGAAGCTGATCATCGGGGACCCCCAGGCGTACCTCGAGTTCCCGCGCAAACGCCTCCTCGACAAGCTCGGCATGCGCAACACGCTCCTGAGCACCGACCGCTTCGGCGACTTCATCCTCAGCAGCCAGGTCTACACGACCGCCCGCGACCTCGCGCGCTTCGGAATCCTCTACGCGCAGAACGGGATCTGGAACGGCGAGCGGCTGGTGTCGGAGGATTGGATCGACTTCGCGAGGACTCCAGCCCCCGCGACATCCGAGAGCGGCAACTTCTACGGCGGCCAGTTCTGGCTGGTCCCCGACGACCGCACCGACGTGCCGTCCGACGCCTACTCAACAGCCGGCAACCGGGGCCAGTTCGTGGTCATTGTTCCCTCACACGACGTGGTCATCGTCCGCCGCGGCCTGGACTACGGCCGACAGGGCTTCGACCGCTGGGACATGACGCGCGAGGTGCTGAAGGCGTTCGAGCCGGTGGCGGCCGGGAACCGCTAGTCCAGCAGCCTGGGCCGCCTCGGAGCGGCCGCGTCCGGTCCCGGCATGACTTGACATTTACGACATCGTGTCTTAACATTGCGACATGTTGTCGTTATCGACTTGTGATTGGAGGGGAAGAGCGACCGTGACCATGCAGTCACTACCCAACGCCGAACTCGCGGTCATGGAGCTGCTGTGGAGCGAGGGCCGCCTCACCGCCCGGCAGATCGTCGACCAGATCTACCCTGACTCCCCCAGGCCGCAGCACGGCACGGTTCAGCGCCTGCTCCAGCGGCTCCGCGCCAAGGAGCTTGTCGCCCGCAAGCGCGACCTGGGCGTGAACGTCTTCTCGCCCGCCATCAGCCGCGAGGAATACGCCAGCAAGCAACTGGAGTCCCTCGCGAACCGGCTGACCCAGGGCTCGCTGGTCCCGATGATCTCAAGGCTTGTTGAGGACGACCGGCTCGCACCCGCTGAAATCGACAGGCTTCGGCGCATCCTGGAGGAGCAAGATGTTTGACGTTTTTCTTCAAATCGGAATAGCCAAGTTATTGGTATCGGTTATGCTGGCTGGTTTGGCACTGGCGGTACAAAGGCGGGTGCGCCATCCGGCCGTCGCCCACCGGTCCTGGTTGCTGGTGCTTGTCGCGCTGCTCGTGCCGGCGGTGGTTGCGATTCCGGTGCTCCCGGGGGGAACTGCAGCCAGCGGCGCCAGCGTCGACGACTCGGCACTCGCTGCGGACGCGACGGCTCGGGTGGTGGTCGGGACGGCCAGCCCTGAGGACAACCGTCCAGACGCGAAGGCCGGACTCGCGATCATGTGGCTCCTCGGCACGGCCCTGCTGGTCGGGTCGACCCTGTTCCGGGTACTCCGCTTCAGGCACTGGCTCGTCCGGACCTCGCAACCCGCACCGCGAGAGCTGCGAGATGAGGTCTCCGAAATCGGCCGCAGGCTGGGTTTGACCCGCATGCCTGCGGTCCTCACCACGACCGCCCGCGTGTCCCCGATGGTGTGCTGGACCGGCGGCAGGGTACGCATCGTCGTCCCGGCGTTCCTCGTGGCCGCCCTCGACCGGCACGAACTCCGCGCCATGTTGGCGCACGAACTCGCACACGTGCGCAGGCGCGATCACCTGGTGCGCTGGATCGAATGGCTCGCGTGCTCGGCCTTCTGGTGGAATCCGGTGGCGTGGTGGGCCCGCCGCGAGCTGCGGACAGCCGAGGAGGCGTCGTGTGACGCACTCGGTGCGAGGGCGGTCGATTCAACGTCCCGCGCCTATGCACGATCGCTCCTTGGCGTAGTGAAGGTGATGTCCACGGCATCAACCCCCTACACCCCCGTCCTCGCGAGCGGTGTGACGAGCGGGCGAAGCTCGGTTGCGCTCGAACGGAGGCTGAACGCGCTCGTCAGGGGAGGAGCGAGTGGCGCGGCTCCTCGCTGGGCCCGGCCCGCGGGTGTTGCCGCGGCGGCGTGTCTGCTCCCGCTGGGTCTCGTTTACTGCGATACTGCGGTCGTGGCACCGGAAGCGCTGGAGGAATCACCCGAGTCGCCGCCAAATGCAACGACGGAATTGATCGCCGTGGTGGATCTCAACCGCACGGATCCGCGTGCAGCGGAGCTCGATGAGCCTGGGGAGCAAGCACCGTCGGCCTCCTATTGGATATTCAACACCTCAACCGGCACTGTCGGTCCGCTCCCCCTCCCTGACGCACCGGAACAACCGCTGGCATGCCGGTTGGACCCACCCGAACTGGACGAGGGCGCGCACGACGAGACCATGCGGGTTTGTGCCGAGGCGATGTCGGACCACCTCCGGCAAACGGGGCAGTACGATGACGGGAACGTGTGTGTCGCGTGGGGAAGCCGGGTCGTCGGTTGGCGCGGGGTATGCGATACCTGGGGCCCCATTCAGCGAGGAGTACGCGGCGGCAAGACGGATGTCCCACGACTGGAGCGCGTCCCGATCAACATCAGCTCCACACAGTCCCCGGCCGGAAGCGGGAAATGACCAGAGCACTACGCACCACTGCCATCGCCCTGGCGACCCTTTCGTGCGGCGAACAGAGGGTTGTGGTCGCACTCGGTTCCGAGGCGCGAGACAGCGCGGGCATCCGGATCATCGAAAACGTACGTCCACCCGACGGCAGCAGGCTCGGTTGGCAGATTGATGCCGCCGCACAGCTGTCGGTCGGCACCCTCGAGGGCGAAGACGCCTACCAGCTCCATCAGGTCCGCGACGCGATGCAGCTGTCCGATGGCCGCATCGTCGTCGCGAACCGGGGATCTCAGGAGCTCCGGGTCTTCGACGGATCCGGCGCCCATCTCGCTACGTGGGGGGGACGCGGGGAGGGACCTGGCGAATTCAACAGCCTGCTCGCCGTCGCGGACTGGCACGGCGACTCGCTGATCGCATGGTATTCGCAAAGGGACCGTCTTTCCATCTTCGACCTGGACGGGAACTTCGGCCGCACGATGATCCCTGGTGATGCGAGTGGTGGGCGCAACAGGCCGGAAGAGGCCTTCGCCGACGGCACGATCCTCGTTTCTCGATTCATCCCCAACGGGGCCGCGCCCGGCGATGGACTGGTCCGCCCGGAACGGCTATACGACGTCGTGGATGCGGAGGGAGAGCTTATCGCACCATTGGGCCCCCACCCAGGAGGAGAGGCTTTTACGTCGAGCTCCGGCAACATGATGACGGTCATGACGATCCCGTTCACCCGTTCGACCCGGACCGCCCTGTGGGCCGGGCGGTTTGTCGTTGCCGCCAACGACGGCTATGAGATCAGGGCGTTTGGACCGACCGGAGCGCCGGAGCTCGTCGTTCGGAGAGACCACGCCCTGATCACGCCGGCCCCCGCCCACCTGGACGCGTACATCGAGCGGCTTGTCACAGCCAGGCCGCCCGAGGAACGGATGGAAAGGCGGCGCGCGTTGCGCGAGCGGTTGGCCGAAGTGCCGATGCCGACAACATTTCCCGCCTTCGACGACATCGTGGCGGACGCGCTGGGGCATCTCTGGGTCCAGGAATACGATGTGCCCGGGCAGGAACGAGCGATTCCCCTCTGGACCGTATTCAATCCAGAGGGACGTGTCCTCGGTTTCGTCGAAACGCCCCCCGGACTTACGATCTACGAAATCGGTGAGGATTATATCCTTGGCCGAGCTACAGATGACCTCGGTGTCGAGTACGTACAGATGTGGGCGCTGGAGCGCAACGGTGGATAACGGTCACCTCCGCCGCCTCGCCTGATCCTCCCCCCGCACCTCCAGCACGTCCCCCACGGTCCGCAGCCCGTCGATGACGTTCTGGATGTGCTCGGCGCGCGGCAGTCCGATCAGCTCGATGCCCCGATGTACCGCGTCGCGGTGCACGCCCGCCGCGAAGGACTTGTCCTTCATCTTCTTGACCACCGACTTCGGCTTGAGGTCGTCGATTCCGTTCGGGCGAACCAGGCAACACGCATAGACGAGGCCGCTTAGCTCGTCGCAGCCGTAGAGCACCCGGTCGAGCTGCGATTCGGGGACTACGTCGGTGCGGTCGGGGTACGCGTGCGCCTCAATCGCGTGGACGACCTCTTCCGGGTAGCCGAGCTCCCGCAACCGCGCGACGCCGATGAGCGGGTGCTCGTCGGGATGCCGCTCCCAGTCCAGGTCGTGCAGCAGACCCGCAAGTCCCCACAGCTCCTCGTCCTCGCCCATGAGGCGGGCGTAGTGCCGGACGGCGGCTTCCACCGCGTACATGTGCCTTCTCAGCGCCTCGCTCGCGACCCATTCTTCGAGGAGCGCGACGGCGTCGGATCGGTTGAACATCATCAGGTCCTTTTGTGGGGTGGCCTCACACCGCGCTGGACGGGCACAGGTGGGAGATCGCGCACTGGTTGCAGCGCGGCTTCCGGGCGTTGCAGACCTGGCGCCCATGATAGATGAGCAGGTGCGCCAGCATCGTCCAGACTCCGCGCGGAAAGATCGCCATCAGGTCCTTCTCGATCTTGACCGGGCTGGTCTCCGTCGTGAAGCGCATGCGGCCCGAGAGACGCTTCACGTGGGTGTCGACGACCACGCCCTCGTCGATCCCGAAGGCATTGCCCAGGATGACGTTGGCCGTCTTGCGGCCGATGCCGGGCAGCGCCGAGAGTTCCTTCATGTTGCGGGGGAGTTCGCCGTCGTGCTCGTCGATCAGAGCGTTGGCCATCCCGATCAGATTGCGTGTCTTGTTCCGGAAGAAGCCGGTGGAACGGATGACCTCTTCAAGCTCGTGCGGGAGGGCGAAGGCCAGCGACTCGGGGTCCGGGTAGCGGTGGAACAGCTCGGGCGTGACCATGTTCACGCGGACATCGGTGCACTGGGCCGACAGGACGGTCGCGACCGCCAGCTCGTAGGGCGACGCGTGGCGCAGCGCGCACTCCGCGTCGGGGTATTCGGCCTGGAGGATCTCGTAGATCTCGGCGGCGCGGGCTGTACGGGCCTTCTTCGATTCGCGGGGGCTCATCGGGCGGTCACAGGATGACGAAGGGCAGCGCCGACGGGCGGGGTTGCGCGTCGTCGGCGACCGGAGAGGGCTTGGCAGCCTCGCGCTGCTCCCATGCCATGTGGCCGAGCAGCAGCGCCGCCAGCTTGAACACCTCGGCCGGCGTGCGGATGCCCAGGAGACCATCGAGCTCGGCGCCGGGCAGCGAGGTCGCGAAGTCGCTGCCACCTTCACGCGCGGGCCCCACGGCCCATTCGGGCAGGGTATCGAGCGGCAGCGGCGGGACGGACACGAAGGCAAAACCGGGACGATCGCCGCGCATGCCGGCGACCAGCGACAGGTGGAGCGCTCCGCGGGAGTCGCCGAACCAGAAGAAACCGTCGACGGATTCGGGTGGATCGTTGCGCGCTCCTTCGAGCCAGGCGAGATGCTGGGGAAGCTGAACGTACCCCGCACTGTCGCCAAGTTGATTGGACCACAACGATTTACGGCCATCATTCGGTGGGTCCACGTCACCGGCCAGAATGGCGCGCAACGTTTTTTGTTGCGCGAGCACGATCGACCTGCCGGTCCGCCACATGTGATAGGCGAAAAAGAGCACACCCCCGTGGTCGTTGGACGACTCGGCGCCGGCGTCTTCCTCGCGCAACTCCGCGAGCGCCCCCTGAACCGCCCCGAGCATCACAAAGGCGGCGGGGTTGCCCGGGTCGACGCCGCGCTCCACCGCCTCCTCGCCGATCGCGGCGAAGTGCCGGTCCGGAAACCCGGCGTCCGGCAGCAGCAACTCGTAGGGAGTCAGCCGCGCGTAGGCGTCGTGTGTGGCCACTCCGTTCGCCGGTGCCTACCCGCTTCCGCCGTCGCCGCCCGGGCTTGCAGCGGCGGCATCGCCCCTGGCCGCGGCGATCCTGGCCACCATCCAGCGGTTGAGTGCGAGGAGAGCCAGAAGCACAACGGCGAACTGTATCAGCACGGTCCCCACGTTGTACGGCGAGAAGAGTGTCCACGTCTCGGCGGACCCGAAGTCCCCACCTCCGGCCTGCACGAGCCACCAGACCATCAGCACGACGGCTTCGACCATCACCAGGCGAATCGCCCAGTCCCACCACTTCCCGATCCGCACGTCGGAGTCACCGGTGTTGATGAACTTCTCGCGCCACTTGGTCACGCCATACTTGAGCACGGCGAACGCGAAGAAGAAGCCCGAGAGCATCAGGCCGACGCCCCACACCCAGTCCTGGTTCTGGAAGATCCCGATCCGGAGCGCCGACGGGATCCCGAAGAGGAACCCGGCCGAGCCGACCGCGATGATCGCGTGCCGCCGGGTCAGTCCGAGGTCGATGAGGATCCGCGACGCCAGCTCGATCATGGCCACCAGGCTGGACCAGGCCGCGAAGACCAGCGCCAGGAAGAAGAGCGCCATGAAGAACTGGCCGGCGGGGATCTGGGCAAACAGCTGCGGGACCCAGATGAAGGTCAGCCCCTCGTTGCTCGCGCCCACGATTTCGCCCGCCGCTTCCGGCATGACCGAGAAGATCGTGCAGAGCACCATGATCCCGGCCAGCAGGGACATCGAATTGTTGCCGAAACCGATCACGAAGGCGTTGAGTGCGGTGTCCTCGCGGGCGCGCATGTAGACCGCGTACGACAGCACAAGTCCCCACCCGGCTCCGGTGTCCCACGCGTTCTGGGTGAGCGCTTCCAGCCAGATCCTGACGTCGCCCAGCTGGCTGAAGTCGGGGGTGAAGAGGAACGCCAGTCCTGCCGACGCGCCGGGCATCGTCAGCGCCTTGATCGCGAGGATCACCACCAGGATGATCAGCGAGGGAATCAGGAAGCGGGCCGCGGTCTCGATCCCGCGCACGCCGCGCGCCACGACGAACACGCCCAGCCCCACCGCGATGGCGTGGAAAATGAGCGCCTGCGGGGTGGAGTTGAAGGCGTCCCAGAAGCTGCCCGGCATTGCCGTGGGGATCTCGCCCGAGAGCGTCGCGACGAAGAACCGGATCGTCCACCCCATCACGACCGAGTAGTAGAACATGATCGCGACTGCGACCCAGGCGATCCACGCCCCCATCCACGCGAACTTCGGTCCGATCGTCTTGATGAACGAGCCGATGGTGCCTCGGCGTGTCGCCTTCCCCATCCCGAACTCGAGGATGAGCAGCGGGATCGACCAAAGCAGCAGGAAGACCGCCCACGCCACCAGGAAGGACCCGCCCCCGTTCGATGCCGCGATCCGCGGGAAGCGCCAGATGTTCCCGGTGCCGATGGCCATGCCGAGCATGGCGAGGAGCATTCCCCAGCGGGAGGTGAAGACTTGGGATCGGGTGGACACGACGTTCAGACTCCTTGTTGTCTCCGTAGGACCAATTGGTTGGCGCTGATACGCTATCGCCTTACGTGCCCGAAGGCCATAGACAAGCCGGTGAACGACACTCACCCGGAGGGGGACATTTCTATTGTGCTCCAACCCCCCAACATTCCTGTTCCGGTACAATCGAACGGCATTGGCAGACAGTTGCGTGACGCCGGAATCCGCCCGTAGCTTTCTTGCTTGGCCCCTCCGGGCGGAAGTGGACCCGGGCGGGGCCAGCAGGGGTTGAACGAAACCGGCCGGGAGACGAGCGGATGCGGACGGGGAAGATGACGGTGCGGGTCGGATCACTGGCGGAGGTCTTCAACCGCGAATCGGGGCCCCGCCGACATTCCCGACGCACGCTCGGCCCGGTATTTCTCGCGGCGCTGGCGATTCTGTCCGCGCTCCCGGCCTGCGAAGCCCCCGGACCACCGGCCGTCTGCGGTGCGCTGCCGCAGCAATCCATTGTGGTGGGCGAGTCCGCGACGGTGACCGCGTGCTTCGACGATGCCGCCGGAAACACGCTGGCCTACAAGGTGTGGAGTTCGGACGCGGATGTTGTGGCGGTCAGCGG
>LXNJ01000601.1_pt1 | contig 24420 bp, 25 predicted proteins | sample 809081 | NCBI WGS metagenome assembly LXNJ01 (sample SAMN04870510, study PRJNA318959) | sponge metagenome | biome: sponge; feature: marine sponge reef; material: water | host: Petrosia ficiformis | place: Greece: Milos, Mediterranean Sea | collected 2013-05-29 | depth 5-7 m | reverse complement strand
GATGATCATTCGCAGGAGCTGCATGAACAGGCCGCCGACCCATCCGACGTTCTCCGCGACGGCTCCTCCTCCCGGAGACAGGCCGATGCCGATGCCCAGCAGCATCGCGATCAATACCTGCCAGTGAAGGCGCGTGTACCAAGGCCGGTCCGGGGCGTATTCCATGGATGGTCTCGTTTGGAAAAGGGATTGATGGGCGGGTGCCAGGGAGCGTCGACTTCGTCCCACGCGCCAAGGTGATGGCCGGGGCCGCGTGGCGTCAAGTGAAGCCGGGATTCGGTGGACATCGCACAGGATTGGGCCATGGCGTTCGAGATGCACGGCCTGACCGACGAGTACCCTGTGGCAAAGCGGGACGCTCTGGGCTAGTGTTGCGTCACGAACTCCACCCCGCGAGGCCACAGATGCGCAGATCCGTCAGGTTCGTCCCTTTCCCCCTGGCCGCCACCGCGGTCCTGGCGACGTGCACTCCCCCCGCCCCACAGGACGACGGGGCCCTCCGAATCGCCGTTGCGCGCTTTCAGCACGAGACCTGCACCTTCTGTCCCGGCGGCGACACCGAGGTTGACGACTGGCTGCGCTACAGCGAGCCGCTCTCGGGCGAAGCGCTGCTGACCTCCGGCGGATACGTGGGCGGTTTCACGACGCGGGCGCGCGAGTTCGGCGACGTGGAGCTGGTGCCGCTGACGTCGCCGGTCGGGGTCTACGGCGGGTCGTCGAGAAGCTGGAACACGAGGGAGACCTTCGACCACTTCCTCGACGCGATGCTGGCCGAGCTGGAGGAGCAGCTCCCGGTGGACGCGGTCTACCTGGCGCTGCACGGCGCGATGGCGGTGCGCGACGTCCCGCGTCCCGAGGCCGAGATCGCGCGGCGCTTCCGCGAGGTGGTCGGGCTCGGCGTTCCGATCGCGGGCACCTTCGACCTGCACGGCAACGAGGACGCCGAGTTTCTGGAGCACGCCGACTTCGCCTTCGTCACCAAGCGCTACCCCCACTACGACGCCTACATCCAGGGCGAGCGGGCGGCGCGGGCGCTCAGGCTCGCCGCGCTGGGCGAGTACCGGTCCACCACGGCCACCCGCAAACCCGGCGTCATCACGGCGACCGTGCTGCAGTGGACCGGCCAGTCCCCCTCGATGGACATCATGGAGCGGGCCCGGCGGTGGGAGGCGCGGGAGGATGACGCGTACGTGAGCGTCTTCTACGGCTATCCCTGGTCGGACGTACCCGACGTCGGCGCGACCGTGCACGTCATGACCAACGACGACCAGGCGCTCGCGGACCGGATCGCGGACGACATGGACGACTTCATCTGGCGCGTGCGCGAGGACTTCGCGGTGGGCGGCTACCCCGGTCCCGAAGAGGCGGCGCGGATCGTGGCGCAGGCGGTCGCGCGCGGCGACATCCCCGTCGCGGTCGGCGACCACAGCGACCGTCCGGGCGACGCCACCCACATCCTGAACGCCTTCGAGGCGGCCGGGATCGGCAATGTGCTGTACGGCACGATCACCTCGCCCGCCACCCTGGAGGCGCTCACGGCCGCCGGAGCCCGGCCCGGCGACCCGTTCGACATGGAGATCGGCGGCTTCACGCCGTCGGGCGGCTCGCCCCGGCGCATCGTCGGCACGGTGGAGTACTTCGGCGAGGGCTTCGGCTACGACACGATCGCCGCAGTCTCATTCGGCGACGGCAATCTGCTCGTCCTCACGCCGGCCTACGAGCAGGTCCTCTACCCGGACAACTTCCGTTTCGGGTCCATCGACCCCGACGACTACGACGTCTTCGTGGTCAAGTCACGCGTCCACTTCCGCCGCGGCTTCGACGAAACCGGCTACGCCCGCACGATCGTCATCGCCGAGGCGCCCGAGCCCTTTGTGGGAACGACCTTCCTGGACGCGTTATCGTATGAGCATGTGAATCTGGATGAGTTGTACCCGTATGGCGCTCCCGAGAAGCGTCGGTGACACTGGAAGGCTGAATGAAGATCGACCGAGAGCAGGTTCGACACTGGAAGAAGGTCCTGTCTCCCTACTTCGGGCCGGACGACCGCCGGAGCGCGTGGCAGATGGGCTACACCATGGTTCTCTTTGCGGCCGCGTGGGCGCTCATGTACTGGAGCCTCGGCGTGGGCTACTGGCTAACGCTGCTGCTGGCGATCCCCGCCGCGGGCCTGGCGATGCGCCTCTTCATGTTCCAGCACGACTGCGGCCACGGGTCCTACTTCAGGTCGCGGAGACTTGCCTGTATCACCGGCTCCGTAATCGGCGTGCTTACCCTGACCCCGTACCACTACTGGCGAAAGACGCACGCGATCCACCACGCGCACTCGGGCGACCTGGACATCCGCTCCTTCGGCGACATCGTCACGGTCACCGTCAAGGAATACGAGGCGATGTCCTTCCTGCAGCGCTTCGGCTACCAGCTGTACCGAAACCCGATCGTCCTCTTCGGTCCCGGCGCCGCATTCCAGTTCTTCGTCAAGCATCGGTTTCCGTGGGACGTGCCCCGCGGGTGGAAGCGGGAATGGCGTTCCGTGTGGTGGACGAACGCCGCACTGGTCGCGATTCTGGCCGGCGCGTGGATGACCATCGGAATCGGCACGTTCCTCATGATTCAGCTGCCGATCACCCTGATCTCCTGCTCGATCGGCGTGTGGCTCTTTTACGTCCAGCACCAGTTCGAAGACGCGTACTGGCACTGGCACAAGGACTGGAACTACTTCGACGCGGGCCTGCATGGGTCCTCGTTCCTGCGCCTCCCGAAGGTCCTGCAGTGGTTCACCGCGAACATCGGCCTGCACCACGTCCACCACCTCAGCGCGCGGATCCCCAACTACCGGCTCCAGCGCTGCCACGACGAGAACCCGGAGCTGTGGAAGGCCCCGACGATGACACTCCGGGACGGCCTCAAGACCCTGCGCCTGGCGTTGTGGGACGAAGGAAGGCGGAAGCTGATCTCATTTCGGGAATACCGGCGCCGGCGGACGGCCGGGGCGCTTTCTTGAGTCGGTCGGGAAGATCGGTCCGCGGGGCGGTCGGCCTGCTGATCGCCATGATGGCACCCATCGCATGCGGAGACGATATGACAGGTCCTGACAGCATCGAGGATACCCGGTTCGCGGCCTCACTGGAGATCAACCTCGCCGCCTTTACACGAACTCCGTCCGGCCTCTACTACGAGGATGTCACCCAGGGGACCGGCGAGCCGGCCACCGCCGGCCAGAGTGTGAGCGTCGCCTATACGGGCTGGCTGACCAACGGCACCCAGTTCGACAGCGGCGAATTCCCCTTCCTGCTCGGCGCGGGTCAGGTCGTGCCCGGCTTCGACGAGGGCGTGCAGGGGATGCGCGTCGGAGGGGTTCGCAGGATCATCATCCCGCCGGAGTTGGGGTACGGGAACCGTGGCAGCGGACCGGTGCCGCCGAACGCGATCATGATCTTCAGGATCGAGTTGCTGTCGATCGCGTGAAGGGGCGGACGGCGCAAAGCCGTTCAGTCCGCCGCCGTCACTCCCAGTTCGTTCAATCTCACGAAGTCGGCCCGATTGGCCGTCGCAACCGGCGCGTCGTCCGCCAGGGCCGCCGCGGCAATCATACAGTCGATGAGCGACCCTCGGCGCCGGCCCGACTCGTTGTAAAGCCGCGCGGCGGTCTCCGCGTCGTCCCTGGTGAAGTCCCGGTGCCTGTCGATGATCGCGCCTGCTACGGCCAACTCCGACGACGTCAGCGGGCCGCACTGAAACTCCGCCCAGGCCACCGAGCACACCGCCAACGACTCGCCATTGGCAAGCCACCGCCGAAGGGCCCGGTCCTCCGTTGTGCCGCGCACCAGGGCGCGGATCAGGAAGCTTGTGTCGAGATGGATCATTCGGATCCGACCCAGGGCCGCCGCCCCGCCGCCGCACGCTCGGCCCGGAGATCCCGCTCCCACTGCACGAGGTCCACGCCGCGCTCGCGCACCGTGTCCTGCAGGCGGGTGAGCGCTTCCAGGGCCACGCCCCCGTCCGTGTCGTCGCCCGCCACCAACGCGATCCGGAGCGCGCGACGAATCACCTCCGACTTGGACACGTCCCAGCGCTCCGCGAGCGCCTCGAGCGTGCGAACGGAGTCCACGTCGAGCGAATAGGTCGATTTTATGGTGGTTATGGCCATAACATACGGTATGGCCGTATTACGCACCCATCAAGGTCCGACCTTGCAACGGGTCGCTCAGCCCGCATCTCCACAGCGACGGAGCACCTCGTAGCGGATAATGTGCGGCACATCCAGTTCGCTACGGGTCTGCGCCCACAATTCGCTCCGGCTGGCTTGGAAGACGTAGGGGCGATAGTCGGCGTCCCCGGTTGACAGGTCGCCAAATCGTACGCTTCCCTCCAGGTTGCCCTCTTCGTCGTAGACCTCCCACACGTTGACGGGGTGGGGCCATGCCTCACGCAGCAGCCAGATCGAGCCGTCGCCGCCAGCCAGGATGCGTCGAACCGGAGGGTGCGTCTCGGGGAAGGTGATCGCTTCACGCGCGATCCGTCTCCGACGTTCCGCGTCCTGGACGCCCCACGGGGCCCTGAGACGCTCAGGAGTGAAGTCTCCCGCCCGCCCTGCGGCAAATCGTTCCCGCATCAACACCCGTTCGTCCCTCGTCACTGGCAGCGGCACGTACGGAACGGCCGTATGCAACAGCGTATCGCCCGCGATGCCGATCCTGAGCAGGTCGAAAGTTGGTGGTTCATCCTCTGAATGCACCGCACCGATGAACACCACGGCCGACCCGTCGGCCACCGCGGCCACCGGAAGCCACGATTCCTCATTGGAAGGTGCCAGGGGGTGTGGAAGCATCATGCCGAATCCCCTGCTGTCCGTTTCCCGATGGATCGCGTGGTCGGCAAGGTGGCGCTCAATCATTGCAATGGTATCCACGATCTCGCCGGAGGCAGACAAGCGCCGGAGCGGAGCTCGCTGCCCAAGCAGAAAACGCTCAGCCTGCTCGCTGACGGTGCGATAGGGCAGGAAGGTACCGTCGGCCAGCGGTGTGCCGGGGGCGAACCTCGATCCCTCCGCCGACATCGGTATCCTGAAGCTGACCTGCCGAACCGGCGTGCCGTCCGCGAGGAAGAACTGCGTGGAAAACCGGTCGCTCACCCAGAGCGTGTCCGCTCGCCATCCCATCCTGCGAGGATCGGAGGCGAACTCGCCGGGTCCGCTGCCGGCACGTCCGATGCGCCCTGCCGGGCTGCCATCGGGCAGGAATACGGACACATGATGGTCCCAACTCTGGATCAGATAGATGCGGCCGCCGAGCCCCGTCTCCAGTGCCCTCACGGGACTCAGCGTGACTTCGCCGTGCGTGGAACCCAGCCGCAGGGTCTCGTTGAGCTGCCAGGGCGTGTCGCAGGCGGAATCCTGCCCAGCGATGGCGGTCGGGAAGAAGAGGATCCCGCCGACCGCCGCAGCCACCCGCGCCCAAGCCCGGCTTGACACTATCGCCACATCTTTCTGCGGAATTCTCCCGCCCGGCGCCTGGCCCACCGGAGCGCCACGCTCGCCGTGACCGCCATGGCCGCGGCCATCACGTTGAACAGGATGTCCACGGGGTCCATGACACGGCTGGGCAGGAACCTCTGGATGCCTTCGTCGAGGACGCCGATCAGCGACGCGATGGCGATGGCGAGCAGGCCCGGGACGGGAACGCGGCCTCCCTGATCGGCTCGCTCCAGCAGCGCTTCGTGGACGAAGATTGCAACCACCCCGTACTCGACCAGGTGGGAGCGTTCGGTTGGGACCGCCATGCGAACCACGATCAGCAGGTACGCGGCGGCGACGCCAAGGGCTATGCCGATCTCGGCGCCGCTGGGCCGCACCCTGAGGCCCTGCGTGATCACGGTTGCAAGGACCAGGAGGCAGCCCAGGAGGAAAAGCCACACCGACAGGAAGTCGCTTCCCAGTTGGTCAACCAGAGTCCGCGCCAGGCCCAGTGTAGAGTAGATCGCCACCACGACCGCCAGAGTCCAGGCCCAGAGGCGTCGTTCGCGAGCCGAAGTGAAAGCGGGCATGCCCTGAGCGGCCTGCTAAACCCCCACCAACTCTCCCAGCACGAACACGTCCGTAAGCAGCGCCCGGACGTGGATCGACGCGTTGAGGTTGTCGATCAGCTGGGATGAGACGGCGGGCTGCGCGGCCACCAGTCGCACGAGCGCCCGAGCGGCCTCCGCGTCGCGCCGAAGCACGTCCAGCGCGGCATCCACGGCCCCTGCCGCGCCGGCAACGCCGCCAGGTTCCGCCAACTCCGCGGCACCTCCGCCTCCACCTTCCAGCAGGCGTCCCCGGAACGCCTCGTCCAGTCCGTCGAGCGCCTCTTCGAAGCCGCGCAGATACGACCGCACCTGTTCCCCCGCCTTACTGGCCGAATCGTCGGTCAGGCCCTGAGCGGCGTACGCGAGGAAGAACTCGTAGCCCTCCTCGATCGCGTCGATGCGGCGCTTCAGGTCGTCGCTCATGGGCGCGGCGACCGCGCTCGGCGAGGGGCGTGGCGCAAGGGAGCGGGAGCCTTCAATCGCCCTCGGCCTCGGCGGCCTGCGAGCCGGCTTCGGGCACCGTCCACCGCGCGGGGTCGTGGTTCTCGAGGTAGCGGTCGCGGTCGATCCAGCCGTTGATCATCGACCAGGTCATCCAGCGCTTCTCGGGGCGGATCGCGAAGTACACGTGCGCGATCACCAGGAAGATCAGGCCGATTCCGCACACCCCGTGGATCACGTAGACCCAGCCCCACGCGGCGTCGCTGAACATGTAGGTCCGCTCGGCCCACAGGAAGTTGTCGATCCGGAACATCATCAGGATGCCGGTGACGACGGCGCCCAGCGTGGCCACCATCGCGACGTGGTGGAACATCTTCTGATCGACCGGATACTTGCCGGCGCGCGGGCGGTCGGCGTCCGCCTTGCCCAGGGCCGCCTTCAGTCCGAGCTTGCCCTCCTCGACGTCGCGGCGGTCGATCCACATCGTCCAGAAGTCCTGCTTCGCGAAGACGTGGTAGATGTGGTAGATGAGCGTCAGGATGAGCAGGACGCCGGCGATCCAGTGGATGGTGACCCAGGGGAACTGGATCCCGATGACCGGGAAGAAGGCCGTGATCAGGAGCGCGAACATGGTTGCGCTCATCGACCAGTGGAAGCCGCGCGCGCCCGGCTTGTGCCGCTGAAGCTTCTCGGGCAGGCCCTCCGCTTCAGCCGGGTCGACTTCGCCCGTGCCCACCTTCTTGGGCACCATGAGCGCGTGCACCACCACGAAGACGGCGCCGATGATCACCGCCGCCCAGATCAGGTCCCACGACACACCGATCGGGACGTCCTCGCCCCAGGGGTTCAGTGCCCGCCGAAGGAATTCCATCAGGCAGCATCCCGAATCGACCGCTTCACCAGGTTCCGCGTGAGCGCGATCTTGTAGTCGTTGTGCCGGAGCGCGCGGGTGTCCTCAATCGCGATCTCCCCGGCCATCTGTCCGGTCTCGTCGCTGGGCTCGCGTCCGCGGATCGCGGCCTCGGCCGCACCCATGCGCACCGGGTACGGCGCGATGCTGTTCACCACGATCCGCGCGTCCTGGATCACGCCGCCCTGCACCTGCAACACCGATGCGACGCTCACCAGCGAGAAGTCCCACGACTTGCGGTCCCGGATCTTCTCGAAGTACCAGCGCGCGCCCTCCCACGGGGCGGGCAACACGATGCGCGTGAGCAGGTCGCCGGGCTCCAGCACCGTCATCCGCTCGATGTCGATGTCAGGGCCGATGAAGAAGTCCACGGCCGGGTAGGTCCGCTCGCCGGAGGTGCTCGCGACCACCATCTCGGCGTCGAGGGCGACGAGCGCGGGCGCGGTGTCCGAGGGGTTGACCGCGACGCAGCGATCCGCGCCCACAATGCAGTGTTCACGGTTCATCGAGCGCCGGGTGGCGGCGTAGCAGATATTGCCTCCCGCACGGTAGCATGGCCACCCGCTCCGGTAGTACCAGCAGCGGGTATCCTGCACGATGTTTCCCCCGAGCGTGCCCTGGTTGCGGATCTGCGGCGTGGCAACCAGTCCCGCGGCTTCGGCCAGCAACGGATACCGGGCCTGCACGTCGGCGTACTCGGCCACGTCGGTGAGGCTGGTCATGGCCCCGATGTCGAGCCCGCCGTCGCCGCCCTGCGCGATGCCGCGGATCTCGTCCACGCCCCCGAGGTCGATCACCGCCGCCGGGCGCTTGATCCGGTCCTTGAACCAGTCGAAGGTGTCCAGACCTCCGGCCAGAACCCATCCCTCGCTCCCGTGCTCGTCCATCAGGCGCACCGCGTCGTCGACGCCGGCCGGCTGAAAGAGTTCGAACGGCGGGATCATGTCACGTATGACAGCCACTTTGGTTCTCCTTATCGGTCAGACGTGCGTGTTCACGGTCAGACGTGCGTGTCCAGCAACCCGTAGGGACGGGGCCGGCCTTCCAGCTCCGCCAGGATCATGTCCGAAGTCAGCGGCGTGCGGCAGAGGCACATGCCGCCCATCGCGTCGGCCACCGCGCAGACGTAGGCCGCCTCGCCGGCGCCCACCGGCGGCTCGCCGATCCCCTTCGCGCCGACGGGCGTGTGCGGGTCCGGCAGGTTGACGGCCGCGAAGCGGGGGCTCCTCGGCACGTCGAGTATTCCGGGCGGGCGCGCCGTGTAGAATCGCTTCGTGAACGGGATGCCCCACTTCGGGTCGAAGACCCAGCGCTGGCTCTTCGCCATCCCGATCCCCTGAAAGACGCCGCCGTTGGTCTGGCCCGCCAGGCTGCGCGGGTGCATGACCGTGCCGCAGTCGGTGCTCGAGGCGAGGTCCACGATCTCGACCTCGCCGGTCTCGACGTCCAGCTCGACCTGCGCGAAGGTCGCGACCCAGGTGAAGACCGCGCCCTCGCGCGGATAGTTGTCGCGCGCTGCGGCGATGAGGCCCTCGCCCGCCAGGCCGGCCACGGCCGCCTTGGTGGCGTCGTTCAGGTCTTCGGGCACCACTTCCCCGCTGAACTTGCCGCCCAGCGCCATCGCGCGCTCCGCCGCCTGCGCAAAGCTGAGGCCGGCCGCGCGGTTTCCGGCGCGGAAGACGCGGCCGTCGGCGACACGGTAGTCGGCCGGCGAGCCGCCCAGTTCGCCCGCGGCCAGCTCCTGCAGCAGCCCCACCATGGCGGTCGCCGCCGCGTGGTTGGCGCGGGTGTGGGCGTGCGTGGTCTGGCTGCCCGCCTGCACGGTGCTGAAGGGCAGGTGCTTGCTGGTGTCGCCCCAGACGATCACGACGTCGTCCCACGAGAGGTCGAGCACGTCGGCCGCGGGGCGGGCGGTGTCGGCGATGGAATGCGTGCCGAGGTTGCCGATGCCCTGGTGCACGTGGAGCTTGCCGTCGGGACGGATGACCAGAAGGCCGTCGCGGCCGGCACTGCCCGCCGTGAAGGGGCTCAGGCCGATGCCGACCCCGGTCACCTTCGTGCCGTTGCGCTGTCCGGACAGCTGACTCTTCTCTTCCCAATCGAAGAGCTCGCCGCCCAGGTCGAGCGCCTCGCGCACGTACGCGCTGGTGAACGGCGCCTTGTTCTCTCCCAGCCAGCCATCGTGGCCGGGCGCGTTGACCTTGCGGATCTCGAGGCGGTCGACGCCGAGTTCGCGCGCCGCCTTGTCGACCAGCGGCTCGAGCATGGCCACGATCTGGGCGCCGCCCGGCGCACGCTGCGCGGAACGCGGGGGCGTGTTGGTGTACACCGGCACACCCCGGAAACGCATGTTCTCGGGCTGGTAGATCGCCGTCGCGACGGTGCCGGCGGTGCTGAAGTCGCTGGCGCGCCCGTAGGGGCCCCCATCCTGCACCAGGTAGAGGTCGAGCGCGGTCATGCGGCCGTCCGCGCGGAATCCGATCTTCGCCCAGCCCTGGAATCCGGCCCGCGCCCGCCCGATGTAGTTCTCTTCGTAGCGCGTGATCCGGAGCATGACCGGACGGCCGATCTTGCGGGACATGACCGCGGGAATCGCCATGCTCGGCACGCCCGAGATCTTGCTGCCGAAGCCGCCCCCGCAGTACTCGCCGATGAATACCACATCGTCCGTCTCCACCCCGGCCATGCGCGCCACGGCGCCCCGGGTGCGCTCGGTCGACTGCGTGGAGCCGTGCAGGAAGAGCTTCCCGTTCTGCCAGTACGCCATGCAGGAACGGGGCTCCATGGGGTGGTGGGTGACCGACTGGTGGACGATCGTCTCCTCGACGGTCACGTCGGCGTCGGCGAACGCGGCGTCCACGTCGCCAATGGCCCACTCGGCCGCGGGTTCGCCCATGGGAAGCCGGTCCGGGCCGGCCTCGTCGAAGACCGAGTCCGGCCACTTGATCGTGAGCGGCTCGGGGCGGCCGCCGACGTTGCCGTCGAGGCGCGCGTCGGGTCCGCCCTCGCGCAGGCTCTCCAGCGGGTCCAGCACGAAGGGGAGCGCTTCCAGATCGACCCGGATCGCCTCCACCGCGGCTGCCGCCGTCGTCTCGTCCACGGCCGCGACCGCGAGGATCGGCTCACCCTCGTACTTGGGTTCGTCGGTCAACGCGGCCTCTCCGATCCCCTGTTCCTGCAGCGGCAGTTCCGACGCCCTCAGAATCCCAAGCACCCCCTCCATCGCCTCGGCCGCACTCGTGTCCACGCTGCGGACGCGGGCGTGCGGCATCGGGCTCAGCAGCAGCTTCGCGAATACCATGCCCTCCGCGCGGAAGTCCTCGGCGTAACGCGCCCGTCCCGTGATCTTCGCGCGAAGATCCGGTGGGGAGATGTCGGTGCCGATTACGTTCTCAGCCATCTCGATTCGCCTTTCTCACGTTCTCGGTCACGCGCGTGTGCCGGACAGCTCGACCGCCCGCATCGCCGTGTTCAGGATCTTGTCGTAGTCGCCGCAGCGGCAGAGGTTGCCCGACAGGAGCACCGCCGCCTCTTCTCGGGTCGGATTCGGGTTCTTCGACAGCATGCCGACCATGCTCATCGTGAATCCGGGTGCGCAGAACGCGCACTGGAAGCCGCCCTCGTCCATGACCGCCTGCTGGACCGGGTGCAACTGGCCATCCTGTTCCAGCCCCTCGATGGTCGTGACCTCGCGGCCCGCCACCGAGTGCGTCAGGATCGAGCAGCCGTAGTGCGTGACCCCGTCGAGCAGCACGGTGCAGGCGCCGCACTCGGCCCGGTCGCACCCCAGCTTGGTGCCGGTGAGGCCGAGCTGGTAGCGCAGCGTCATGGCAAGCGTCTCGTGCTTGGGGACGTCCACGCGGCGCTGCTGCCCGTTGACGTTGACGGTGATGAGCCGCTCCACCGCGTCCTGGGCGGAGAGCATCGGCGTCAGCACGCCACTGCCGCGGAACAGGTATCCCGCGGCCGATGCGGTGGCGCCGGCGGCGATCACCCCCTTGATGAACTTGCGGCGGGTGAAGCCGCCTCGTCGCGACTGAATGACTTCGGGTTGCAACATCTCGCTCTGCACCTCACTCACGGATGAAGGGCGGGGCCGGTATTCTGGCTGACATTATAGGGTGGCGCAGGCGGTCCGGCCAACCGGCGAGGGGCGGCGCGAGTCTGCCTCTGTGGCCGACGAGTTTGGTCAGATGCCCTCGAGCGCGTCGCGCACCATCTCGGAGGTGAGCGGCGGTGTGTCCGGCTTCACGTCGAAAACCGGGAATCCGTCATCGCGCACGGCTGGGTCCCGAGGTCCGCAGGCCCTGCGGGCCAACGCGGACAGCACCCGCCTGAGAATATCCACGCAACCAGCCATGCTAGCCGCCCATCTTCGCGTCCAGCGTCATCTCGTCCTCGTCGATCGTGCCCCAGAGCAGCAGTGCACCCGCCGCGATGATCGCCGACGGGTAGAAGAGCACTTGGCTGCCCTCAAGGAACCAGCCCCACGGGTCGATAATCGACTTCCAGACCCCCAGCGCGGTGATCAGCAGGACGACGAACGCCACCGGGTAGGCGCGCCTCCGCCACAGGCCGAGAACGACCAGCGCGCCCAGGATGATCTCGGCGACGCCGAAGACGTTCTGGACGACGGCCTGGGTGCCGATCCCAAGGTAGAACGCCTCCGCGACCGCCTGTCCGTGTTGGACGTTGACGAGCTTGTCGAGTCCCCACATGACCAGCAGCCAGCCCGTGGTTACCCGCAGAAGGAAGAGTCCCCAGCGTTTCATGATTTGCCTCCGTGTGGCAGGGTTCCTTGATCGCCGATCCTGTCGGCGTCGCGTTTTTCTCTGTTCATCGTCCCCCATTCGGCCGGCGCCAGCGCACCGGCGGCGGCGGTTCGTCCTCGAAGGTCACCCTGCCGCCGTTTTCGAGCAGACGCAGTGCCTCGTGCACGGCCGCCTCCAGCTGCGGGTCGCCGCCCGCGATCACCGGGGCGGGGTCGTTGCGCACTTCGATGTCGGGGGCCACGCCCTCGGCCTCGACGGCCCACTCTCCATTCACGTCGAAGAAGCCGCCGCGGGGCGCGACAAAGCCGCCCCCGTCGATGAGGGGCGGGGTGTCCCACGTGCCCACCAGGCCGCCCCAGGTCTTCGTGCCCACCAGGGGACCGACCCCTCGGAAGCGGAACAGGTACGGCAACAGGTCACCCCCCGACCCCGCGCGCTCGTTGATCACCATGACCTTGGGTCCGAACAGGCCGGCCATCGGCTGGGTCCAGGGCTTGCGGTCGCCGGCCCGCGAGTTGAAGTAGCCGGTGAGCTCGCGGTCGAGCATGTCCACGATGTAGTCGGCCGCCGAGCCTCCGCCGTTGTTGCGCTCGTCGATGACCGCGCCTTCACGGTCCTGCTGGGCGTAGAACATGCGGTTGAAGTAGGTGTAGCCGCCCTGCCCGGTGTTGGGGAGCCACACGTAGGCCAGACGGCCGCCGCTCATCTCGTCGACGCGGGCCTGGTTGGCCTCGACCCACGCCCACCGCCGCAGTTGGCCCTCGTTGCCGGTGGGCTCGACCACGATGTCGCGCGCGTCCTCGGCGGAGGGTGAGGAAGCCACGGTCAGGGTGATCGCGCGGCCCGCCGTGCCTTCGAGCAAGCGGTACGGATTGGTGGGGGCGCGCAGTTCGGCCCCGTCGACCGTGAGCAGGTAGTCCCCCTCCTGCACCCCCATCCCGGGGTGGGAGAGCGGCCCGGCCAGCCCGGGCGTCCAGTCGCCCCCGTCGTAGATGCGTGCGATCCGGTAGAAGCCGTCTTCCTCCTCAAGGTCGGCACCCAGGAGGCCCGTCCGCGGGTTGTCCAGGTCCGGGTAGTCGCCGCCGCGCACGTAGGAGTGCCCGACCGCGATTTCGCCCGAGAGCATGTCCAGCAGGTGGTTGAAGTCGGAGCGGTGCCGGACGTCCGGGAGCCACGCCGAGTACCAGTCCCAGACGTCGTCCCACGGCGCCCCGTGCTGATTGTCGACGTACAGGAAGTCGCGCATGAACCGCCAGCCGTCGCGGAGCATCTGTGCGTACTCGGCCCTCGGCTCCACGCGCACGCGCAAGTTGCCGAGGTCGAGCGCGCCGTCGCGGCCCGAGGGTGGCCGGGCGGTGCTCACGATGTTCCAGCCCCCGCTGTAGTACAGCAGGCTGCCGCGGTCGTGGGAGACCGCCAGGCGCCCGCCCCTCTCCAGGAAGTCCTCCGCCTCGCGCTCCTCGATGGAGTACTTGAGCACCGCACCGCCGCCGAAGCCGCCGCCCTCCAGGACGAAAACCGTTCCGGCCGGTCCCGGCACGAGGCCGGCGTAATCCTCGGTGTCCAGTCCCGGCGCGTCGATGATTCTCGCGGCGATGTCCTCGAAGTCGATGGTCACCGCGGGTGGGTCGTCGCCGGTGTCGCCTGCGTCGCCGCCCTCACCGCCGCCGCCCTCCTGGTCGTCGGCGGGTTCCTCGTCGCTCCCGGGCAGGAAGGGCGAGGCCTCGTCCGCGCTGAGCAGCGCGAGGTAGAGAGCTCGCGTCACCGGCCGCTCGTAGGACGTCATGTCCAGCCAACCCGTGTTGAGTGCGAAGTTGGTGGACGCGAGGAAATAGAGGTACTTCCCCGACGCGTCCCACACGGGCGAGATCGCGTCGGACATGCCGTCGGTGAGCTGGTGCGTATCGCCGGAGTCCGTGTCGTGCACGAAGATGGCGCGCAGCTGGTTGTCCAGCCGCCGGGCGTAGGCGAGCCACCGCGAATCGGGCGACCACACGGGGTTCATGGTGCGCTGCGGGTGAGCGAAGCGGTCGGTGTCGATGTGGTCCACCTCGCCCGACTCGATCTTCAGCACCAGTACGCGGTAGTGGGTGTCGGTGAACGCCAGCCGCGTCCCGTCCGGCGACCACTCCGGGCGGAAGTAGAAGGACGGCTCGGGTATCTCGATTCGGCGCGGGTTCGATCCGTCCTGGGCGGCGATCACCAGCCCGTACTCGTCACCGTCGTCGTTGAACCATGCGACGCGCGACCCGTCCGGCGACCACACCGCGTGCCGGTCGGCCACGCCGGGGCTGCGGGTGAGATTGCGCCACGATCCCTCTTCGGCGGGCACGCTGAACAGCTCGCCCCGCCATTCGAAAAGCGCCCGCTTACCCGTCGGCGAGAGCCGGGCGTCGCGAAGCTGCGCTGCCGGAACGGCCTCCCAGCGCGGGCGGGACCAGTTCATGTCGCCGGTCGCGTTGATGACCAGTTGGCGCGAGGCACCGGTGGCCGGGTCGACCTCGTGCAGGTAGCCGGCCTGCTCGTAGACGACCGCCCCGTCGCCCGCGCCGAGGGACTTCACGTCGAAATCGGCGTGCCGCGTGAGTTGGCGCTCGGTGCCGGTGTTCGGGTCGAACGACCACACGTTGCTCGCCCAGTCCCGCTCGGACATGTAGTACACAACGCCGTCCATCCAGACGGGATCCATCTGGCGCTCGCCCTCCCACGGCGGCGTGGTGCGCTCCCACGTGGAAGTGGAGACGATACCGATCGGCTGCGCCTGGCCCCCACGGTAGTTGCGCCACTCGGGGTCCCAGTAGCCGATCTCCTGGTAGGCGATGCGGGCGCCGTCTGCGGACATGCCGCCCAGGTAGGCCTGGGGCAGCGCGAGTGGCGCGGGCAACCCGCCGGCGGGTGAGACCGTGTAGAACTTCCAGAGCTGGGTGGGGACTCCGTCGCGCCCCGACTGGAAGAGGATGTCACCGTCGGGCGTCCACCCCTGCACGACATCGGCCGACGGGTGCCACGTGAGCCGCTCCGGCTGTCCTCCCTCGGTCGGCATCAGGTAGACGTCCGTATTGCCCCCGTACTGCCCGGAAAACGCGATCCAGCGCCCGTCGGAGCTGAAAGCGGCGTCGGTCTCGGCGCCCTCCGAACTGGTGAGCCGCATCGCATCGCCCCCGTCACGCCCGACCAGCCAGAGGTCGTTGGCGTGGGTGAAAACGATGTGCGTGGCGCTGACGTCGGGCTGGCGCAGGAAGCGGGCACCCTGGGCGTGGGCGGGGGTGGGGGCGAGTGCGGCGAGCAGGACGGCGAGGGTGGCCGACCACGCGAGGGCGAGGCGGGGTGGGGAGGACGTGGGGCGAGACATCGGCTTGGCTCCGGGTCGGTGGGCGGGCGTGGTCGCTGAAGTCGGTAAGCTGGCAGATGGGGGCGTGGTCGCAAGTCCCTCCCCCGCACGGGCAAGCCTCCGGCCATAGATTATTGAGTTGTGCCCGGAGAACCGTTCCAGGAAGCTACATGAACCCGCATCTGGACATCCTGCCTCCGCCTCAGCGCCGGCTGTGGCCTGAGTTGCGAGGCACACCTGGTGGCTTCGTGCTGTATGGGGGGACCGCCATCGCGCTGCGCCTTGCGCACCGCCAGTCAGAAGATTTCGACTTCTTTTCCTCGGAACCCGTTGACGGCGACGCCCTGTTGGCGGGAGTCCCGTATCTGAACGGCGCGAGGGTGGTTCAGCGGGCGCGCGACACCCTCACGTGCGTGATCGATCGTGACGGTCCCGTGCGCGTGTCCTTCTTCGGCGGGCTCCCGCTCAACCGCGTCGAGTCACCGCAAACGGCAGAGGGGGTGGGAATCCTCGTCGCTTCGCTGCAGGATCTCGGCGGCACCAAGGCGCAGGTCGTGCAGAGCCGGGCACTCTCCAAGGACTACATCGACATTGACGCGATGATGAGGTTGGGGGGGATTCCCCTCGCCTCCATGCTAGGTGCGGCGACAGCGATCCATGGTGAGCACTACAACGCTATGCTGACCCTAAAGGCCCTGACCTACTTCGGCGACGGAGACCTGGCAAACCTCCCCGCAGCCGTGCAAGAGCGCCTCTCCGAAGCCGCAGCCAACGTGGGTCCCGAACCGATCCCTTGCTACGAGCCGCACGCGGGACTCGTACCAGGCAGCCCTGGACAATGACCTCGCCTGACATGACTTCCGTACCTGCCACGCCGCCGCCCGACTCGCCGGAGCTGTTGGCGGTGGCTAAGCGGATGGTCTGGTTCAAGCCGCCCGAGGTCACGCTCGCCGACGATGTCTTCTTCCTCAACTTCCTCATGGTGTACGGCACACTTGAGGACCTCGCGGTGGCACGGCAGCGGTACGACGACGATGACTTTCGCCGAGCGCTGCGGGCCGCCTGGCCCGGCATCTTCGACGCGCGCTCATGGGCCTACTGGCATGCGCGGTTGGGCATGGGCCCTCCTCCGCCCCGTCCGACGCGGCAGTTCCCGCCGTAACGTCCCTGTGGGCTGGCGCAGGAAGCGTGCGCCCTGGGCATGGGCGGGCGTGGAGATGAGGGCGAGGGCCGTTAGCGCGATGGCGCCTGAAGGGCGCATCGAGGTATGCCGAGGTCCCCGTCGCCCGCCTGGGGCTTAGAACGAAATGTATCCGCCCATCTGGAAGCGCTCACAGGCTGAGCTGCCGCACTCCTCGACGTGGAGGATGAGGCGTGCCCCGTAGCGCCGTCCGAACGTCAGACTCGCACCGCCGGACACCCCGACGTAGTTGGTTTGATACTCGATCCCAGCACGCAACGCAGGGCGCACGAGCCAACTGGCACGTCCGAGCAGGACCGAGGCACCGATCCTGTAGTCCGACCCGATCCGACGAGGGTGGTGGGCGGTCCCGGTGATGCCGCCACCTAGGTCGATGGCTTCGCTCCGCTCGGCACACCGGTGGTTCTCCACCATCCCATACAGCGACACCGGCCCCGCGACCCGCGCGCTCATGCCGACGTATTGCCCGCGACACGCTCTGCGGTCCCCGGCGATCCCGGCTTCGAGCACGAAACGGCCCGGTCCCTCCTGACGGTCCGGTGCCTCCTGCGCGTGAACCTGCCAAGGCGACACGGCCAGGCAGGCCAACGGCAGCCACGCTCTGGCGAAATCAAACATGGCGGCTTTCCCGCTTCATTTCAGGTCGCTTTGTGAGTGTCGTACCCGTTCGGGCGCCTCAATGATCCAAACCGACGCTTTTGCATCACCGACGCGCCGTAGACACCAACGTGCTGGTCTACGCCCACCGGGCCGAGACCGCACTGCACCAGGCCGCGACGCGGAGGCTGGTGGCAATGGCCGAAGGGAGGGGACTCTGGGGTCTGCCGGTCTTCTGTGCGGGCGAGTTCATCCGCGTGGTGACGCACCGTCGCGTCTTCAACCCGCCCTCGACGCTGGACGAGGCCATCCAGTTCCTTGAGCGGGTCGTCGCCGCGCTCTGCAGGGAACACGGCGTTTCCACTCTGCTTACGAACGACCGCGACTTCGCTCGCTTCGAGGGTCTGCGGCTGAGCTACCTGGACGCGGGCGACGCATAGGACGGTGGGCCCGCGCGCTGGTCGCCTCGGGGGGCCCTGGCAGGACCTCGCATAGGCAGTCACTGCGTCAGGCCCGCGTCTGGCAACGACGGGTCCGACCCCGCTTGCGCACCCGCCCACCGCCCCCCATTCTGTCCCTCCCAACCCACTCCCCCACACCCCGGAGGCGCCCATGCCAACCGTCACCATGACCGTGAACGGGATGGAGCGGTCGGGAGACGTCGAGGGCCGAACGCTCCTCGTCGATTTCCTGCGCGAACATCTCGGTCTTACGGGAACCCACGTCGGATGCGACACGAGCCAGTGCGGCGCGTGCGTGGTCCACGTCAACGGCACCTCGGTGAAGAGCTGCACGTGTCTGGCGGCACAGGCAGACGGCGCGGAGGTCACGACGATCGAAGGACTCGCCAACGGCTCCGACCTGCACCCCATGCAGGAGGCCTTCCGCGAGCACCACGGGCTGCAGTGCGGCTTCTGCACGCCCGGCATGGTGCTGAGCGCGGTGGATCTGGCCAACCGGAACCCGGACCCCAGCGAACACGAAGTCCGTGAGTGGCTGGAGGGCAACCTCTGCCGCTGCACCGGCTACCACAACATCGTCAAGGCCGTCCAGGCGGGCGCGCGTGCCATGGGAGGTGGGTCATGAGTGCGAACGGCACGGGAATCGGCGCATCGGTCAAGCGGAAAGAGGACACCCGCTTCCTTACCGGACGCGGCCGCTACACCGACGACATCAACCTGCCCGGGCAGCTATACGGCTACATCCTCCGCTCGCCGGTCGCGCACGCCAGCATCGGCGGGATCGACACCAGCGCGGCCGAGGCGGCGCCGGGCGTCCACGCGGTGTTCACGGGCAAGGACATGGAGGGCGTGGGCGGCATCCCGACGGGGTGGCTGATCCACAGCAAGGACGGCTCGCCGATGGTCGAGCCCGCGCATCCGGCGCTCGCGCTGGGCAAGGTGCGGTACGTGGGCGACTGCGTGGCCATCGTCGTCGCCGAGTCCAGGGAGCAGGCGAAGGAAGCGGCCAACCTGGTCGAAGTGGACTACCAGGAGCTGCCGGCGGTGGCCTCGATCGAGGCGGCGGAAGCCGAGGGAGCGGCGGCGGTCTTCGACGAGGCGCCCGACAACGTCTGCTACGATTGGGAAGTGGGTGACAGGGCAACCACGGATGCGGCCTTCGACGAAGCCACGCATGTGGTCTCGATCGACGTGGTCAACAACCGCCTCATTCCCAACGCGATCGAGCCCCGCGCCGCCATTGCGAACTACGACCCCGCGACCGGGGACTACACCCTCTATACAACAAGTCAGAACCCCCACCTGGTCCGGCTGCTGCTGGGCGCGTTCGTCCTCGGACTGCCCGAGCACAAGCTGCGGATCGTGGCGCCCGACGTGGGCGGCGGATTCGGCTCGAAGATCCCGCACTACGCGGAAGAAGCGATTCTGACGTGGACCGCCGGAAAGCTGGGACGGCCGGTGAAGTGGACGTGCGAGCGGATCGACGCCTTCAAGTCGGACACGCATGGACGCGACCATATCAGCACGGCGCGCCTGGCGCTGGACGCGGACGGCAAGTTCCTGGGACTGCACGTCTCGACGAAGGCCAATCTGGGCGCGTACCTGTCGACCTTCGCCACCTGCGTGCCGACGTACCTGTACGGCATCCTGTTCGCGGGACCGTACACGACCCCGGCCGTCTACTGCGAGGTCAAGTCGTTCTTCACCAACACGGTGCCGGTCGACGCGCTGCGCGGCGCGGGGCGGCCCGAAGCGACGTACCTGCTCGAGCGGCTGGTCGAAAAGGCGGCCGTGGAGCTCGGCATGGACCGGGTGGAGATCCGGCGGAAGAACTTCATCCGCGAGTTCCCGTACCAGACGCCGGTCGCGCTGCAGTACGACCTGGGCGACTACGACGCCACGCTGGACCTGGCGCTGGAGGCGTCGGACTGGGCCGGATTCGAGGCTCGGCGGGCCGAGTCGGCGGCGCGCGGGAAGTGTCGCGGAATCGGGATTTCGACGTTCATCGAGGCGTGCGGGATCGCGCCCTCGGCAGTGGTCGGGTCGCTGGGGGCCCGCGCCGGGCTCTACGAGTCGGGCAGCGTGCGGGTGCACCCGACGGGCTCGGTCTCGGTCTTCACCGGGACGCACAGCCACGGTCAGGGGCATGAGACCACGTTCGCGCAGATCGTCTCCGACATGCTCGGGGTCGACTTCGACGCGGTCGACGTGGTGCACGGGGACTCGGCGAAGATCCCGTTCGGGATGGGGACGTACGGTTCGCGCTCGCTGGCGGTGGGCGGGACCGCGATCTACCTGGCCGTCGAGAAGGTGATCGAAAAGGGCAAGAAGATCGCGGCGCACCTGCTGGAGGCTGCGGTCGAGGACATCGAGTTCGAGAACGGGTCCTTTACGGTGGCCGGGACGGACCGGTCGAAGTCGATCGGCGAGGTCGCGCTGACCGCGTATGTACCGCACAACTACCCCGAAGGGCTGGAGCCGGGGCTGGAGGAGACCGCGTTCTACGACCCGCTCAACTTCACCTTCCCGGCAGGCACGCACGTCGCCGAAGTCGAGGTGGACCCGGAGACGGGCGAAGTGGACGTGGTCGCGGTGACGGGCGCCGACGATGTCGGGCGGGTGATCAACCCGATGATCGTGGCCGGGCAGCTGCACGGCGGCCTTGCGCACGGGATCGGGCAGGCGCTGCTCGAGGAATGCCTCTACCAGGAGGACGGGCAGCTGCAGACGGGGTCCTACCTGGACTACACGATGCCCCGCGCGGCGGACCTGCCGTCATTCAACATCAACCACAACACGACGCTCTGCACCCACAACCCGCTCGGCGTCAAGGGCGTCGGCGAGGTGGGTTCGATCGGGGTGCCGCCGGCGGTGATCAACGCGGTGATCGACGCGTTGCGCCCGCTCGGCGTGAACGACATGGCGATGCCCGCCACCTCGCAGAAGGTGTGGCAGGCGATTCAGCAGGCCCAGGGCTAGAGACGAACGGGAGACGAGACTCGTGAACGATTTCACATACCACGCGCCGACATCGTTGGACGACGCGCTCGCGGCTTTGCGGGGCGGCGACGGCGCGAAGCTGATCGCTGGCGGGCACAGCCTGTTGCCGGTCATGAAGCTGAACCTGGCGGCGCCGACCGATCTTGTGTCCCTGGCGGGGGTTCCGGGGCTGGGGGACATCTCTGACGGCGGGGATTCGGTGACGGTGGGGGCCATGTGCACCCACGCGGACGTGGCCGGGTCGGATGTCGTGCGGTCGCGGATTCCGGCGCTGGCGGCGATGGCCGACGGGATCGGCGACGCGCAGGTGAGGAACGCGGGGACGATCGGCGGGTCGGTGGCGCACAACGACCCGGCCGCGGACTACCCGGCGGCCTGCGTGGCGCTGGGGGCGACCGTCGTGACCGACCGGCGCGAAATCCACGCCGACGACTTCTTCCAGGGCATGTTCGCGACCGCGCTGGCCGACGACGAAGTGATCACGGCGGTGCGGTTCCCGGTGGCGGCGCGCGCGGCCTACGCCAAGTTCGCCAACCCCGCGTCCAAGTACGCGGTGGCGGGGGTGATGGTCGCCGACGGGGCGGACGGGGTGCGGGTAGCCGTGACGGGCGCGTCGGGTGACGGCGTGTTCCGGGTGGCCGAGATGGAGGCCGCGCTGGGAGCGTCGTTCAGTGGTGAGGCGGTCGCCGGGATCGCGGTGTCGCCCGACGGGATGCTGTCGGACACGGCGGCCGGCGCCGACTACCGGGCGCACCTGGTAACCGTGATGGCGAAGCGCGCCGTGGAGGCCTGCGGATAGGGACGCTCGGCTCGGCCAGGCCCAACCCCGCGTCCGTCGAAGACGCGGTCGCGCTGTTGCGCGGCCAGGGCTACGTGGCCGACGTGGGTCTGGGAACGGCGCTGTTCCTGTCGTTGACGCTGCGGCGACCGCTGCTGCTCGAAGGCGAGGCCGGCGTGGGCAAGACTGAGGTCGCGAAGGCGCTGTCGGCGGGGCTGAACCGCGCGCTCATCCGGCTGCAGTGCTACGAGGGACTCGACCTGGCATCCGCCGCGTACGAGTGGAACTACGCGAAGCAGATGATCCATATCCGGGCGGCGGAAGTGGGTGAGGGGGCAGCGGATGGCCGGGAATCCTCCACTGCGGACCTCGCCCAAGACGTCTTTTCCGAGGACTTCCTCATCCGTCGCCCCCTGCTCTCCGCCCTGGATCCCGCAGACGGTGTCGCCCCGGTGCTCCTGATCGACGAACTCGACCGCACGGACGAGCCCTTCGAGGCCTACCTGCTCGAGGTCCTGTCCGACTTCCAGATCACGATCCCCGAGTTGGGAACAGTGACCGCCGCAGAGCCGCCCCACGTCATCATCACCTCGAACCGGACCCGCGAGATTCACGACGCGCTCAAGCGCCGCTGCATCTATCACTGGATCGATTATCCCAACGCAGCGCGCGAGCTGGAGATCCTGGCCTCACGGGTTCCCGACGCCCCCGAGCGGCTGAGCGTTCAGGTCGTTGCGTTCGTGCAGAAGGTGCGCAAGCTGGAGCTGTTCAAGAGGCCCGGCGTGGCCGAAACGCTCGACTGGACGCGGGCGCTGATGGCGCTGGATCGCCACACCCTGGACCGGGAGACGGCCCACCGAACGCTGGGCGTCCTGCTCAAGTACCAGGACGACCTGGCACAGATGGCCGAGGGTGGCGTCGACGAGGTCTTGGCGGCGGTGGGGTGAGGTTGACCGGACACCGACAGCAACTTACAATATCGTTGTGTCCGGTAATAGAAGGGTCACAGGAGGTACAGCTCATGGCAAGGAAGCGTAACCAGCACGTTGTCCCAACCAAGGATGGATGGGCAGTCAAGCGCGCAGGTAGCCCGAAAGCAACGAAAGTGTTCGATACGCAGCAGGAAGCAATCGAGAGAGGGCGTGAGATCGCAAGGAATCAACGGTCTGAGCTGTTGATCCATGGACGTGATGGGAGGATTCGGGAGAAGAACACATATGGCCGAGACCACTACCCACCGAAGGGGTGAGTCTTTTGCCCACAGTTGTGAGTAGCCCTTGGGACTGCTTCAGGCGTTTGAGCTCCGCGGGTGTCGCTTGTGGTTTTACACCGGCGACCACGGACCGCCCCACTTCCACGCTGGAGTCGTAGATGCGTGGGAAATCCGCGTGTTTTTCCTGCAGGAGCCCCCGGAATACGAAGTGAAGTTCAAGGTGAAGCACATTTCCGCGAGGATCGTGAGGGAAATCCTGGAGTTGGCCGCCGCGCACCGCGCGGGGTTGTTCGAAGAATGGGAGCGGAGTCAGGGCCGATGAGTGAACCAAGACCATTCGGCCACATTGCCTTCTGCGGGACGGTGGAAGACTGCTTGCCGGACGCCGAGTTTCGCACTCTGGCGAGGCAGCTGGCTACCAGCAACAGTGGACCAGAGCCGAGCCTGGTCGTGGCTCGAGCAAGCGAGCTGGTAGGGCCGAACCGGGTCACGCTTCCGGACTGGGTGGATACCGAGACACGCTACCTCGTTGTCCTAGACATGGCGGAGCAGGCAGTACTTCGCCTTGCTTCGACGCTGCGACTTCATAGGCCGGATCAGCGGCTGCAAGTGTGCCGCGACCCTCTGGTAGTGAAGCGTCTGGTCATCGCGCTCAAGCGATCGGCCCCTTGGGAAGGAATCCTGGACGCATATGTCCTCGAGGATTCTCTCGTAGTCGTCCTTGGGGACATGAGCGCGAGGGAGTTCCCCATCAGAAGGCTCCCCCGGATAAGGCGGTTTGAGCCGGCTGTGCTCAGCCACTTCGAGATCGACTCAGCCGGTTCCTACCTGTATTGGCCCGACCGCGACGTTCATATGGGTCCGTCTCAGATGCTGCAAGCCGTAAATCCCATGTATCTGGCCGAGGTGGAAATCCGCCGGTACCAGATGGAGAATGTGTCCCAGTCCCTCCTGGACATGAGAAATGATCGGCGACTGAAGCAGACCGAGATCCCGGGGCTGTCAGAGAGGCATGTCCGGCGATTGGAAAAGGAGGAAGTACGTCTCACGGTCGAGGCGGCGACCAAGTTCGCGAGTGCATTCGGACTGACGCTGTCCGAGTTTCTCGACGAACTGAGTGCGCGAATAACGGCTCTGCGAGGGGCTGTGAGATCAAATCGGCCGCCCGACCAGACGCTGCCTCACCCCACCCGCCCGAACCTCACATCCCGCGTCCGACCGTTGCTCACGTAGAACCCGATCACCTCTCCGTTGCGGTCGCGCTCGAAGGCGAACGACAGGCCGCCGCCCGAAAACTCGTCCTTCTCGCCCGTCGTCAGCGTGACGTCGCCGAGTCTGCGCTGGTACATGACCAGCGCGTCGTCTTCCACCGAGAATGTGTAGAAGGTCTCGAGTTCGTCGCTGAAGAACCGGCCCGTGAAGTCCGCGAGGTCGTCCTCGGTGGGCGCCCACACTTCGGGCGCCTCGCCCTCCAGGCGCGTCACGTGCTGCTCGGCGCCGTTCTGGTGCATCGTGGCGCCCTCCACCTCGCCGTCTTCGCCGCGCAGGAAAGTGACTGAAGCTTCGACTGCGAGCAGGCGGAAGGTCGTGTCCGACGTCGGCACGATCTCCAGGCGCTGCTGGCCCGTCAGCTGCGTGTACAGGGTCTCG
>LXNJ01000600.1_pt1 | contig 24431 bp, 21 predicted proteins | sample 809081 | NCBI WGS metagenome assembly LXNJ01 (sample SAMN04870510, study PRJNA318959) | sponge metagenome | biome: sponge; feature: marine sponge reef; material: water | host: Petrosia ficiformis | place: Greece: Milos, Mediterranean Sea | collected 2013-05-29 | depth 5-7 m | reverse complement strand
GCTCGCGGTCCCGGGCCCGACGGGCGGTGGCGAGGTCCGCGCGAAGTCGTGCCATCAGCGTTTTGGTGGTCATGGATCTTTCTTCCGTTCCTCTGGGTGCCTCGGACACGGCGTGGAGCGCGCCGGAATCCGATCTTGTTCGCCCGGCTGCCGACCGGCTCCGAGCCAGGCCCGGTCATGTCGAGACCGCCACCTTCAAGGCGGACGGCGAGACGGCCTCGTTTTCCCGTGGGTCCTCGACCCGCCCTCCAAGCACCCGGCGGCGGCGTGCCGGGAAACCGTCGAGCGACGGGCTCCCGATGCGAAGGGGGCGGGCACCGCATCGGCGGCGGCCTAAGGACCCGACGGAACAGGCCGCAGCAAATACCGATGTTGCTTACATTTCAGAGATGAGCATGTTTCATTCTTCGAGCGCCCGAGCCAGAGAGCTTGGTGGGAGGTCCCGGAATTCCCGGCCCTCGCCGCGCACGGGGAGCGATCTTCCGGGCTCGCGGGTCGCGGCGAGCCTCGTCGCACTTGCGCTGCCGCTATGCGCCTGCCATACTTTCGCGCCGGTTTCGCCGGGTGAGCTCAGCGCGGGCGTCGGCATGCGAGCTCGCCTGAGCGCTTCGGTCGCCGATTCTCTGGAAACGGCGAGCTCGGGCGAATTCCGAGGCGCCAGAACGATCGAAGGCACGGTCGTCGGCCTTGACGCCGCCGAGATCGTAGTCGAAGTCCCGGTCACCCGCGACTTCGTGGGCATGCGCCCGGTGGACCTCAATCAGCGTGTCCGGCTTCCGGTCGAAGAGTTGGAACTGGTGGAAATCAGACGGCTCAACGTCTTCAGAACCGGTATTCTCGTCGGCGGAGTCGGGGCCGGACTCGGCACCGTCGTGGCCAGCGGGCTGTTCGGATCCTTCGGAGGCTCGTCCCTCCCCGGCACCGGCCAGCCGGTCGAAGACGGGCGGGGCTTGATCCCCTTCCGGATCCGGATCCCCCTCGGGATCGGAGCCGGATGGTGAAGCCCGGATACGTCCCCGGCCGGCTCCGCGGACCGAGGCCCTCCCGAATCCCGATCAGCGGATCCGGACCGAGCCGGACGCTCACCGGGACGATCGTCGGACTGGGAGCGCTGACCCTTGCGATTCTGGCCGGGTGCTCCGAGTCGACCCTGTCCGTGGGTCACGAGCTCCGGTTCGGCCTGAGCTCCAACTCACCGGTCCCCGTCGGAGATTCCGTCATCTTCAGGTACGATGTCGCCGGCACCTCGCTCTCGGGAATGGTCATCGACTTCGGCGACTCTTCGGCCGATTCGCTCTCCTTCCACGGAGCCCAGACCGCCACCGGCCGCATCGCCCATCGGTACGGCCGGAGCGGATCCTTCCCGGTTTCGGCAACCGTCACCGACGCGATTCAGGGTGCCCGAACCGAGACGCTTTCGGTCCAGGTCGACCCGTGATCCTTGCGCGTATTCGCACCGTCCTACAGTATTGTCCGCAGTCTGCCGTAATTTACGCAGTTCGGCTCGGCACGAGCCTTCATCCATCCGCTAGCGAGGGTACCATGAAACCACCTGTTCGGCCTGCATCGGCCTCCCCAATCTTCGGCCTCGCGACGGCCCTGGTCCTGCTCCTCGCCCAGCCGGCGGTCTCGCAGACCGGGTCGGTCACCGGTCGGATCACCGACGCCGCCTCGGGCGCCGCGCTGACGCAGGTCCAGACCTATCTCGAGGGCACGGGTCTGGGCACGCTCTCGCGCACGGACGGCCGCTTCGTCATCCTCAACGTGCCCACCGGCGACTACGTCCTGCTGGCCGAGAGGATCGGCTATGCGGGATACCGGAGCGAGATCACGATCACCGACGGCGGTACGGTCGAACTCGACTTCGTCATGGTTTCCGAGGCTCTCGGTCTCGACGAGATCGTGGTCACCGGCACGGCCGGGGCGGCCCGGAGGAGGGAAATCGGCAACACGATCGCCCAGGTGACGACTGCCGACGTGCTCGAGTCGCCGCAGAACGTGGACGCGCTCCTTCAAGGCAGGGTCGCCGGGATGCAGGTCTTCACCGCCTCCGGAAACGCCGGCAGCGGCGCCCGTATCCGTCTGCGTGGAAACGTGAGCGTGGCGATGAGCAACCAGCCCATCATCTACGTGGACGGCGTGCGTATCCGTTCCGACGGCTTCCACAAGAACGTGCCGCCCACCGGCTACCCGGGAAGGAGCGGCAACGACGTGTCGAGCCCACTCAACTCAATCAACCCCAGCGACATCGAGCGCATCGAGGTGATCAAGGGTGCGGCGGCGACCACGCTCTACGGTACCGAGGCTGCGGCCGGCGTAATCCAGATCTTCACGAAGCGAGGACATCGCGGCGGAGCCCAGTGGACCGTCTCGGTCGAGCAGGGCGTCGCCCGGCTCCAGCCCTTCGGCTTCCCGTCGAGCGAACGTCCCTCCTGGGAGGACGCGACGAGCGCGGCGGGCGGCACCTCCGACTTCATGTTCATCGACCCTTGGCTCCGCAACGCTCACCAGCAGCGTTACGCGGTATCGGTGGGGGGCGGCGGAGAGTCGCTCCAGTACTTCGTTTCCGGCGCCCTCGAGGACGACCTCGGCGTCCTTCCGAACGACAGCCAGCGGAAGTCAAACATCCGGGGCAACTTCACCTTCTCTCCGGCGACCAACCTCCAGATCCAGTGGAACACCTCGTTTACAAACGATCAGTTCTCGAACACGGCGGCCGGCAACAACGCCCATGGATTGACCCTTAACGTCTACCGCAGGAGCCGCAACTACTTCGGCAACGAGGAGAAGGAGAATCTGGACAAGCTGCTCGGCCAGGAGATCACCACCCAGGTCGATCACTTCATCACCGGGGGAACGGCCACATACTCCCCCACGAGCAACTTCTCCAATCGCTTGAGCGTCGGCTACGATCTGGCGCAGCAGAACAACCGCAACCTGCGTCCGTTCGGCTTCGTCCGCGCTCCCACCGGCATCCTCGCCGACAACCGCTCCGAGTTCGAGACTCTCACCTTCGACTACGTGGGAACGCTCTCCTTCGATCTCACCGACGCCGTCGGCTCGGCCCTCTCCTTTGGAGGTCAGAGCGTCACCAGCGAGGTGTCGCAGACCGTGGCCTACGGCGAGAACTTCCCGGGGCCGGGCTCTCCCACGGTGACCACAGCCGGCACCAAGCTCGGATTCGAGGTGCGGGAGCGGGTGGTGAACGCCGGATTCTTCGCGCAAAACGTCTTCGACTACCGGGATCGCTACTTCCTCACGGCCGGAATGCGCGTCGACGGCAACTCGGCGTTCGGAAGGGACTTCGGACTCCAGGCCTACCCCAAGGTCAGTGGAAGCTGGGTGGTTTCGGACGAAGAGTTCTGGAGCTTCGACGGCCAGCTCAAGCTGCGGGCGGCCTGGGGACAGTCGGGACGGGCTCCGGGCGCCTTCGACGCGGTCCAGACCTACGACGGCGTGGGCTGGGGCACTCAGCCCGCCTTCTATCCGCGCGTGCTGGGGAATGCCGAACTCGGCCCGGAACGCACGGCCGAGCTGGAGGTCGGATTTGACGCTACGCTCTTCAGCGACAGGCTGGCGCTCGAGCTCACATACTACGACCAGCATACGACCGACGCGCTCTTCGCGGTGCGTCAGATACCATCCCTCGGCTTCATCGACTCGAACGGCGGCTCGTCGCAGCTCGAAAACGTGGGCGAGATCTTCAACAGCGGCATCGAGGCCGTGGTTTACGGAACCCTCTTCGAGAACGAGGCGTGGAGCTTCGATCTCGGCGCCACCGCTTACACGAACAGCAGTTCGGCCGGACTGCCGGAGGCATTCGCGCCCATCGCGGTCGGAGGCAACGGCTGGGTGGTCGACTCCCTGCCCGCGCCCATCATTCGAGGCGAGTGCGTGGAGAACCCCGACGAGATCGCCGAGCCGATCATCGTCGACGACTGCGACTACGGCCCCAACGCCCCCACTCACATCTTCGGGATTAACACCAACATCTCCATGCCGGGCGGTCTGCGTTTCAGCGCCCGCGGCGAATACCAGGGAGGTCACTACGTCACCGCCGGCGTGGCGAACAGCGCGGTGTCGCGCTCGGTCATCTGGGCGGGGTGCTACGACGCCTACAGCAAGCTGAGCTCGTTCGAGGACATCGCCAACGGCAACCTGTCGAATTGGACGGCGCTCGAGCGCGCCCGCTGCGACAGGCGCAACACCGACTCCAACTTCTGGGCCGAGAAGGCCGACTTCTTCAAGATCCGGGAGGTCGCGCTCATGGTTCCGGTTCCCGAGTCCCTTCTGGGCGACGCCGCCAGCAGCGCCTCGATCACCGTATCGGGGCGGAACATCTTCCGCTGGACCAACCCGGACTGGACGCACTTCGATCCCGAGATGGGCGGCAACAACGACAACAACCCGGTGACCCGAGACGGAGCCGACCCCGGAGACTTCCTGGTCGCCAGCATCAGCGAACACATACCGGCGCCCGCGGTCTGGACCGTGGCGCTGCGGATGGTCTTCTAGGAGGAGCCGAGCAATGACATCGATCACGAACATCAAGCGGCTGTTCGCCGCCTCCCTCGCTGCGGTCGCGGTCTCGTCGTGCGACACCGAGGTCGTCAACCCCGGACCCATCGACTCCAGCTTCCTCGACGATCCGGCCTCGCAACTCGCCATCGCCAACGGCGCCGGGCGGGCCCTCGCCGACGCGCTCAACTGGATCTCCTATACCAGCGCGGCGATCGCTCGCGAAGTTCACCCCTCCGGCTCGACGGGGTCCTTCGGGATCTCGCCGAACCAGCAGGACGGCCGTCTGGAGGAGGACGAGGTGGGCGCCCACTGGTCGTTCTCGCACCGGGCGCGCTTCCTCGCCACCAACGGCCTGGAGCGCATCGACGGACTCGACCCTGCGGATCAGGACCAGGAACAACTCGCCCAGCTCTATCTCTGGGCCGGATTCACCCACCGTCTGCTCGGCGAGAGCATGTGCCAAGCGGTCATCGACGGCGGAGCGCAGCAATCCCACAGGGTACACCTGAACGACGCCCTGGCGGCCTTCAATCAAGCAGCGAGCTTTGGCGACTCCGAAGTTCAGAACGCGGCGATCGCGGGCAGGGCTTCGGTGCATGTCCAGCTCGGCGACTGGGACTCCGCAGTGGCGGACGCGGCTCGGATCCAACCTGGGATGAGCTTCGTGATGCCCTACTTCAGCATCGGCGACGACGCCCAGGCCAACCGCATTCATCGCGCCTCGCGGGCCCAGCCCTACAAGGCGCACACCACCAGGTTCACCTGGGTCGAGGGCTACGGCCAGGAACCGACCGGATCTCCCTACGGCGATCCGCGCATTCCGTACGTAGTCACGGGCACCTACGGCGACGCCGCCACGGGCTGTTGCGGATCGGTGGATTTCAACCCGCAGCAGAAGCACGGCGACGACGACTCGCCCATCGAGCTCGCCTCCTACGAGGAGATGCAGCTCATCATCGCCGAAGACCTGATCCTGCACAGGAACGACATCCAGGGCGGCATGGCCATCATCAACTCGCTGCGCACTGCGGCAGGCATGAACGCGGAGAGCGCGGGCACGTTGACCGAAGCCATGACCTTCCTGAAGCGCGAGCACGCGATCGAGATGTGGCTTGAGGGGAGGCGGCTGGCGGCGCTGCGCCGCTGGAACGCCACACAGACTCCCGGCGATCTCCACCCGCTCGAACAGGTAGGTGACGGAAACAACACGACGGGTTCTCATCTCGAGACCCGGGACTTCTGCTTCCCGATTTCGGAAGCGGAGTGGGACACCAACCCGAACCTGACGCGCTGAACGAACTCTTGGACCGGATAGCCGCAGCAGCCCTGCAGGCTCTGGCGGAGCATCCGTTCCCCGCCGTCAAGCTTAGCGAGGTTACCAGGCTCGTCGGCGGCGGCGTGGATCGCTCCTTGGACGCGAGGCGCCTGCGCAGCCACCTGGAGCGCTATCCGGACTCCTTCACCGTGCTCGACCCCATGCGCGGACCGTGGCGCTGGCTGCTACCGAAATCTCGTGTCGGCGTTCGGACGGCCGATCCGTGGGTGCTCGGGCAGTCGAGCGCGAGCCCCGGGGCGGTAGGTGATCGGTGCGCTCTGATAATGCGCGATTCCATTCGCTGGCTTGCGAGGCACCTCGATCCCGACTCGCCGACCCAGGTCGCCCACTGGTGTTCGGTACTGCTGAGCGAAAGGGATGCGCGGAGAACCCTGGTCAGTTCCCGCTCAAGGCGCCCTTGACCCGCTCCCAGAACCCCTTGATCACCCGGGGACCGGCTCCGGGGACGGGCGGAGATCCTTCCAGCTCGCTCAACTCCCGGAAGAGACGCTCCTGTTCCGGACTCAACTGCTCCGGAGTCCAGACCCTGACCTTGAGGAGCTGATCACCTCGGTTTCGGCCTTGCAACTCGGGCAGCCCCAGTCCCTTCAAGCGCAGGGTGTCGCCGCTCTGGACCCCGGCCGGGACGGTGACCTTCGCGGGACCGTCGAGCGTAGGGACTTCCATCTCTCTCCCCAGGGCAGCTGTCGAGAAGGTGACGGCCACCTCGTGGATCAGCATGGTGCCGTCTCGCTCGAAGCGGGGATCGTCCTCGACGTGGAGCATCACGACGATGTCGCCTCTCGGGCCTCCGCCCCGTCCCACGCTGCCGCGTTCCTTGAGGGTCAGGAAATTCTCCGAGCCGACCCCGGGCGGAACCTCCACCTCCAGGGTCCGCGACTCGCGTTTGCGGCCCTCCCCCGAACATTCGCGGCAAGGATCCGAAACGACCCGGCCTTCGCCGCCGCAGCTCCGGCAGGGCTGGACGGTCACCATCTGACCGACGATCGAACGCTGCAGGCGCCGGATCTCTCCCCTGCCCTCGCAAACGGTGCATACCGACCGAGCCCCGGTCGAGGAGCCCGAACCTGAGCAGGTCCGGCAACGCTCCAGCAGAGCCAGCCTCAACTGCCTGGTAACCCCGGTGACCACGTCGGCGAGCTTGAGCCTGAGACGAATGCGCATGGTTTCGCCCCGCTCCACGCCGCTCCGGTCGCGTCGGTAGGAACCGCCGGGATCGAAAATGTCACCGAAGCCGCCCATTCCGGCTCCGCCGAAATCGCGCAGAAAGACCTCGAGGGCCGCGTTCATGTCGAAACCGAACCCACGTTGGCCGGTCGCTCCCCCGCCGCTCACGCCGGCCTCCCCGAAGCGGTCGTAGCGGGCGCGCTGGTCCGGGTCCTTGAGAGTTTCGTATGCGCGGGTGGCCTCCTTGAAAAGCTCCTCGGCTTCCCCGGACCCCTGGTTGCGATCGGGGTGGTACTTGAGCGCCTGCTTGCGATAGGCTCTCTTTATCTGCTCGGCGCTCGCGTCCTTGGGTACCCCGAGCAGGTCGTAGTAGTCGGCCATCAGCTCTCCAGCATCGTCGTCATCACGGTTGAGGTGTAGTCCACTATCGTCACGACCTTTTCGTACGCCATGCGGGTCGGGCCGATCACTCCGATCACTCCTTTGAGACCACCGGCCCGATACTCGGAGGTCACCAAGGTGAAGTTCGAGAGCTCCTCGGAGTCGTTCTCGCCTCCGATGGTGACCACCAGACCGCCTCGCCGCCGATGGCCGCCCATAGCCCGGGCGAGAACATCTCTCCGTTCGGTCAAGCTTATGAGACCCTTGAGCTGCTCGCTGCGCGCGAACTCCGGCTGGTTGGCGAGAACGCTCGCTTGGCCGAGCATGACCGTGGAGCCGGTCAGAGGAGGGGACTCGAAGAGGTCGGGCCCCGACTGCACGAAGATGTTGACCAGCTCCTCCGCTCCCGGATCGCCGAGGTGCGTGTCCCTCATCCGGTCGTGGAGAGTCAGCCCGAGCTCGCGGAGAGTCAGGCCCGAGAGACGTTCGTTCATGGCCTGGGCTATGCGCGCCAGCGCTTGCGACCCGATCTCGACGGAGAGGTGAGCGTAAAGGGTCCTAGCTATGCCACCGGTTACCGTGCTCACGAGCATCACCTTGTCGCTCGACACCCGTATCAGATCGACGCGTTCGAGCACGGCGTCCCGGAGTGTGGGCGAGACCGCCACGCCGAGTTCGTCTGAAAAGAGCGAGATGGCGCGAACCGCCTGGCGGATGAGACGCTCGATGGCCGAGGCGCCCGCCACGTCGAGCTCGCTCCTGATGAATCTCTTCGCCTCGCCGCTCATCCTCCGAGGAGACATCACCGAATCCACGAAGAAGCGATAGGCCAGATCGGTCGGCACCCTGCCTGCGGATGTGTGCGGGTGAGACAGGTAGCCCTTCTCTTCGAGGTCGGCCATGGTGTTGCGGATGGTCGCAGCCGAAACCCCCAGATCGTAAGCCCTGGCCAACGTTCGGCTACCCGCAGGCTCGGCCGTGTCCACATATCGGCGTACCACCGCCTCGAGGACGTCGCGCTCGCGGTCACTGAGCTCGGAGCTGGAAATGGGTAGTGGGTTCAAGGCGGTCACCTTGCAAATCTACTCTATATGGCTCTGCGGCACGCGGCTGTCCGCTCGACCTACCGCAGGAGTTCGGCGAGTTCGACAGCGAGCGAATCCAGCAGGAGCCAGCCCTTGGGAGTCAGCCGCACGCGTCCCGCCCCTACAACCGCCCGGTCGTGTCGCTGCCAGCGCCGGATCAGTTGCCGGGCGCTCTCTCGGGCCGCACCGCCCCCTGCCCGTTCCAGTTCGAGCCCGCGCCGGGTACGAAGAGCAAGCCAGACCCGCTCCAGCCTCTCCGCATCCGGAGTCAGAAGCTCGCGTCCCGCCTCCGGGAGATCCCCTCCGATCGCTCGGCGGTGGTATTCCTCCCAGTCCGGTTCGTTCCAGCGCCGCAGCGGATGGGCGTAGGAGTGGGCGCCGTTGCCGATGCCGAGGTAAGGGCTTCCCAGCCAGCAGGCCGAGTTGTGACGACTCTGCCGTCCCTCGAGCGCGAAGTTGGAGAGTTCGTAGTGATCGTAGCCGGCCCTAGCCAGCGTCTCCGCCGCCTCCAGATACTCCTCCCGATAGCGCTCTTCGTCAGCTACGGCCTCCTTTCCTTCAGCTACCGCGCGTCCGAGCGGAGTTCGCTCCTCCACAGTAAGTCCGTAGAGGCTGACGTGCTCGGGTTCGAGCGCCAGCGCCTTGTCGAGGTCTCGGGTCCAGTCGCGCCCGAGCCTTCGGGGCAGCCCGAACATGAGGTCGATGCTCACGTTGTCGAAGCCCGCATCACGAGCGGCGGAGAGAGCCCGAGCGCCGCCCTCCGATCCGTGGAGCCGTCCCATCCAGCGCAGCGTCGGTTCGTGGAAGGACTGCTGCCCCAGCGATAGACGGTTGACCCCCGCTCGTCGCCAGGCTTCCGCCAACTCCAGGTCGAAGCTCTCCGGATTCGCCTCGCCGGTCCACTCCAGATCGGGGTCTTCGAACCGAGTCTCGCCCAGCAAGCTCCTGAGGGCGTTCATGGACTCGGGGCCCAGGAGCGATGGTGTGCCGCCGCCGACGTAGAGCGTTCTCAACCGAGGCGCGAGCGCGAAGACGCCCTCGCGTCGGGTGGAGGCGAGCTCACCCGCGAGAGCTGCCAGCCAAGCCCGAGTCCCGCCGCCCGGACCGGGAGTCGCGGAATCGTCTCCGGACCTCGGTCCGGCGCCGGACGGCTCCGGATCGACGTGAACCGCGAAGTCGCAGTAGAAGCAGCGGCGTGCGCAAAAAGGGGCGTGAACGTAGAGGTGGCGGACGGGCGGTCCGTGGATGGCGTGAGAGGCTCGACCACGGGTCTCCTGGGTGGCGGCGACCGCCGGCTCCGTCACCTGCTGCGGCGGAATTGCGCCCCCGGGCAGCTCTCCACCAACCCATCCACCTCGAGCGTCGCCAGCACGCACAGGGTCCGGGGCACGTCCTCGGGACCGGAGGCGAGCTCGTCCACCGAAACCGGCTCGGAACCGAGTCGGGCGAAGAGCGCCGCCTCTTCGGGCGGAAGCGCCGGCTCCTCGGGACGCGCGTGCCCGCCGCAGGTTCGGGTGATGAACTCGTCGATCGACTCGAGCCGGGTAGCGCCCTCGGCGATCAGCGCCCGGCCGCCCAGCCACCCCGAAGCCCCGGCCGGACCTGGCGCCACCCAGACGTCCTTGCCCTGCCGGAGCGCATGCTCCACCGTGATCATGGCCCCGCTCTTCCGCCCCGCCTCAACCACCACCACGACCTCGGAAAGGGCCGCGATTATGCGATTGCGACGGGGAAAGTGGTGGGGTGCGGCTCCTTCTCCGGGAGCGAACTCGGACACAAGGGCTCCCTCCTTCGCGATCTTCCTGAAGATGCGCAGGTTCATCCGCGGATACGCGACATCCACGCCGCATCCGAGCACGGCTACGGTCGGACCGCCCGCAGCGAGCGCACCTCGGTGGGCGGCCGCGTCGATTCCACGAGCAAGTCCGCTGACCACCGGCCGGCCGCAGGCGGCGATCGCCCCGGCAAGCCGACGGGAGAGGTCGCGCCCGGTTTCGGTCGCGAGTCTCGAGCCCACGATGGCTATGCCCGGTCGTTCGACGATTTCCGGACGGCCCCTGAGAAAGATCGCCGCCGGGGGCGTATCCGCCGCCTCGAGGCCAGGCGGGAAGCCCGGCGAACCTCGGAGTCGTACCGTCGCTCCGGACCGCCTTATCCTCGTCAAACCCTCCTCGGCGCGGGCAAGGTTCTCCGAACTGGTGCGCAGGTCGCGACCGGAGAAGCGAGGACCGGCGACGCGGTGGAAGCTTCGCCAGTCGGCGGCCAGGGCCGCTCCTGTCGACCCGAAACGCCGGATCAGCCTGTTCAAGACGACCGGACCGACCTTGGGGAGCCCCATGAGTATCAGCAGCGCCCGTATCTCGCCGGCGTCGAGGTCATGGGAGCCGGCTTCGGTACCCTGGGTCACCGGGTATCTCCCTGGTCGGTGGAGTTGGAGCATCGCCACAGCGCTTCCAGCGTCTCGTCGAGACCTTTCCGGGTCACGGCGGAGACGACGAGCACGTGCTTGGCGCCCCGACCGGCGAGCTCCGGCGCGACCCGGTCTCCAAGGAGGTCGGACTTGGTCAGGAGCACCACGAAGGGGACCTCGAGGAGTTCAGGCAGATGCGCACCCAGCTCCGCCCTCAGCCTATCCAGCTCGGACTGCGGGTCCTCCGCGTCCACCGGCACTGTGAGCGCCAGTGCGCGGGTCCGCTCGATATGGCGCAGGAACTGGTGACCGAGGCCGCGTCCTTCGTGCGCGCCTTCGATTATGCCCGGCACGTCGGCGATCACGAGGGAGCGAAAGCCGGGAAGGGCCGCGACTCCCAGATTCGGCTCCAGGGTGGTGAACGGATAGTCGGCCACCTTGGGGCGGGCGTCGGAGACCGCGGAAAGGAGCGTGGATTTGCCGGCGTTGGGCGGGCCGACGAGTCCCACGTCCGCCATGAGCGAGAGTTCGATGCGCAGACGGCGGCTCTCGCCTTCCTCACCGGGCTCCCAGCGCCGGGGAGCCTGGCGGGACGGTGTGACGAAATGGGTGTTTCCGCGTCCCCCCCGGCCGCCGCGCGCCACCACCAGTTCCTCGCCCTCCGTCAGGAGCTCGCCGAGCTGCTCGCCGGTGTCGGCATCGAAGATCGCCGAGCCAAGCGGCACGCGCACCACGCAGTCGGCTCCGCTCCGGCCCGTTCGGTTCTTGCCCTCCCCATGGCCGCCTCTGCCGGCGCGATAGTGGCGCCGGTATGTGCAGTCGAGAAGCGTCGAGAGCTGGATGTCGCCCTGGAAGACGACATCGCCGCCGCGTCCGCCGTCTCCTCCGGCCGGTCCGCCCCGGGGCACACCTTTCTCTCGCCGGAAGGCATCCGACCCCGATCCGCCGGTTCCGGCGATCACCTCGACGACCGCGCGATCGACGAAGGCGGCGGCAGGCTTACGCACGACGGGCCGGTGCTCCGAGTTTCGCGGTCAGGCACGGTCCGCGCATCCGTAGGAAGCCTACCTCCTCACCCCTCGAGTTCGACACCCGCGGCCGGGCATGGTCCGCCAGAGCCGCGAGCATCCGCTCGTCGAGCGCTCCCAATTCGGCGAGCAGGGCGACCACGGCGACGTTGGCTGCGCGCCAGGCCCCGTCGGCCACCTTGAGGGCGAAGCCGACGCCTTCTTCGGGCAGGCCTCCCACGAAGACGCCTTCAGCTCCGACTTTCACGAAGGTCAGCCCGCCCGCGCGGGCCATCACGTCGGTGCAGGTTCGCCCGCTTCCTCCGACCATGAAGGGGTGGTCGATCATGGCGTGGATGACCCGAGCGGCAGCTTCGCCTTTCCGTGCGGCGTCTCCGAGCCGAGCCATGGCGGTGGCCAAAGCGCGCAGGGGGCCGCCGAAGCACTGAACTCCGCAGCCGTCCACGGCTGTCACCAGATCCTGGGGATCCAGACCCGTCCAGCGGGCGACCTCCCTGTGCATCCGCCTCTGAACCGGATGCGCGGGCCGGTGATAGGCTTCCGTTTGCCAGCCCATCGCGCTCGCCAGCGCAAGCATGCCGGCGTGCTTGCCGGAGCAATTGTGGTGGATGGGAAGCGGACCGCCTTCGGGAGACATGCTTGCACAGCCGGTTCCGCTCGCCGGGCGGAGCGGGCGTTCGGCGCCGCAGCGGAGTGCCTCCTCCCCCACGCCGGCGCGGCGCAGTATCGAGCGCACGGCCTCGAGGTGGGCCGGTTCGGCGCCGTGCGAGGCGCAGCAGACGGCCAGCTCCTCATCGGTCAGACCGAGATCGTCGACGACTCCATCCTCGACGAGCGGAAGAGCCTGGATAGGTTTGGCTGCGGAACGAAAGTGAGTGGACCGGTCGGGATCTCCCGCGCTCGCCACGAGACCTCCGCGCACATCGACGACGGCTGCATGAACGGCGTGGCTCGACTCCACGAGCCCGCCCCGAACCATCTCCACGAAAGCTGCAGCGGTCATGACTGAACGTTAACGGTTCGGATGGGGCGTTTGGATGGCGAAACGGGACTTCGACTATCCGAATCCCATCGGAGAAGCGGCTCAAACAGGCGTCAGCCGCTTTCCGCGAGGATGTCGAGGGCGGCGGCGAGCTGCCTGTCGAATTCCATGACCTGGAGCAGGGCGCCCTTGTCGCCGAAGGCCTGCTGGGCGATCTCGCGCTCCAGTCCGTAGCGGAAGAACCGACGCGCGCCCGAGACGGTTACGAGATCGATGGTCTCATCCAGCTCCACCAGGCGGGCGACGAATTCATCGAGATCTTCCTCGCTCAGGTCGAAGCCGACCTCGAGGCCGGGGTTGTCGCGCACGTACGTCACCGCGAAATCGAAGCTCTCCGCAGCGTACCTCCCTCCCAGCAGCGCTATCTCGCGCAGGCCTTTCTCCTCGTCGGGAAGGAGCAGCTCCGGGAGGACGAAGCGATCGGGCACAACTCCGCCGCCACCGTAGAGCATCCTCCCGGACGTCGACTCGAACCGTGGACGTCCGGCCGTATCCACCGGGGCGACCCGGCGTCCACCGATGGTAAGCCGCTCCGTCCATCCGCCGTCGTCCTCGGCGACCTGGTCCTCGGGTGCGTCACCTATCTCCGTCTCCGCCGCGTCCCCACCTGCGGTCTCGGCTTCGTCGAAGAAACGGGAGATCGAGCGGCCGGCCGGAGTATACCAGCTCGCCGTCGTCAGCCTCAGCGCGTCTCCCTGCGGAAACGAGTAGTAGGTCTGGACGGATCCCTTGCCGAAAGTGGTCTCGCCGAGAACGAGCGCCCGGTCGTGATCCTGCAGGGCCCCGGCGAGAATCTCCGAAGCCGACGCGCTCGACCCGTTCACGAGTACGACCATGGGAAGCTCCGGGTACCGGTCTCGGGAAGTGGCGGCGTAAGTCACGTTCCCGCGCCCGTTCCTCGCCCGAGTCTCCACCACGCCCAGCCCTTCGTCCAGGAAGAGGTCCGTGGCCTTCACCCCTTCGTTCAGGAGTCCGCCGGGGTTGTCGCGCAGGTCGAGCACCAGCCCTTTCAGGCCGGGAAGTCCGCTGTCCCGGGCGGCTGCGGCGAGGGAGTCGATCGCCTCTCCGATTTCCCTGGTCGCGGTCTCGCGGAAGGTCTCGAGAGGGACGTAGGCGATTCCGTCGAGGAGCAGGCCGAAAGGCACCGCCCTGAGCCTGATGGTCGCGCGTTCGATTTCGAAGTCGATCGGATGTTCGATGCCCGGACGAAGCATTCTCACGTGCACGCTCGAACCCGGCCTGCCGCGCAGCAGAATAGCGGTCTGTTCCGTTCTCAACGTATCGGCCCGGATGCCGTCGATCTCGAAAAAGGAATCGCCCTCCCTGATTCCGGCGCGATGCCCGGGAGTGCCCGGGATGGTGTGGACGACCGTGACGCCGGCCGCGCGGTTCACGATCTCCAGCCCGAGTCCGCCGTAGTCCCCTTCGGTCTGGATGCGCATGTTCTCGTAAGCGCGCGCCGGGACATAGGAGGAGTACGGGTCGTCCAGCTCGCCGAGCAGGGCCTCGATCGCCGCCCGGTAGAGGAGCTCGGTGTCCACCTCGCCGACGAAGTCCTCCTCGACACGCTCCACCACCGCCCGGAAGAGCTGTTCGCCCGGGTTCCGTTCTTCGGCCCTGCCGATCCCCATTTGGAGAAGCCAGGTACCTACGAGCACCGCGAGAGCGATGGCGAGGTAGACCCTCACGCGGAGGACGAGACCGAGGATTCCGTTCTTTGCCATCTTAAAACCTACCCCCCTTGCGGCTTGGTGTGTACCCGTTCGACGGCCGTCCGGGAGCTCGGGGATCTCGCGTGCCGCCGCGCAATCGCGCATCGACCAGCCTCCTGACGGCATCGTGAACCTCGGCCTCGGTGCCCGACCCGTCCACCATGGCGACGTGAGGCGCGGAACGGACGAGCCTCCGGTATCCGTCGCTCACGGCAGCCATGAATTCCTCACCGGCTCTCTCGATGCGGTCCCGCCCTCCGCCGGCTCGTTCCATACGGCTGCGGGCGACCTCTCGGGGCAGGTCGATGACGACGTAGAGATCGGGTTCCAGTCCGCCGGTCGCGATCTCCAGCCCTGCTCGAACCACGCCGAGATCGATCCCGCGCCCGTATCCCTGGTAGGCTAGGGTCGAAAGCGAGAAGCGGTCGGCGATGAGCGCCATGCCGGACTCGAGCGTGGGGCGGGCGATCCGGGTCACGAACTCGGATCGCGAGGCCAGAATCATGAAGAGCTCGGTGAGCCGATCCATGTCGAGCCCGCTGAGAACGAGCTCGCGGACGGCCTCACCAGTCTTCGTTCCCCCGGGCTCCCTGGCGAGCACGTGCTCGATCCCTTGCGCGTCCATCCATTCCGAGAGCAGCCGGGCCTGAGTGCTCTTGCCGCAGCCCTCGCCCCCCTCGATAGCTATGAACACGAGCCGGGCCCTACATCCGAACGCATATCCGCATGCGCCGCCGCGTTCGCGTCTTCGCGGTGTGTCACGGCCCGGTTACTCGTCGTAGTACTCGCGCCCGAGGTGCGTGATCATCTCCTCGCCCATCATCCAGCGCAGAGTGTTCTTGAGCTTGCGATGCTGGATGAAGATGTCGTGCTCCGGATAGAGACCGGGAGCGGTCTGGGGGCTCTTGAAGTAGAAGGAGAGCCACTCCTGGATTCCCGAGAGACCGGCGCGGCTCGCAAGGTCGAGGAAGAGCGCGAGGTCGAGAACGATGGGCGCGGCCAGGATCGAATCCCGGCATAGGAAATCGACCTTGATCTGCATGGGATAGCCCATCCATCCGAAAATGTCGATGTTGTCCCAACCTTCCTTGTTGTCGCCGCGCGGCGGATAGTAGTTGATCCGCACCTTGTGGTACATCTCGCCGTAGAGCTCCGGATAATGGTCCGGCTGGAGAATGTGCTCGAGCACGCCGAGCTTGGAGACCTCCTTGGTCTTGAAGGACTCGGGGTCGTCGAGGACCTCGCCGTCGCGATTTCCGAGGATGTTGGTGCTGAACCAGCCCGAGAGCCCGAGCATGCGGGCCTTGAAGCCCGGAGCCAGGATCGTCTTCATCAGTGTCTGGCCGGTCTTGAAGTCCTTGCCGGCGATCGGCACGGCCCGTTCTCTCGCCAGATCCTCCAATGCGGAGAAGTCCGCCGACAGATTGGGCGCCCCGTTGGCGTAGGGAACGCCCTCCTTGAGCGCCGCCCAAGCGTAGAGCTGGCTCGGCGCGATGCCGGGATCACCGTCTTCCATTCCCTTTTCGAAGCTCTCGACGGTCTCGTGCACCGGCCCGGGACGCACGTAGACCTCAGTGGACCCGCACCAGATCATGACTAGGCGATCGGCCCCGCTCTCCCGCTTGAAACGTCGAATGTCGGCGCGCAGCTCTTCTGCGAGCTCGCGCTTGTTGGTCGGCTTCTTGGTGTTTTCGCCTTCCAGCTTCTTGACGTAGGCCGGGTCGAAGGCCGCCGGCATCGGCCTGATCGAGCTCAGGAATTCCCGGATCGGATCGAGATGTCTCTCCGCATGGAGAACTCCGGCGTTCAGGGCGCTGGCGTAACCGTCGTCGGCGATGGGATCCCATGCCCCGAAGACAAGGTCTTCGAGCCCCGAGAGCGGAACGAAATCGCGAATGAGCGGGGAATGATCGGCGGTGCGCCTGCCCAACCTGATCGTGTTCAGTTGCGTCAGGCTGCCGATGGGAGACGCGAGCCCTCTCCGAGCGGCTTCCACGCCTGCGACGAAGGTGGTGGCCACGGCGCCGAATCCCGGCAGGAGCACGCCGAGCCTGCCGGTGGCGGGGGTGATGTCTCTGGGTTGATACACGGTCGTCTCAGGTAGGCTGTTGGGTGAAGCTCCCGGCGGGCCGCGCCCGGCCGAGAACGAAGCGTTCCCGTCTGGTCAGGTCGGGACAGACGCGGGCTGCGGCGAAGGTCGGGTCGGATTCGATCAGGTCGCGCACGGCGCCGGCCTGACCGTAACCGACTTCCAAGGCGAGAAGACCGCCCGGCGCAAGCCAGCCGGAGGCCTCCGAAGCGATCTCCCGGATCTGGCGAAGTCCGTCCGCACCTCCGTCGAGGGCGCGTCGAGGCTCCCAGTCCCTCACCTCCGGTGCAAGGTCTTCGATTTCCGCTGACGGAATATAGGGAGGATTGGACACGATGACGTCGAAACGCTCTCCCGGACGCAGCGGTTCGTAGCTCCGTCCGCACCGGAATTCGATCACGGGCGCGTCGGTCGTCTCCTCGAGTCCGCAGAGGCGGGCGTTCGCCGCCGCAACAGAAACGGCCTCGGGAGATATGTCGGTTCCCAGAACTCTCCGGAAGGGTCCTTCGCGTGCGAGAGCAATGGCCATCGCCCCCGACCCGGTCCCTATTTCCAGGAGGTCGAGCCCGGCGGCGTCGACGGACTCGGCTCCGGTCCCACCGGCTGATGCGGTGGGAGGGTGCTGCGGTCCGTAGCGACGTTCGGACCAGTCCAGCACCTCGCCCGCGAGGATCTCGGTCTCCGGTCTGGGGATGAATACGCGTCGATCCACCGGAACCTCGAACTCCCGAAACGCGGCGCTCCCGGTGATATACTGGAGCGGCTCGCGCCGGGCCCGCCTGCGAACGCACTCGCGAAAGCCAGAGAGCTCCGCAGGGGTGACCGGACGGTCGAACTGGAGGTAGAGATCGAGACGGTTTATCCCGAGAACGCTCGCAAGGAGCAGTTCGGCATCCAATACGCCCCTTTCCACTCCCTGCTCCTCCAGGTAGGAGCCGGCTCGCCTGGCCAGGTCCATCCCGCTCCATGCCTGGCGAGATGCCACGGTCACGATCGCTCGTCGTTCAGCAGTTCCCGCTGTCGGGTGACCCAGAGGGCCGAGACGAGCTCGTCCAAATCACCCGCGAGTATCTCGGTGAGCCGATAGAGGGTGAGTCCGATGCGGTGGTCGGTCACCCTTCCTTGCGGGAAATTGTAGGTGCGTATCTTGGCGGACCGATCTCCCGTGCCGACCTGGAGCTGCCTCTCGCGGGAGCGTTTCGCCTCTCGCTCGGCGATGGCGCGGTCGAGGAGACGCGAGCGCAGAACCTTCATGGCGCTCGCACGGTTCTTGTGCTGGGACTTCTCGTCCTGGCAGGTGACCACGAGCCCTGACGGGACGTGGGTGATGCGTACCGCCGAGTCGGTGGTGTTCACCGACTGCCCACCCGGACCGGACGAACGGAAGACGTCGATGCGGAGATCTCCCGGGGCGATCTCAAGATCGATCTCCTCGGCTTCGGGTAGGACCGCCACTGTCGCTGCGGAGGTGTGGATGCGTCCTTGGCTCTCGGTGGAGGGCACGCGCTGCACCCTGTGCACTCCCGACTCCGAACGGAGGCGTCCGAACGCGCCCTTGCCCCTGACCGCGAAGACGGCTTCCCTGACAGACCCGGGCACGCCCTCCGAGAGCGACATGAGTTCCACTCTCCAGACCATCCGTTCGGCGTACTGCCGATACATGCGCATGAGATCTCCGGCGAAGAGGCCGGCCTCGTCGCCGCCCGTGCCCGCCCTGAGCTCCACGACGGCGTCGCGGGCGTCCAACGGGTCAGGCGGAGCTATGCGCTCCCGGGCTGTCTCGGCCAGCTCGTCGAGCAACGCTTCCAGCCGGACCGTCTCCTCGGTCGCGAGCTCCCGCATGTCGGCATCGTCGCTTTCGACCTTGAGCGACCGGGCCTCGACAAGCTCTTCGCACGCCGCTTCCATCTCCCGTCCCACAGAGACGATTCCCTCCAAGCGGGCGCGCTCCCTCCCAAGCTCGCGCAATCGGCTGGGTTCGGCGAGGACGGCGCCGCTTGCCAGCTCCTGGTCGACGAGCGAGAGGCGTTCGGCGGCTTCGGTCAGGCGGGCTACCAGTCCAGGTTCGACATCGGGCAGCCTCATGCAACCGATTTGTCCAGCCTTCTCAACCTCCGCCGGCTCCGGCGTACCTCTTGTGGAACCGATCGATGCGGCCGGCCGTGTCCACGAGCCGCTGCTTGCCGGTGTAAAACGGGTGGCAAGCCGAACAAATGTCGAGCCTGATCTCCGGCACGGTCGCCATGGTGGTGAAGCTGACGCCGCAGCCGCAGGATACCTTGGCTTCCATGTACTTGGGATGAATGCCGGTTTTCATGTCAAGCGCTCCGGATACCGCAGCCGTGGCGGGTCGCGGGTGTGTCGGTTTTTTTGTCTTTACAGCCGTTAAAAATAACGTGGATGGCTGACGGGCGGGCGGTGTCGGCATCCGGGCAGGACGCTGCGCTCGGGGTCGCGCCGAGAAAGACAGGCTTCGCCTTTACTTTCTTCGCCTTAGGGCGTATCTTATCCACCGCTCAGCATCGTTCCCCAACCACCGTACGGGAGTCGGCCGCATGTCGGAGAACCCAACCAACGTTCGCGTCATTCTACGCTGGATCCAGATCAAGGACAACAAGGAGGCCCCTTGGGACGAGGAGGGCGAATTCCGCTTCCGCTCCCGGGTCACGACGATGGGGAACATCGAAGAAGAGACCTTCCCCGAAAAGGGTCACTGGGTGATCTCCGACCATCCGCGGCGTAACAAGATCGAGAAGCTGGATCGGGTGCTTTTCGACGGCCCCGTGGGCGACACTCTCTCGGTGGAGCTCTTCGGAATCGAGATCGACCGCTTCAGCAAGGACGACCACCTGGAGCACTACCATCGGGAGTACTCGGGTCCGGCTTCGAGCTGGATCGGTCGTCACCAGCCCAGCGACGAGGGAAGCGACGACCCCGAAAACATGTCAGACTGGCGGATCTGCTACGACATCGAGGCGGTCTGACGAGACCTCGAGGCAGGTGATCGGCCTGAACGGACCGATCCGCGGCCTGCTAGATGGAGTGTGACGACCTTCGGCCGGCTGATGGCAGATGATTCTGGTCGGCTGGTTCCGGTTCCGCGATCTGGTCGGTCGGACACCTGCGGAGGTCACGGCCGATTTCGACGTACTCGCCCTCCGGGCTGCGGGCGTCGATCTTCTCGGCGGGGAGCTCGCCGGAGTAAAGATGGGTAGTGAAGGCAAGCGCCGCCACCATCAGCGGAACCCCCATCGCCGGTGCCAAGAGAGCTATCCACCAAGGTCCTTCCGTGTTCTTGCCGCTGGTCCTGACCATTTCCCGCTCCCGTTCTGAGCTCTGATTCGTGTTTCCGGTTGACGCTCGTTCGACCTCTTTGAGCGACCCGGGCGTGTTTCGGTTGCCCGGCTCTCTGTATAGCAATCTTCGTGCCACCTTGAACGCGCCGGGTTCGGCACACCTCAAGGCCGCTCCCGGGCAGGCCGCGCTCACGCTCGCATCTCCATCCCGCCAATGACTCCATCCGCCCCCGTCTCGATGGTGGTGCTAGCCGCCGGCCTCTCGACCCGTTACGGACGCCTCAAGCAGCTCGACCCGCTGGGTCCCGGCGGTGAGTCGATCATGGACTACAACGTCTTCGACGCGGTTCGCGCCGGCTTCAGCAACATCGTCTACGTGATCCGGCCCGAGATCGATGAAGCGATCCGCCGACATGTCCACGAGGTCGTGGGCGACGCGGCGACGGTGGACTTCGTTCACCAGGGTCTCGACGATCTCCCGCAGGGTTACGCGGCGCCGGCGGACCGTTCCCGACCGTGGGGTACCGCTCACGCGACGCTCTGCGCCGCCGAGGTGATCGATGGGTCCTTCGGGGTATGCAACGCCGACGACCTCTACGGCCCGCAGGCCATGCGGACCCTCCACGACCAGCTCGTCCGCGACGACGGAACCGACGCTTCCCTGGTAGGCTATACGCTGGCCGAGACGCTCTCCGGAGTCGGGGGCGTGAGCCGAGGCGTCTGCGTGCTCGGGGCCGACGGGCTGCTGGCCACGGTATCGGAGATGGCCAAGGTGCGTCGGGTGGAGGCGTCGATCATGGCCGTCGCCATGGACGGGACTCCCATGGAGCTTTCCGGTCGCGAGATGGCTTCCATGAACCTCTGGGGCTTCACGGCCCAGGTCGTGGGGCGCTTCAGGCGGCAATTCCGCACCTTCCTGGAATTCTGGGGGAGCGACGTCGAACGCGAGTTCTACCTATCGACGGAAATCAACAGCCAGATCCAGGTGGGCGCGTCCAAGGTTCGGGTGCTGAGCACGGCGGACCGCTGGCTCGGCGTGACGCACCCGGAGGACAGGGAGCGGGCACGGACGGACCTGCTGGGGCGGGTCGAGGCCGGCCAGTATCCCGAAAGTCTGCGCGGAGCGTTCGCCACCGTCCACGCGTGCGACACCGACCGCTACGCCGCCAGCACCGAGGACGACGGCAGCAAGGGGGCGCCCTGATGCTGCTCTCGAGTCTCGACTGGATCGTCGTCACCGCTTACGGCACCCTTGCGCTCGCGGCCGGTCTCTATTTCGCGCGCAGGGCAGGCACCGGACGGGGCGAATATTTCCTGGGCGGTCGCTCCATGCCCTGGTGGCTTCTCGGCACTTCCATGGTCGCCACCACCTTCTCCACCGACACCCCCAACCTCGTCACCGACCTGGTCCGTTCGGGCGGGGTGAGCGGAAACTGGGTGTGGTGGGCATTCCTGCTCACCGGCATGTGCACCGTCTTCTTTTACGCTCGGCTTTGGAGGCGGAGCAAGGTCCTGACCGACCTCGGCTTCTACGAGCTCCGCTATTCCGGCCCCCCGGCCGCCTTCCTCCGAGGCTTCCGCGCCGTCTACCTGGGGCTCTTCTTCAACGTCATGATCATGGCGACCGTCACTCTGGCCGCCATCAAGATCGGGGGCGTGCTGCTGGGCGCGTCCAAGCTCGAGGTAGTGCTGATCGCAGGCGCGGTCACGGCGGCGTACGCCGCCGTCTCGGGACTCTGGGGCGTGGTGGTGACCGACCTGCTGCTCTTCGTGGTGGCGATGGCGGGATCGCTCGCGGCCGCCTGGTTCGCTCTCGACGCCGCCCATCTGACGCTGGGCCGGCCCGAAGATGGTGCGCTCACCAGCCTTCTCGCCGCACCGGAGCTCGCCGGCAAGCTCTCGCTCCTGCCCGACTTCTCGGACCTGGGCACCGCCACGGCCATCTTCATCATTCCGATAGCCGTCCAGTGGTGGAGCACCTGGTATCCCGGAGCGGAACCGGGGGGAGGGGGCTATGTCGCCCAGCGCATGCTCGCGGCCCGCGACGAAGGCCACGCCCTCAAGGCGACTCTCTGGTTCAACATCGCCCACTACGCTCTGCGTCCGTGGCCGTGGATCCTCGTCGCGCTCGCCTCCCTGGTGGTCTACCCCAATCTGGAATCGATCCAGGCCGCGTTCCCGGGCGTCGACCCGTCGATCGTCCAGAACGACCTCGCCTACCCCGCCATGCTGGTCTTCCTGCCGGCGGGATTGCTAGGTCTGGTGGTAGCTTCGCTCGCAGCGGCTTACATGTCCACGATCAGCACCCATCTCAACTGGGGTGCGTCCTATTTGGTGGACGACGTTTATCGCCGCTTCATCGCGAAAGACCTGAGCGAACGCTCCTACGTGCTCGCCGCCCGCCTCGCCACCGTTCTCCTGATCGTGCTCGCCGGCGTGATCGCTCTCTGGTTCGAGAGCGCGAGTCAGTCCTTCAGCATCCTGTTGCAGATCGGCGCAGGTACCGGACTCGTCTTCCTATTGCGCTGGTTCTGGTGGCGGATCAACGCATGGAGCGAGATAGCCGCGATGGTCTCCTCTTTCCTGGTCGCACTCTACTTCCAGTTCGTGCAGCCCATGCACGACCTACCTCCCGAGCATTGGCTCCAGGCCGACCACTGGCAGCTCGTGGTTGGCGTGCTCGTCACCTCGCTCTGCTGGGTGACGGTGACCTTCCTCACGCGACCGGCGGACCGGGAGACCCTCAGAAACTTCTACCGGCTCATTCGACCGATGGGCCCTGGGTGGAGAGGAAGCGGAGCCACCGACGGCCTGGGGACGGCACCGCGGGGCGGACCCGCCCGAGCTCTCCTCTCGTGGTTCGTCGCGTGCGTCGTCGTCTACGCCGCGCTCTTCGGGACCGGCAACCTGCTGTACGGCGAGACCCTTGCCGCCGCAGCCTGCTTCGGGGTCGGCGCGCCTGCGGCGTTCCTGCTCTTCCGCATAATGAGGAAGGGCGACCTGGTCTGAGCGACGTGGAGGCCGGCCTACCCGCCCTCCGTCATCCCGAGCATGGTCATGAGGAAGGTGAGCTCCATCGCAGTGTCGGAAATGGCCTTTGGGCGCGATCGCCCGCCGGCGTGGCCTCGGCGCTCGTCGTAGTGGAGGATGACCGGCAGGCCCGACGAGCTGGCGTCCTGCAGCCGCGCCGCCATCTTGCGCGCCTGGAGAGGTGGAACCCGGGTGTCCAGGTCTCCCTGGGTCAGCATCACCGCCGGGTACTCCACCCCGTCCTCGACCGCCTGATACGGCGAATACTCGTGGAGGAAGGCGAACTGTTCGGGATCGGCGGCGTCCCCGTATTCGAGAAGGGCCGGCATGTTGTTGGTCTCGGTGAACGTGTTGAAACGCACCATGTCGAGATCGGGGAGTCCGCAGAGAACTGCCTTGAAGAGATCGGGACGCTGGGTCAGCGCAGCGGCCACGAGGAGTCCGCCGTTGCTGGTGCCCGTGATCGCGAGCCGCTCCGGGTTGGTGTAGCCTTCGGCGATCAGCCACTCGGCGGCGGCGATGAAGTCGTCGAAGACGTTCTGCTTGTTTCCGAGCATGCCGCCCCGGTGCCATCCCTCGCCGTATTCGCTTCCGCCGCGCAGCGTCGCCACGGCGAAGACGCCTCCCCGCTCCATCCACGCCGCGGCCCAGGGCCGGAAGCTGGGGGTTATCGCGACATTGAAGCCTCCGTAGCCGTGGAGCAGGACCGGAAGATCGCCGTTCGGCTCGAGGTCGGAGCGACGGGCTATGAACATCGTGGAACGTGTCCCGTCGGCCGAAGGAAAGAAGACCTGTTCGACCAGGTAGTCGCGGCTCTCGAAGGACACCGACGGCTCCTCGACGAGTTCTTCGACCAGCGTGGCGAGATCTACCTCGTACTCGGTGGGAGGCACGTCGAAGCTCTGCAACGTGAGCAGGGCCTTCCCGTCGCCGGACCCGCGGATGCCGGCGCTGTGGTACTGGGGCACTCGAACCCGACCTACTCGTTGCCAGGGCGCACCAGGCAAGGGTTCTTCGTAGACCCCAATCTGGGAATTGACATCGGCCAGGTAGGTGACGAAGTAGCGACCTTCGATGCGGGTGTAGGAGCGGAGGAAATTGGTGCCCTCGCCTAGGAGCTCCCGCCAGCGCGACCGATCCGACCATTGCTCCGGGGCGAGATCCATGGGGACGGCCAGTATGCGGTAGTTGCGAGCGCCTAGGTCGGTCCTGAGCAGGAGGCGGCCTTCCCCATGACGCGCGGCGAAGTGCGCCTCCTCGCCTTCGACGACGGTGTGGACCTCTCCCGTCCGCCGATCCATGACGAAGACGTCGTTGCTCGCCCAGCCGTGCTG
>LXNJ01000598.1_pt1 | contig 24460 bp, 21 predicted proteins | sample 809081 | NCBI WGS metagenome assembly LXNJ01 (sample SAMN04870510, study PRJNA318959) | sponge metagenome | biome: sponge; feature: marine sponge reef; material: water | host: Petrosia ficiformis | place: Greece: Milos, Mediterranean Sea | collected 2013-05-29 | depth 5-7 m | reverse complement strand
GCATGCTTTAGCTCATAATATCAGAAAAATGAGCGCATAGATCCAGGCAATAGACTGACTTGCTCAAAAAAAATCTTCACAGAAATTAGTAAAATCAACGACTTCTCAACTCATAAATGAAAAAGCCGTCTCAAGTTAAAATCGAGACGGCTTCTTTTCCTCTTAACTGTTTTTTGCAAGCTTTCTAAACCTCCGATCTTTCCTGCGGATTTCCCAGCCACGCACCAAGTAGTACATTACCGGAACAATCACCAAGGTTAGGAAGGTAGCGAACGTAAGTCCAAAGATAATGGCCCAGCTCATAGGGCCCCAAAAGATTACATTATCTCCTCCAAAATAGATCTGCGGATCGTAATCTGTAAATAAACTGAAGAAATTAATGTTCATCCCTGTTGCTAGGGGCAAGAGTCCAAGTATGGTGGTTATGGCTGTGAGCAGTACAGGACGCAAACGGGTGGTTCCACCTTCTATCACACAATTCACCAATTCATTGTACGGAAGTACATCCGCATCATCAAGGCCAAGCTCCGATTTTCGTCGCTTAATAATCAGATTGGTATAGTCGATTAATACAATGGCATTATTCACCACAATTCCCGCAAGTGAAATCACCCCAATCATGGTCATCATAATCACAAACTCCATTCGGAAGATGATCAGTCCAAAGAACACACCTATAAGACTCAACACCACAGAAGAAAGAATGATGAATGGTACAGCGGCAGAGTTAAACTGACTAACCAGGATCAAAAAGATTAAGAAGATGGCAATCAAAAATGCCTTGATCAAGAAAGCCATCTCTTTAGCTTGCTCTTCTTGCTCTCCTGCAAAGGTCAGGGTGTTTTGCGGAGAAATATCATAGGACTCCATTACTTCCTTGATCTTATTTACGGTTTCGGTCGGATTGTAACCTTCTATCACATTGGAATAAATCGTGATCACCCGTTTCAAATCCTTTCGTTTAACCGAACTAAAGGTTGAGGAACGTTCTGTATAGGCTACAGCCGAAATAGGCACCTGGCTTATTTTTCCATTGGATTGATCACGGAAGGTGATGAGCTGATTCATGAGTGATTCAACGTCATAACGATACTCATCATTAAAGCGAAGTACGATTGGATAGTCATCTTCACCATCCTTGAAGGTGCTTATTTCCTTTCCAAACAAGGATGTTCTTAAGGCATCTCCAATTTGTGCAGTAGAAATATTGAATCTACGAGCTCTGGCTCGATCAATGCGAATGAGCATTTCAGGTTTCCCTTGTTGAACATCCAACTTCAATTCTTCAATTCCAGCAACACCAGCATCATTAATGAACGCACGAATATCTTCTGCTTCATCCACCAATTGTTGGAAGTCCTCACCAGCCAATTCAAGATTGATTGGTGCTCCTGTAGGAGGTCCTTGATTATCTTTCTCTACCGTAATTACAACCCCAGGGTATCCTGAAATACTGTTTCTGATCTTTTCTAAAACTTCAGAAGATTGCACTCGAACACCATCTTTGCTAATTCGATCGGCAAACTTTCTGAAGCCAACTCCAATCTTCGCTTTATTTGGAGTAGCTGCCATCTGTACCCCTTGATTGGGATCGGATGTTCCTTCTCCTACTTGTGCGATTACGGATTCCACCATAAAATTTCGGATGATCGTATCTCCTTCTTCTGTCACGATTTCCTCATCGTACTCGCGAACCACCGCTCTCACTTCATCTTCAATCCTGAGAGTGATGTCATTCGTAGACTCGATATCTGTTCCAATTGGAAGCTCGATATACACATAGGTCACATTCGGCTGATTCTCTGGAAAGAATAGGGTCTTTGGAGGGAATACCCTTAAGAGGACAAATGAGAAAATCAATAATCCAAAGGCTCCAACCACGAAAAGGGTTGGTATGCGTTTTTTAAGTGCAAATTTTAGCACCTTTTGATATCTCCTTTCCAAAGTAGGAATCAAAGTGTTTTGGAACCATTTGGTCGCTGGAGAAAGGAGCTTCACATTTAAGTATCCCATTACTCCGATAAGAACCAAGATATTTCCAATGGCCACCAATTGTTTCGTATCTGAGCCAAGGCCCATTCCCACAAACAATAATCCTATTCCTGTGAAAATGATTCCATTTCTACGAAGACGTTTCATATTAACCTCATCTTCCTTCACCTTCATATAAACAGAGGTGAGCACAGGATTTACTACCAATGCCACAAAGAGAGACGAGCCAAGAACTATAATCAGTGTGATGGGCAGATATTTCATGAATTCTCCCATCATACCTGGCCAAAATGCAAGAGGTAAAAAGGCCGCCAAGGTGGTTGCTGTTGATGCAATAATAGGCATCGCTACCTCACCCACTCCATTTTTAGCTGCCTGAATAGGAGACAATCCTTCATCCATGAGTCGGTAAATATTCTCTACCACCACAATTCCATTGTCCACAAGCATACCTAGCGCCAATACCAATGAGAATAAGACCATTGTGTTCAGCGTTACACCATTCATGCTCAGGATCATGAAACTCATCAGCATGGAAAGCGGAATTGCAATCCCTACGAATAAAGCATTCCTAATTCCCAAGAAGAACATCAAAACAACCACAACGAGTAGCATACCAAACAGAATGCTGTTCTCCAGTTCGTTTACTTGGTTTCGCGTTTGATCCGATTGATCATTGGTAATTGTAATCTTTAAGTTCTCAGGGAAATACGACTCACGAGCGGCATCAATAATTGCTCGAATTTCGTCGGATACAATCAACAAATTCTCACCTCCACGCTTAATAACATCAAGCATGACCACCGTATTTCCGTACTCGCGAGCATGGCTTTCCTTATCCTCTCCTCCGAATTCGACCACCGCAATATCTCTGAGATATACGATTTCCTGATTCTCTTGCTTAACAATGATGCCCTCAATGTCCTCCATGCTGGAAAACTCCCCTAGCACACGAATGTTTCGACGAAAATCATCCACCAAGAGATCACCCCCAGAAATGGTGACGTTTTCATTCTGAATGGCACCGGCCACGTCCATAAATCCAATGCGCAAGGATTGCATCTTTAAAAGGTCAACGCTAATACGCACTTCCTTGTCTTCTACCCCACGGATATCAACTTTAGAAATCTCTTGCAATGCCTCGATCTCTCCCTCTAAGAACTCCGCATATTCATTGAGCTGATCAATGCTGAAGTCACCTGACAAGTTGATGTTGAAAATGGGAACCAATTCTGAGAAATTCATCTCGAACACATTCGGATCCGCCGGTAAATCAGTAGGGAAGTCCGGATCGGACATGGCAATATCGACCTTGTCCTTCACCTTACGAAGAGCCTCCGTAGGGCTCACGTCAAAATCGAATTTTACCTGAATGGTTGAATATCCTTGAACACTGGTCGAATTGATCTCATCAACACCGCTAATGGCATTGATTTCTTTCTCCAACGGACGGGTAATCAATCGTTCAATATCAATCGGAGAGTTACCTGGATAAGGAGTACCCACATAAATCTCTGGAGTTACAATTTCAGGAAAAGCTTCCTTAGGCATTCCGAGGTAGGCTGCTAGCCCGCTTAGGAATATGATTATGGTAAGGACGAATATGCTCATCTTATTGTCCACGGAAATGGACGATAAGCGAAACTCCTTATTTATTTTGTTCGATGAATCCATGTGCTCTTATTCTTTTTCTTGATACAGGTTCACCTCTTGTCCATCCTTCACACTTCTCGATCCTTTATCGACAAACATTTCTCCAGCACTGAGCCCCTCTTCCACAAGGATGTTGTCTTGATAACTCATACCCATGGTGATGTAGCGCTTTTCAACCTCATAATGACTTCCACTGCTAGGCTTCATCACATAGACAAAACTGTTTCCTTTCGGATCTTGCTGAATCAGTCGAGTTGGAATAACCAAAGCACCTTCTTGATAATAATCTCGCACCTTAACTTCTCCAAGTAGGTTTGGTTTAATCTTATTCTTGATGTTTAGAAGATCTATCTGCATTTCGAAGGTTCGGTTGTTCGGATTAATGAATTGTCCAACGCGTGAGATCTCGGTCTCGTAACTTAGGTCCACCGAAGGGAAGTGCACTTCTGCGTAGGTTCCTTTCTCAATGCTAGCGATATACTTTTCTGACACATCGCTTTTAACATATATCCTGTCCAAGTTGACCAATCGGAACATGGGTGCCTGCATTCCGGCCAATTCACCTTCGCGAGGAAATACCTTATCAATCACACCGGCAAAAGGCGCATAAACTTTGGTTTTACGAAGTTGAACCTTCATCGTTTCGAGGGACTGCTCAAGACTTTCTTTTCTGTTCTTGGCCTCAAGATACTGTAGCTCACTTCCAATGTTTTGTTCCCATAATTTAGACTGGCGTTCGAAAACATCATTAGCCAACTCCAAGCTCTTCTCCAATTCCTTAATGGAATTTTCGATCATATCGGCATCCATCTCCATTAGGAGTTGTCCAGCATTAACACGCTGTCCTTCTTTTACATGGATCTTTTCTATGGTTGATGAACTCTCGGCATAAAGGATGACATTTTTGTTCGCTTGAACAACACCATGCACTTTAAAATAATGCTCGAAATCTGTTGGCTCCAAGCTCCAGCTAGATACTAAGGTTCTCTTCTTTTCGGAATCAAATGAATCCAATTCCTTTTCTACTTTCCTGATTTCCTTTCCCAAATTACGGTATTCCTTCTTCAGTGAATCACGTTTTGAGACTAGGTTCTGATATTCTGATTTTTCCGCTGATGGCTGGCATCCAGCTACTACAATGGCATAAAGGCCGATGACGTATAATAATTTCTTCATCTTATTCTTGGTTGTTGAGTGCTTTTTCTAATTCTGACTTGGCGACGATCAAATTATAGATCGACATGATGTATTCGTTCTGATTGTTTAGGTATTGGTTTTGGGAGTTCATTAAATCCAAACTGCTTGAAATCCCCTCATTGTACTTGATGAGCTGACGATCGTTAATGTTTTTCGCCAATTCAAGGTTTTCTTTTTGGACTTCATAAAAATCGTACGATAAGAGGAAATCGCTTCGACTTGTTTCCATGTTCAATTTCAAATCCTGTCCAACTTTTCGTTCGTTTAGGTAGGCCATATCCAGATTCACACGAGCCTCTTGAACGGCTGAATGATTCATTCCACTTGTAAAAATTGGTATGGACAAACTCACTCCAAATACCTGAGTAGGATACCAAGCCGACTCTGAAGACGTAAAGTTGAAGCTGTTAGAAAAGGAATTTTGCTGATACGAAAAGAAGGCTCCTAAAGAGGGATAATAGACCGCCTGTTCCAACTGAACCTGCATCTCTTTAATCTCCGTATTGTCTCTGGCCAAAATGTAATCGATGTGCTTCTCATAATCCCATAGAGAGACATCTACTGTTGCTCCGGTTACATTGACAATTAATTCCTCCAGATCTTCTTCTAGTACGATTTCATTATCAATATCCAATCCCATATTAAACTTTAGCAAACCATATGAAATGTACACCTGACGGCTAGCATAGCGCAGTTGATTCTCTGTTGTTGAAACCAGAAGTTGCAGCTGATCTACATCTTCTTGATCCACGAAGCCATTCTCATATAAGGCAGTTGTCTCATCCAAAGTCTTCCGTAGATTATCTCTTGTTTCGGTCAGAACTTTTAAGTTTTCATCGGAAACCAAGGCAGCACCATAAAGCTGAGTGATGATATTTTTAATTTCAACCCTAGTTTTCAAGCTCATATCCTTCGTCATGTCCAGATACTTTCTTGAACCCTTTGCACCTATCATATACCGCCCATCAAAAATGAGCTGATTTAATGTCGCATCGAAACCCATATTGTGTTTGGTTCCGAAAACGATTTCTTCAAATTCACCCGGTTCACCCCCTGTAAACTCAGCTGGGATCAGGTTCACAGGTTGTTCTATGAAATTCTGATAAGTAGATGAAAAATTGATTTGTGGAAATCCCTGCGCAAGAGTTTTTTGAACCACTTCTTTGGCTCGTTCAACTTCTAGGTCGGCCTCTTGTGTTAAGTAAGAATTCTCCATCGAGTAATCAATCGCTTCTTGTAAACTGAAGGATTGTTGTGCGCTAGACCATCCCCCGAAAAGGAAGAGGAAGATCAGCATGGGTTTAATGAGTCTGTTCATTTTTGGCTAACTTATTTTCAAAGTATTCGAGTCCTTTTGGAGTAGCAATTCCTCGAATGTGATATTCTAAACATTGATCAAAAAGAGTTTTTAAAGGTTTCTCAATAAGAGCAGCATCCTTTACGGCATGTGGATTACTAAAATAAATGGCTGCAACAACATCGGTATCGATATCATCGCGGTACCACCCACCTTCTATTCCTCTTTGTAGGTTATTCTTTACATGAGGCATAAACTTCTCATTCTTTAAATCCTGAATGTCCGTCCAAACCTCTGGATAGTATTTTTGCAATTGGAACATTACGTTGGGACTGTTCTCCTTCACCATGTCATACACCACCTCATCAACTTGCAATAGTTCTTCTATAGGATTCATGCTCTGTGTCTTCAGATCATCAATCCTCACTCTAATTCCGTCAAATAGAAATCCAAAGGACTTCGTTACCAACTCCTTCTTATTTCGAACGAAATTGTACAAAGTCTTCTTCGACATCCCCAACTCTCTAGAAACATCATCCATGGTCACACTTTTTACCCCTAGACGGGTAAACATTTGAAGTGCGCCACATACAATCTTTTCTTCTCTTTCTTTCATAAGCTGGGCAAATGTAAAACATCAATTACACGCGGGAAACATTTTTACGTTGTTTTTGTTTCCTTGGTGTAAATATTTCTCTGATTCCCTTTATTAAAAGCTTGCTACAGCAGATGATTTATTCTTTTTTTGTAGCAAATTTCGATTATGATGCCGCGAACAAAGATCAAAAGCCTCTTGCAAGGCGATGCAAATGGTCAGACCGTTTTAGTTAAGGGATGGGTACGAACATTCCGAAGCAATCGATTTATAGCATTAAGCGATGGATCCTGCGGATCTAGCTTGCAGTGCGTTGTGAATTTTGAATCGATGGACGAATCAACCATAAAGCGAATCACAACAGGTGCTTGCTTAGCTATTGAAGGATCTTTGATTGAATCACAGGGGAAAGGTCAGAGTATGGAAATCGCTGTGGACAAATTAGAAGTCATTGGAGATTGCCCCGTAGATGAATATCCTTTACAGCCCAAGCGTCATAGCTTAGAATTTTTAAGAGAAATTGCACATTTACGTCCTCGAACGAACACCTTTGGAGCCATTTATCGCATCCGGCATAACATGGCTTTTGCTATTCACAAATTCTTCCATGAGGAGGATTTCTTTTATGTCCATACACCAATAATTACAGGTTCCGATGCCGAAGGTGCGGGAGAAATGTTTGCTGTAACTGGTTTTGATTTAAATCAGGTGCCAAAAAATGAAGATGGTGATGTTGACTTTAAACAAGATTTTTTCGGAAAGGCCACAAATTTGACTGTATCCGGACAGTTGGGAGCTGAACTAGGCGCCATGGCATTATCGGACGTATATACATTTGGGCCAACATTTAGAGCTGAGAACAGCAACACATCGCGTCATTTAGCCGAGTTCTGGATGATTGAGCCAGAAATGGCCTTTGCAGATCTAAAGGACAATATGGATTTGGCCGAAAAGTTTTTGAAGTACGTTATCCAGTTTGTACTTGAAAATTGTGAGACTGACCTCATTTTCTTGGAAAACAGACTTCTTGAGGAAGAAAAGAGAAAACCTCAAAATGAGCGATCCGATATGCCATTGAGAGAAAAGTTGCGGTTCATCTTGGACAACGATTTTATCCGACTGAGCTATACGGAAGCCATTAATATTCTGAAGAATAGCCAGCCGAACAAAAAGAAGAAGTTCGCTTATGTGATTGAGGAATGGGGAGCAGATTTGCAGTCAGAACACGAAAGGTACTTAGTAGAAAAGCATTTCAAAGCTCCAGTAATATTGTTCGATTATCCGGCATCCATTAAAGCCTTTTATATGCGTTTGAACGAAGATGGGAAAACGGTTCGCGCCATGGACATTCTTTTTCCAGGCATTGGTGAAATCGTTGGTGGATCACAAAGAGAAGAACGTCATGATGTTTTGCTCGAAAAAATTCGCGCCTTTGACATTCCTGAGGAAGAAATGCAATGGTACTTGGATACAAGAAAATTTGGGACGGCACCACATAGCGGATTTGGCCTTGGTTTTGAGCGACTTATCCTATTTGTAACCGGAATGGGTAACATTCGAGATGTAATTCCATTCCCAAGAACTCCGGGAAATGCTTCCTTCTAAGCATCCGATTCATTAGGTTTGTTGGAAGAATGGTATGGTCTTTGATCCCGCGATTCTGAACAACACCCTAAACCATGCTAAAACAGAGTCTACAACAGAAGTTAAGCCAGAAGCTTTCGCCTCAGCAAATTCAGCTGATGAAGCTTATCCAGCTTCCGTTGCAAGCCATGGAACAAAAAGTTAAGCAGGAAATTGAAGAAAATCCTGCTTTAGAAGAAGGGGGAGAATTTGAAGCCGAGGAGACGGCCGAATTTGAGGATTACGAAGAGAGAGATGAGAATACAATCGAAGCAGATGATATCAATATTGACGATTATCTAAGCGACGACGAAATCCCTGACTACAAGCTCTACACAAATAACTACAGCACCGATGATGAAGAGACTCAAGTCCCTTTAGCGGCGGGAGCTAGTTTCACTGAAGTTTTAAAAGATCAATTATCGCTTATACGATTGAGTGAAAGCGATAAAGAATTGGCCGAATACCTTACTGGGACCATTGATGAAAGTGGCTATATAAGGAGAGATTTGGCCAGTATAATGGACGATTTAGCCTTTACCAGAAATATCTTCTGTACAGAAGAAGATCTAGAGAGGGTACTTAGAATTGTTCAGGATCTTGATCCAGCAGGAGTTGGAGCCAGAGATCTTCAGGAGTGCTTAATTCTCCAGTTAGAGAGAAAAGAACATACCCAGGCGGTTGAAAATGCGCTGCTCATACTCGAAAAAGGATTCAATGAATTCACCAAGAAGCACTATTCAAAACTTGAAAGTCGGTTTGATTTGACCGAAGATGATTTGAAAAATGCCATTGACGAAATTCTCAAGTTAAATCCAAAACCAGGTGGCTCAATTGTAAGCTCGAGAAAAATTGTTCAAGTCGTTGTGCCCGATTTCATGGTGAACATTAGGGATGGTGAATTGGAGTTGACACTGAACAATAGGAATGCCCCCGAACTGCACGTTAGCAGGGATTATTCAGAAATGCTTAAAACCTATAAATCGCATAAGACAGAAATGTCTAAAAGTGAAAAAGAGGCCGTGCTTTTCGTTAAACAAAAACTTGATTCGGCAAAGTGGTTTATTGATGCTATCAAACAGCGTCAACATACTTTGTTCATTACCATGAACGCCATCCTGCAGCATCAAAAAGAATATTTCCTCACTGGAGATGAGCGCAAGTTGCAACCTATGATTCTTAAGGACATTGCCGATGTCATTGGAATGGACATTTCAACGGTTTCAAGGGTTGCAAGTAGCAAATACGTTCAGACGCCCTATGGCACTCACTTACTGAAGTCATTCTTTTCTGAGTCCATGACGAATGAAAAAGGTGAAGAGGTCTCGACCAAAAAGATTAAAAAAATCTTGGAGGACTTAATTGAGGTCGAAAACAAAAAGAAACCGATCACCGATGAGAAATTAGCTTTAGCCTTAAAGGAAAGAGGTTTTCCAATTGCTCGGAGAACCGTTGCCAAATACAGGGAACAGCTACATATTCCCGTAGCGCGATTGAGAAGAGAGCTCTAGTTGAAACGATTAGCCAATTTAATATCGTTCAGCCTTCATCCATTAATAATGCCCAGTTTAGGTGTCCTCCTAATCGGCCATTTTCGTCCTTTCCCAATTATTCCCGAAGTCTACGCCCGTATTCTCTTAATTACCTTTCTTGGCACCTATGTCCTTCCAGGAATTGTCATGATATTACTCTATCTACTCGGAATAATCAGTGACTTAAATATTCGAAAGTCTCATGAGCGCTCGTGGCCACTGTTGATTTCCGGAATTTGTTTTTACTCCGTTTATCATTTAATACGACCTTGGCCGCTCTCAGCGGAATTCATAGGTTTTTTCGCGGGTGTGGCCATTTCTGTATTCATCGCCCTTATAATCAATCGCTGGATAAAGGTCAGTCTGCATATGATCGGAGCCGGAGGCATGATTGGCCTCAGTTTGGCCCTGAATGCCTTATTGGGAGTGTCAGAAATATGGCCAGCAATTAGCAGTATCATAGCCGCCGGAATGATAGGTTCTTCACGACTCTACCTACAGGCTCATCGACCATTTGAAATTTACCTTGGACTTGCTGTTGGATGCGTTTCGGTTATTGGAGGAATGATCATGGCTTAAAATGCCATTAAGCTAATTCCCACACTGTAAGGATATACTTCAATAGCATGACCATCTTCGAATAACGGACTAAGCGAATACTGCCCAAAGATGCTTACCCAGTTCCATCCTATTCTAACATATACACCATATCGCCAATCATTCATCCCAGGAGTTCGATATCGCTTATACTTGGAATCGTTGTCAACGTACAGGTTCCAATTCGAAACATTATATCCTACCTTTGCCCCCAAATAGGTTCGGAAATAACGTCCTCTCTTGTCTCTAACTGCCCTAAATCTAAATTCGATGGGAACATCAAAGTATACTGTGGTGATTTTATTTTTGGAATAGTTCTCCGATCGCAAATCGTAACGACCGAGCTCATCCCAGTATAAATCCGAATGATGATGATGCCAGGCAACGGCTCCTCCAATTGCTAAGCTCAAACCATTATTCTCATTCACAATGTCCTTGAGAAGGCTAAGCGTGAAGTTGTGTGAATACCAGCGTTCATTATACCCCTCCGGAACCTTATTCCACCGTTCAAAACCCAAATCAATGATCATTTGATCACGAGGATAGTTCTTTGTTTGGCCATAGCTCTTTTCAAGCATAAGGCATAATGAGAAAAGTGCCGCAAAGAGAATTTTGCCTTTGTAGAACATGAAGGGAAAATAAATAAAAAAGGGGAGCAAAACCCCTCCCCTTATAACACTTTATTAAGCTAAACTTAAACTACTCCTTGGTCGAGCATTGAGTCAGCTACTTTCACAAATCCAGCGATATTAGCTCCACGAACGTAATCGATCTTTCCATCGACTGTTCCGTACTTCACGCAAGACTCATGAATATCTTTCATAATGGTCTTAAGCTTGGTGTCTACTTCTTCTCTTGTCCAATTGAAACGAAGAGAATTCTGACTCATTTCCAATCCAGAAACGGCCACACCTCCAGCGTTACTCGCCTTTCCAGGTGCAAACAAAGTAGGGGCTTCTTGTAAGATCTCAACGGCCTCTGGAATGGATGGCATATTAGCACCCTCACTAACGCAGATCACATTGTTGGCAACCAATTTTTGAGCATCCTCTTTATCCAACTCGTTCTGAGTTGCGCAAGGAAGTGCTATATCGCAATTGATTCCCCAAGGACGCTCACCTTCTAGGTATTCACATCCGTACTTATCGGCGTACTCCTTAATTCTACCTCTACGGACATTCTTCAATTCCATGATGAATGCCAGTTTCTCGGTTGTAATTCCGTCGGCATCATAAATGGTACCTCCAGAATCAGACATGGTAAGCACTTTTGCCCCAAGCTCAATCGACTTCTCAGCAGCGTACTGTGCTACGTTTCCAGATCCAGAAATACAAACTTTTTTGCCGTTGAAACTCTCTCCTATCGTGGAAAGCATTTCAGAAGCAAAATATACATTACCATACCCTGTAGCTTCAGGTCTAATAAGACTTCCACCCCAGTTTGCTCCTTTTCCAGTAAGCACACCCGTAAACTCATTGCGCAAACGTTTGTACTGTCCGAAAAGGAATCCTATTTCACGTCCACCAACACCAATGTCACCCGCAGGAACATCTGTATTTGCTCCAATATGACGAGACAACTCTGTCATAAAGCTTTGGCAGAAACGCATTACTTCATTGCCTGACTTGCCCTTTGGGTTGAAATCAGAACCACCTTTACCACCTCCCATAGGAAGTGTAGTGAGGCTGTTTTTAAACACTTGCTCGAAAGCAAGAAACTTAAGAATACTAAGGTTCACTGAAGGATGAAAACGCAACCCACCTTTGTAAGGTCCAATTGCACTATTCATTTCTATTCGGAATCCACGATTCACTTGCACATCACCATTGTCATCAAGCCAAGGAACACGGAACATAATTACACGTTCTGGCTCCGTAATTCGTTCAAGAATTTTGGCGTCTTGATATTGAGGTTTGTCGGCAATAAATGGAATCACAGTCTCGGCCACTTCTTCGACCGCCTGTAGGAATTCCGGTTCGTTTGGATTTTTGGCCCTAACGGTGTCCATAAAGGCCTTAATAGTAGCTTCCATACCGGATATTTTAGATCAAACTATGCGGCAAAAGTAATTTTTTTTACCGCTAAAAAACATTAAATAAGTACATATCTATTGCCCGGTAAATTTCTAATCACTCCTTCCAATTCCAAGCCCAACAAAGTGCCCGGAAGAACAATGCTGGAGCAGCCTAAAACACTTGCGATTTTGTCTATATCCATTGCTCCTTTTTGATCCAGGATATCTATGACTTTCTGCTCATCTTCCGAAAATAATCGCATGCTCAGTTGGGCCTTCTTCTTTGGGAGCTGCTCCTCATCCCATCCCATTTCTTTCAGAATATCTTGGGCATTCGAAAATATTCGTGCTTTGTTGTACTTAATTAAGTTATTGCACCCCACGGAACACAGGTCTTCGGTTTTTCCAGGCACGGCAAAGACCTCTTTATTATACGAAAAGGCAATGTCAGCCGTGATTAGTGCCCCGCCCTTTTCCATAGCTTCAACGACCAAAAGCGCATCACTTAATCCAGCAATAATCCTATTCCTACTCGGAAAGTTTTCACGATCCGGACCCACCCCAATTATATATTCCGACAGTATCGCACCTCCTTTCTCTACCATTTCATTGGCATCCATCATATGTGCCGATGGATACACCCGATCCAAACCATGGGCTAAAACGGCTACGGTTTTCATGTCTTGATCGAGCGCTGAACGATGGGCTGCTATGTCAATTCCATAGGCCAACCCACTTACAATGCATATACCTGTTTCGTTCAAATCATCCATCAGTTGCTCAACGGATCGGTAGCCATAAGGGGTGGCCCTCCTGGTTCCAACAACTCCTAGGTTCTTCCCTTCCAAAGACGTCAAATCACCTCGATAGAATAGAACACATGGGGCGTCATACGTACCTCTCAATCGAGTTGGATATGCATCATCAAAAATGGATGTCACCGACACTTTATGTTTCCATATCAATTCCAGCTCTTGCTCTGCTCTTCTCAACAATGAATGAGCATTTAGATTGAAGGGTATATGGTTTCCAATTCTACTGACCTCCTTCCACTCATTTTGATCGGCCCTCAAGACCTCACCTGCAGAGCCGAAATACTCAATTAATCTGCGGCATAGAACATTTCCGATATCCGGAACCAAGCGCAAGGCTAGTAACTCAATAATCTCCTTATCTGACAAAACCCTATTTTTACTTCAAGCAGAACCCAATTTAGCCCAAGATGCCCAAGACCCTTCTATTATTAGTGGCCATATTTTTCACCGTTTGCACAACGGCTCAAAACCAAGGGCTCAAAGGCATAGTAAAGGATATTTCAAATTCTGAACCGCTCCCATCGGCTCATGTTTATATCCCATCATTGGGTCAGGGAATAGTTAGTGACGATAATGGCCAATTTGAATTCCCGCTTCCCAATGGTAATTATGAAGTGATTGTTCAGTTTATTGGCTATGCCGACTATGTTATTGAGGTAGAGGTAAATGGAAATTGGGTTGAATTGGAAATTGAAATGCAAGCTTCTAGCATTGGACTTGGATCTGTGGTTGTCACGGCTGGGAAATTTGAGCAACGGCTTGAAGATGTCACCGTTAGTATCGAGATTCTGAAACCCGAGTTAATTGAAAACAAAAACAGCCGATACGTTGATGAAGCCATCAATCAATCGCCTGGGGTGGCCATCATTGACGATCAAGCTAGTATTCGAGGAGGTAGTGGTTGGAGCATGGGTGCCGGAACACGTGTGACTACTATGGTCGATGGAATTCCATTGGTGTCTGGGGATGCCGGTCAGGTTCAATGGGAGATGGTTCCCCTTGAGAATATTGAGCAAATGGAGATTATCAAAGGTGCGAGCAGCGCCTTGTACGGGAGCTCGGCCATGAATGGTGTAATAAACTTTCGAACTTCCTATCCTGGATCCGAGCCTTCAACCAAAGCCAGCTTATATCAAGGAATATACGGCACTCCAAAGCGTACGGAAAGCAAATGGTGGAATGGATCTCAAGGATATACAGGATTCACTTTGCTGCATAAGCAAAGCAAAGGATTTCTGGATTTAGTAGGTGGATTGTTTTTACTTCGTGATGAAGGCTTTCAGTACGGCGTTCATGATCATAGAGCACGTCTCAATATCGGGCTGCGGTATCGTCCGGAAAATATTCCTGGTTTGGCTTTTGGCCTCAATGGAAATATCATGACCAAGGATATGGGTGACTTCCTATTATGGAATGGTGAAGACCAGGGATACATTCCTTTAGACACCAATGTCACCACGGCCACTGGAACCACCTTCTACATCGATCCCTATATCACCTATTATATTGGGCGTCATCGCCATGAGCTAAAGTCGAGATACTTCGAGATCAACAACTACCCTCGATCAAGCACCAACAATTACGATAACTTCTCCAAGATGCTCTATTTGGAGTATCAATATCAAAATCAGCTCAACGAAAACAGTACGCTGACCATGGGTAGTATGTACAATGGAGTTAATTCAGATGGCACCGTTTTCAATGGAGCCCACAGCAGCACCAACCTTAGTGGTTACGCTCAATTGGATCAGAAAATTGATAATCTAAACTTCTCAATTGGTGTGCGCTACGAATACTTTGAATTGGATGGAGATGTAAACCATCGACCGGTTATTCGATCGGGTATCAACTACAAACTTGGAAAGGCCACCTTTTTCCGTTCAAGTTTTGGGCAGGGATATCGGTATCCTAGCATTTCAGAGAAATTTACCCTTACCAATGTGGGAGCCATTTTCGTTTATCCAAACCTTCAATTGCAGCCTGAGTCCGGATACTCGGCTGAACTTGGAGTTAAACAAGGTTTGAAACTGGGTAAGTGGAATGGATTTATTGATCTGGCAGCATTCATCATGCGTTATGACGATATGATGGAATTTACGTTTGGATTGTGGCCAACTGGCTATCCAAATGGTCCAAGTACAGGGATAGGATTTACCTCTGTTAATATAGGACCTGCTGTAATGCGAGGCACCGAACTGACCTTAATTGGAGAAGGTGAAATTGCCGGTATAAATGTTCGAATTATTGGAGGATATACCTTTATGGATCCGAAAATATTATATCCTGATTCTGTTTATTCCAGTGTTCAAGTAAGTGACAATGTAGTGGTTGAATTGGACTATAAAACAACCAGCAGCGACACCTCAGGCATTTTAAAGTATAGATACCGCCATCTTGCGAAATTGGACCTTCAATTGGAAAAGAATAAGTGGAGCGGCGGTTTCAGTATTCGATACAATTCATTCATGCAAAATATTGATGCGTATCTGGAAAGTCTGTACGGAATTGGGGACGTAAGAGATAGACTAAATAAAGGAGATCTAATTGTTGACGCGCGTATTCAATATCAAGTTCATCAGCATTTTAGGTTAGGCTTTATAGTTGACAACCTCTTCAATAGAGAATATATGCCCAGGCCCGCGATGTATGGTCAGCCCGTTACCTATTCTTTGCAATTGAATATGGATATTTGAGGGATGAAAGTAATAGGAGTGATACCGGCACGATATGCTTCTTCACGATTTCCAGGAAAACCATTGGTGGACATCAAAGGGAAATCAATGATACAACGTGTTTATGAACGAAGCTTAACAGTGGTGGATGAGCTTTTTGTAGCAACCGATGATGAGCGGATTTATAATCATGTGAAAGAATTTGGAGGAGAAGTTGTGATGACGAAGAAAAGCCATGAAAGCGGTACCGATCGCTGCGCCGAAGTGGTTGAATTACTTCCTCATTTAAAAGATGATGATGTGGTCATTAATGTTCAAGGCGATGAGCCATTGATTGATCCTTTACAAATTCAATTATTAGCCGGTCTATTTAATGACCCTAACACACAAATCGGAAGTCTGGTTCGAGAAATCGCCCACCCAAAAGTATATCAAGACCCCAATAGCCCGAAAGTTGTGTTGAACAAAGAGATGGAAGCGATGTACTTTTCGAGATCCCCCATTCCACATGGAAGAGAGCTGGAAAATTCGCAGATTCCTGAGCATTGTTATCAGCACATTGGAATTTATGGATATCGAAAAGCAAGCTTGATCGAGATTTCAAAACTTGAAAAAGGCGTACTTGAAGAAATTGAGAAACTGGAACAATTGAGATGGCTAGAACATGGCTATAAAATAAAAACAGGCATCAGCAATCAGTTCTCTCACTCTATAGATACCAAAGAAGATTTGGACGAATTACTCCTTCAATTCGGCAATTTGTTAACTTAGCGGTAGTGAAACGCGATGTCACATATTATATCCGGAGGCTTCTGTATCGCTATGATTGCGTGATAGTTCCGAAACTTGGAGGCTTTGTTGGCAGTTATCAGTCGGCTCAGATTTTGAGTGCTATTCAAACCATTAAACCTCCGTACAAGAAAATTTCGTTCAACATTCACCTCAATAGCAACGATGGATTGCTGGCCAATGAAATTGCCCATGGTGAAGGCATCGATTACGAATCGGCGCGATCTGTTCTGAGTAAATTTGTAGATGAATGCATGAAGCGACTGGCTTCTGGAGAATCGGTCCGATTGGAGCACATCGGTGATTTATTCTATGATTTGGAGCAAAACCTTCAATACAAAAGCATTCACGATACCAATTTCCTCAAGACTTCCTTTGGCTTGTCTTCAATGAGGGTCGACAAAGTTGATGATCGAACTTTGGTAAGTGAACAAGAAAAAGTTGTCGTTCCCATTCGAAAGAAAAAGGAAAAGGAAGCTGCTCCAGAAGAAATTGTTCTTACTCCACCTACCGAAAAGAAAACCTATTGGAAAGTTGCGGCTGTATTGATCCCTCTAATTGGCCTAGCGGCATTTGGATTTGTTGAACGAAATACCATTTCTACAGTATACGATCAATATGCTCGTTTCGGATCCTACATCTTCGACCGAGAAGAACAATACGAAACTCGGGACAAGGGGATAACAGAAGAATCAGAACAATCCGAGGACAACTGGATATCTGAAAAGATTTTACCTGAAGAAGAGAGCCCCAACAATAATCTTGCGCTTGAATCTGATCCTGAGACGAAAATAGAGACAGCAGAAGATGGACCACTGAATGAAACTGAAGTTGAGGAAACGGGAGCAAATGATTCCGATGCATCCAATGAACCTCGACTTGAAGAGAGCAGACCATATCACATTGTTGCAGGTTGCTTTGGAGTAGTGCAAAATGCAGAGAATCTAGCCGAAGATTTGCAAGTGAATGGATATTCAAATTCACGTATTCTGAGCGAAAAACACAAGAACTTATCCGTGGTTGTCTACAATAGCTTTAGCACACGTGCACAAGCAAAACAGGAGCTTTTATCCATACAAGAGGGTCGTCAGAAAGACGCATGGGTTCTTAAAAAATAGGCTAATTTTGTGCTTCAATAAGCTGCACGAATGAAAGCCAAAACTCCAAAAGAATCTTTATCGATCATTACAGAAATCGTATTGCCAAACGATACGAACAATCTGGACAATTTAATGGGTGGAAGGCTGCTTCATTGGATGGACATCGCATCCGCTATTGCTGCACACCGTCATTGCAAGAGGATTGTTGTAACGGCCTCCGTAAATAATGTGGCTTTCAAAAATGCCATCCCTCAAGGGAGCATTGTAACCTTAGAGGCAAAAGTAAGTCGGGCCTTTAGTTCTTCTATTGAGGTTTTTGTTGATGTATTTGTTGAGGATCGGAATATTGCTGGAAAGCGCACCAAAGCCAATGAAGCCATCTTCACTTTTGTTGCGGTGGACCAACTTGGAAATCCTATCCAAGTACCAGAAGTGAAACCTGAGACTAAGGAGGAGATTGAACGTTATGAAGGTGCCTTGAGAAGAAGGCAATTGAGCCTTATCCTTGCTGGCAAAATGAAACCCGACGATGCTACGGAGTTAAAAGCTCTATTTGGCTCTTAATAGCTGACACCAATCGATCATCGGAAAGGTAATTCCAGCCTTCAAAATCCTTTTTATACCACTTGTTGTTTCCCAATTTGGAGTAAGGCATATCTCGATATCCGATGGGCTGAATACAAACCGAGTGTTCACCTGCTAGATACGGATACATGCCAAATTCTGGAACTGTTGCTCCCCAAAGAGAGATTATATTCTTCCTAAAGGCAGCTGCAATATGAATGAGGCCGGTGTCATGACTAACTACAAAATCAGACGCCCTTACAAGAGCTGCTGAATCGTTAAGACTATAGGCTCCACAAGCATTAAAAACCCGTTTACCGACTTTTGCAGCGATCTGCTCACCGGCATCTTTGTCTTCTGGACCTCCTAAAAGCACCACGGGATAATCCACTTGCGACAAGACATCCGACCATTTATCAGCCGGCATTACTTTGCCAGGATGTTGCCCTCCGATGACCGCTGCAAAGAACTTGTCCTGATGCGTGTCAGGTATTGTCGAGCGAACGGACTGGCTTTCATTACTTAAAAAATAATCCAAACCCTTTTGGTCATTTATAACACCCAAATGCTTACAGCAATCCAAATAAAGATCGACAATATGAACTTCTGGAAGCACATTGCGCTTGGTTTGCACGTACCACCATTTCCTAACATTCAACTTATTAAAAGAATGCGAAGGAATACTCAGTTTACGTAGAAGAATTCTTGACCTTTGACTATTGTGCAAATCAATGACCTCATCATATGATTCCTTTTTAAGTTTTGGTAAACACTCAGAAAGGGATTTTTCCATCAACCACAACTTGTCAATGTGCGGATTAAATTCCAGACAAGATTTGAAGGCTTTTTTCGTGAGGAAATGTATTTCACAGCCCAATTGTTCTTTTAAAACACGTACAACAGGAGACGTCAGTACGATGTCACCAATGGAGCTAAAACGAACAATCAAGATTTTCATTCCGGCAAAGCTATTACAATTCATTTAGAGGAAGAGAGAAATGCTTAACTCTCTGATTTGTTGATTATTGTGCTTTTCTGTATTTTTGATATCTACACCACCTAAAAACACTGTTATGAAATTCGCTTTATGCGGCATTCGTAAGGGAAGAATTCTGTATTCAACTAAGTACATAGGCCCATTCATTTTGGCTCTATTTCTTATTCCCTTTTTCGCCCAGGCCCAATCGTATGATATCGGAATCTCTGATGTTATTAATCCACCTTCTCTGGTTCGATCTTCCTTTACTCCAAAAGTTGTTCTAACAAATTTTGGTTCCTCAACGGCAACCTCAGCAACAATTGAGTATTCCATTAATGGCTCCAATGTCCAGACTTATAGCTGGACGGGAAGCCTACCTCAGGGCCAATCTACAGTCGTGACATTAAGTAGCATGACACCAACCGATGCCATCATGACTCTTTCTTTTGCTACGGATGGTAGCGTGAATGGAGGGCAATCGGATGCGAATAACACCAATGATGAATTTGTAATGAGTGTGGCTTATCAAACGGCAATAGCTTCTACTCTTCCTTATTACCAGGATTTCGATGGATGGAATCTTATCAGTACTGATAAGGCTTGCGGAACCAATGCAACTTTATACAACAATTGGGAAAACGCTGACAATACTGAGACGGATGACTTGGACTGGAGAGTGGGTACGGGTTCGACTCAAACAAGCAATACTGGTCCCAGTTCCGGGAACGGGGGCTCCGATAATTATTTATATACCGAAGGTGGAAAGGGTGGCTCCAAGTGTAAATACATGGAGGGTATTGCTATAACTACAGCATTTGATCTCAATGACCTTGAGCGACCAACGCTACAATTCTCTTATCATATGTACGGATCCAATATTGGAACTTTTATGGTAGGCCTTTTACACAAGCTCTGGCGATTCTGCTGTCCTCTTCAAAAAGTCGGGGGCGCAAGGAAATACGTGGAAAACAGATAGTGTGAGTTTAGAAGATTGGTTGGGTGATACGGTGGTCATCTCTTTTAGGCACTACACAGGTGGAGGCATTCGATGTGATGCTGCTTTTGATGATATCTATATCCGTAATGAATCATGTAAGCTAGCAGATTCACTGATAGTTACAGCCGTAACCCAGAACTCGGCTAGTATTTCGTGGGTTGCTGGTGGTGCTTATGCCGATAAATGGGATGCTGTAATTGTTCCAAATGGAAATTCTCCATCAACAGGATCGTACATTACCCCTAGTGGAACTACCCATACGTTCAACGGTCTTTCAGCCAACACTTCCTATGATGTTTACATTCGAGAATATTGTGAGAACAACACTTTAGCCACTTCATGGATCGGGCCAGTTGATGCGATTACCTTATGCGGGGCCACATCTTTGCCTTACACGGAGAACTTTAATTCTGGCATGCCATCATGCTTTACCCAAAGCACAAATGATGACTTCGGTTGGTCCGTTAGTACTGGACCAACGGCAACTCCAAATACAGGTCCAGCTAATCCAGCTTGGGGAATTTCTTTGCCTATATGGAATCTACCGGGCAAAGCGCGGGGGCGGAGGCCATCTTAAATATGAATCCAATCGATGTGTCTTCGTTAACCAATCCCGCTATTACCTTCATGCATCATCTTAATGCCTATCCAGATGCTACACTATTCGTCGAAGCATATGACTCTGTAGATGATGAATGGGATATCATATATTCTTACGAGGCAAGTAATGAAGACCCATGGAAAGATGCCACAGCTGATATTTCGGCCTACCCCTCGAGTGGTGTGGTCATTCGATTTAGGGGTATGCTTGCCAACAACTCCAATTACGATACGTGTGATATAGCTATTGACAATATTTCCTTCAGGGAGATCTTAGCCCCCACCGCTGATTTTCGACCTTCCATTTTAAATCCGTGTTTGGGAGAAGCTGTTGAATTCACCGTTTTCGATGAGATTGAAGGACCTGATCAATACAAATGGAAGTTTACTCCAAGCTCGGTCAACTATATTAATGGAACAGACTCCACAACGAAGAATCCGGAAGTCGAGTTTTTACAGGACTCTATCTATGATGTTGAGCTCATTGTTTGCAACTCTGTCGCCTGTGACACCATAACCAAAGAAGACTACATATTCTCCGCTCAAATTTATTCACTTCCTTTTTCGGAAGATTTTGAAGATCCTGCTCAAACCATTTGGAATCGTTGGGGTCGAATAGGCCCAATTGCGACACAATGGGATGTTGAAAATGTGTCAGGAAGCCTAGCAGGATCGCAAGCTGCCGTATTCGATTCATATTCAAATAACATCGTTGGCCAGCGTCAGGTTTTGAGATCTCCAAATATGTATTTCGGAAATGTCCAGGCAGCATCCCTTGAATTTGATCATGCTTATGTTCGAAGAGCCTTAGGGAACACTGTCTCACTTATTGTTTATGCCTCCTCTGATTGTGGAGCAACAAAAACACGTCTACTTTCTCTTGGAGAGAATGGTTCTGGAAGTTTTGCAACTACAAGTGGGCAATTCACCCAAACAACGGCATTTACGCCCATTCATGATGAAGACTGGTGCTATGGTCAGGATGGTGGTGCTACGTGTAATACGGTAGACTTAACTCCTTTCGCTGGTGAATCGAAGGTTATGCTGATTTTTGAAGCCTATAACAATAGACAAAACAATATATACAAAACAATATATATTGACAACATTGAAGTGAGTACGTCAAGTTCTGCGGACACTTTGTTCTGGATGAACAATAGCTGGAATCCTGGCGCACCAAATCAAGGTACCGAGAGCCTGGTCGTCGTAATTCGTGACACCAATAATGACCTTAATCAATCTTCAAGTTTTTCTTGTAGCAAGCTCATTGTAGAGCCTAACACACATATCAATTTGATCAAGGGAACCCATATAACCGTGATTCATGAGGTCATTGTTAAAAATCAGGGAAAGGTCACAATTGGCACAGGTAGCACTTTAGAAACAACTGGTCCATAGAAAATGTACTTTTGGGGCATGAAGTGGATCGACACCCATGCGCATGTTTATTTGGATCAATTTGAAAGCGACCTGTCAGACATCATTGAGCGTTCCAAAACGCTCAATGTTAAAGAGGTTTATTTACCTAACATTGACCTAGAAAGCCTAGCAAAGGCGGAGGCTTTAGAGACCATTGATCCTGATTTTTTCAAACCAATGATTGGGCTGCATCCCTGCGATGTGAAAGAAAACTTTGAAGAGGTTTTGGACAAAATGGAATCTCATCTTGAAGATCGTTTGTGGGCAGGAATTGGAGAAACTGGAATCGACCTGTATTGGGATAAGACCTTTTTAGAAGAGCAGAAAGAATCTTTTGCGCGTCAAATTAAGTGGGCCGATCATCTTAACCGGCCTGTAATCATCCACTGTCGTGATAGTTTTGATGAAATCTTTGAAGTTTGTGACGCGCACTTCAGCTCCAAAAGCTTTGGAATTCTTCATTGCTTCACCGGAACCCAACATCAAGCAGAACGAGCCATTGAACTTGGGCTAAAATTGGGGATTGGGGGGGTTCTAACTTTTAAGAATAGTGGTCTTAAGGATTCCATCAAGGACATTGACTTAGACCATTTGGTTCTGGAAACCGATAGTCCTTTTCTGGCCCCCACCCCTTATAGAGGAAAGCGGAACGAACCTTCGTATATTCCCATTATTGGAGAACATCTTTCAACCTTAAAGGGCGTTTCCATTGAAGAGGTTGCTGAAATAACTACTCGAAATGCCCATCAAATATTCACAAGAAATGAGTCGATCTAAGGTTCTACTAATTTATACTGGTGGAACCATCGGTATGCAGAAGAAGTACGGAGAGAGTAATCTATCTCCCTTTGATTTTGATGGTGTTCTAGAAAGAATGCCTGAAATGAGGGAGCTCAATTGTGATGTGGAATTTGAGATTACCGGTGAACCCATTGATTCTTCGGATATGCATCCGGGGAAATGGGTTGAAATTGCTTCCATCGTTCGGGATCGTTATTCAGAATTCGACGGCTTCGTAGTCTTACACGGAAGCGATACCATGGCCTATTCGGCCAGCGCATTGAGTTTCTTACTTGAAAATTTATCGAAACCTGTTGTATTGACTGGATCGCAGTTACCCATTGGTGTAACTCGTACTGACGCACGCGAGAATCTTCTGACAAGTATTGAAATTGCCGCTCATAAGAATCCTGATGGCACCGCCTCAGTTTCTGAAGTTTGTATCTATTTTGAATATCACCTTTTAAGAGGAAATCGAACGCACAAATTTCACTCTGAGCATTTTGAGGCCATTCGTTCACCTAATTATCCTCCCCTTATGGAGGCCGGTGTGCATTTGAATTTCTACCATCCATACATTGCCGTCCCTAATGCAGACGCTTTAATCACCCATAGCAATATGGGAAGTGACATTCAGGTCCTGAAACTGTTCCCTGGAATGCCATTGACAAATATTGAAGCACTACTTACCGTTTCAAATATGAAGGTTTTGTTACTTGAAACTTATGGTTCTGGCAATGCGCCAACGGATCAGAAATTTTTGGATCTGTTAAAGCGGTTTATTGATAACGGGACCCATGTTTTAAACATTAGTCAATGTCCTGCAGGAAGTGTGGATCAGGGGAAATACAAAGCCAGCAAGGGATTAGAGGAATTGGGTCTACTTTCAGGTGGCGATATGACCTTTGAATCAGCACTTACTAAAAGTATGTTTTTGTTGGGACAAAATCCAACTCATGAGGAATTTGAAATCGCCTTTTTAAAAAATCTTAGTGGAGAACGTTCAGCTTAGTATTCAGTTAATACTCCCGAATGGATTTTTTTGTATTTTGGCGCACCGGAAGAAAACCCTTATAAACATTGGGTTTGGGAGAGGTGGCCGAGTGGCTGAAGGCGCACGCCTGGAAAGTGTGTATACTCCAAAAGGGTATCGAGGGTTCGAATCCCTCTCTCTCCGCATATAGGATGTCCCAAAACGTCCCAAAACGCTCAAAACCAACGTTTTGGGTATTTTTTTGCTCTAAA
>LXNJ01000597.1_pt1 | contig 24486 bp, 20 predicted proteins | sample 809081 | NCBI WGS metagenome assembly LXNJ01 (sample SAMN04870510, study PRJNA318959) | sponge metagenome | biome: sponge; feature: marine sponge reef; material: water | host: Petrosia ficiformis | place: Greece: Milos, Mediterranean Sea | collected 2013-05-29 | depth 5-7 m | reverse complement strand
GCAGTGCACCCCTTTCTTTATCAAGTTGGTGAAGAATGGGTTGCTTTTTATGTTGGCAATGATATTGAAAACGCCAAGAAGTCAATCTTAACTAAAAAACTTGATGAAATACTTGTGGCGCTCCGGCAATTAGCCGCCGGGCAACTCCCTCCCGGCATTACAATTGATTTTGACTATACTATTGAACCAAAAGCACAGGATTATTTTTATCTCTGTCCAATGCCTGTCACATATAATGAAGAATGGATTGCTATGCAGCTGGACGTAAAAGTAAAAATGACGATGGACATTCAGGGTGCCCCCGCTGAAATTCCGGATGAAGTTAAAACTATCTCCTCTACGACTAATCTTGTTGAAACAGGTAATGTTATTGGAAAGGAAACTGTTGAAACTGAAGCTGGAACGTTTGAAGACTGTTTAAAAATTGAGTATAAATCCAAAACAACCACAAATACAACACTCCCTCCTGAGTTCAAACAATTACTGTCGGAACAACAACCGAGCAAATCAGTTACGACACTGTGGTTAGCACCAAATGTTGGAATTGTCAAATTCAAAAATGAACAAGAGGATTCGGATGATGTGAAGACCCTTGAATTAAAAAGTTACGAAATCAAATCTGATGAGTCGGAAAACGGGGATAGTAAATAATCTGCAAAATGTGCTTGTACTGCTGTACTCGGATTATAGTAAAAACCATAATTATTTACACACTACAAATCAACGCCAAATGCGCGCATGGCATTCTACATGATTCTGCATTGGTTAGGAAACCGCATCTACCGGGGAGTGTGCACATATTTTTAGGTTTCACTATAATATCTCTTTGAAGGAAACACTTCGCATGTTGAAAAAACTGTGTCCTCTCTGGATATTTTTTCTATCTTTTTATTTCAGTACGAATCTAATAGGAAACGAATCAACGCAAAAGTATTTTCCGAGTCCACTCGGCAGTTTTTGGGTCTATGAAGACCAAGATGGAAACGAATTGACACGCCGTGCGATTGAAGGAGAAGAAATTGCGGGTAAAACATATTACGGCTTCAGTTACGAACCTATATTAGAAGACTGGACAGGTTTTAATCGTTACATGCATCTTTCTCTGTTAAACGTAGGAGAGGAGTGGATAACGTATCTTGTTGAAGATGAAATAAAAAAAGCCGTGAAGGCGCGTCTTACCAAAGAGATGGAAATATTCTCTAATTTAGCGAAAAACTCTTTAGAGAACAACTCCCCACCTGAATTGGACCTGACTGTTGACCTTAACTATAATGTAGTTGTAGAGGCAGAAGACCGATTCAATTTTCTCCCAATCCAAGCAGCTCCTGATGAAGAATGGGACGCAATACAAATTAGTGCAAAAATCACAATGAAGTTTGACATACAAGGTTTACCTGATTTTCAGGGGGCACCAGAACTGTCAGAAACCACGCTTGATTTTACTATCCTCGAAACGGGAAAAATCCTCGGCAAAGAAACTGTTGAAGTGACTGCTGGGACATTTGAAGATTGTTTGAAGGTCGAGTATCGAACGGAAACTGAAATGACCGCAACACAACCGACGGCAGTGGGTGACCTGCCGGGTGAATCGGTCACGACTTTATGGTTTGCGCCCAATGTAGGAATTGTCAAATTTCACCAACAATCCGATAAGATTTTTCTTAATATGATTTCAGAAAGAGATGTCGTTAATACGCCAATGTCTGATGAAGAAGCAGCTGAGATCACTGCTCCCTCGGTCGAGACACTTGAATTAAAGAAATACGAAATAGCATCTGATCTATCGCAAGACGATGCCAACAATAAATAGGTTACCGTTAGACTTATACCAACCAAGAAATAAATGGAGGAATCCTCGTGTTGAAAAAATTTTCTGTGGCACTGTTTTTTATATTAGTCTTTAGTTTTAGCATAACTTTGTTAGGGATTGAGTCAGCGCAGCTATATTTTCCTGGCACTTTAGATAGTTTTTGGGTGTATGAAGACCAGGATGGGAATGAGTTGACCCGTCATTCAATTGAAGGTGAAGAGATTGCAGGTGAAACGTACCCCGCCTTCAGTTATGATCCTGAGTTAGAGGATTGGGTAAATTATAGCCCTTTTATCCACCCCTTTTTATATCAAATTAATGATGTGGGGATCACGCTTGTTGTTGGTGAAGAGGTAGAAAACACAGTCAAAGCGCGCTTTAAAAATGAAATAGAAACTTTTGTAGAAATAATAAAAGGGCAGGCACCACCAGGAATTGATACTTCTGTTTTTGATATGGGAGTTGACGTGGAGGTAGAGGCAGAAGAAAATCTGTTTTTACTTCCTGATACTATTGCTGTTGATGAAGAGTGGGACGTAAACGAGGTCGAAGTTAACGCCAAGTTGATTCCTCTGGGAGCTGGTGCTCCGGAAGGTGAAGAATTGTTGATCGATTTCACCATCGTCGAAACAGGAATTGTCCAGGGTACAGAAACTGTTGAAACGATAGCTGGCACGTTTGAAGACTGTCTGAAAGTTGAGTATCGCACTGAAACAACAGCAGTAATGACACCTAACCCTTCACCTGAAGACATAGCTTCTCCTGGAGAAACTGTAACGACAGTATGGTTTGCCCCCAACGTCGGAATAGTAAAATTACATCAAAAATCGGGACACATGTTCTTAGACATGATACCAGATGATGCAGGTTTTCCTGGTGCTCTTCCGCCTCATCAGGAGAGGACACTGGAATTAAAGAGATTTGAAATCAAAACTGCTGAATCGGAGAGTGGTAGCAGCGATTAAATGATGGTGCGCCTATAAATCGCACTCTCAATCAGGCAATGTTATGTTAAAAAGATTTAGTGCTGTTTCAACGCTATTATTCGTTTTTAGTTTCAGTGCAGCGCTGCTTGGAAATGAGTCTGCGCAAAAATATTTTCCCAGCATACTTGGAAGTTATTGGGTTTATGAAGACCAAGATGGAAACGAGTTAACTCGCCGCGCGATTGAAGGTGAAGAAATTGCGGGTGAAACATATCACGCGTTTGAATATGAACCTGAGTTAGAGGATTGGGCGGATTATATCCCTTTTATCCATCCATTTCTATATCAATTCGGTGATGCTGGGATCACACTTGTTGTCGGTGATGAGGTTGAGAAAGCTGTAAAAGCACGGCTCACCAAAGAGATGGAAATATTTTCCAAATTGGCAAAGAATTCTTTAGAGAATAACTCACCTTCCGAGTTCGACCTTACTGTTAACCTCAACTATGATGTAGAGGTAGAAGCTGAGAACCGATTCAATTTTCTCCCTGTCCAAATGGTTTCAGATGAAGAATGGGATGCAATACAAATTAGTGCCAAAATCACCATGCAATATAATATACAAGGTTTACCTGATTTTCAGGGGGCACCAGAACTGCCAGAAGTCACGCTTGATTTTACTATCCTCGAAACGGGAAAAATCCTCGGCACAGAAACTGTTGAAACGGAAGCTGGCACATTTGAAGACTGTTTGAAAGTTGAATATCGCACAGAAACAACTGCAATTATTACCTCAGACCCTCCACCTGGACAGGTAAATCCACCAGGAGAAACTGTTACAACTGTATGGTATGCTCCTAACGTCGGAATTGTAAAAGTTAAGCAAAAATCAGGTTACCTATTATTAGATATGTTACCTGCGGAAGCGGGAATACCAATGCCCGCTGATCCAAAGGAAAAAACACTTGAATTAAAGAAATACGAAATCAAAATGGATACGGCGGAGGTTGAATGAGCGTTTTTCCTATCTATCGTCCAAGACGCCTACGCGCAAATGAAAACTTACGTCGCCTCGTCCGCGAAACTCATCTGTCTGTGGATGATCTCATTTATCCGATGTTTGTCGTCCACGGAGAAGACACAGCAGTTGAAATTTCTTCTATGCCTGGATGTTATCAGTACTCAGTGGATAGACTCGTAATTGCTGCGAATGAGCTTGCATCACTTGGCATCCCCGGAACGATCCTGTTCGGAATTCCTGATACAAAAGACCCACTTGGGTCTGAAGCTTATGCCGAAGATGGCATCATTCAGCAGGCAGTGCGTGCGATTAAGGACGCTGTCCCTGATCTACTTGTGATTACAGATGTATGCCTGTGTGAGTATACCGATCACGGGCATTGCGGTATCATTGAAGATGGCGAGGTGCAGAACGACCCTACGCTTGATCTGCTGGTTAAAGAGAGCATATCGCACGCGCAGGCGGGGGCAGATGTAATTGCACCATCGGATATGATGGATGGTCGTGTCAGTGCAATTCGCGACGCATTAGACGATGAGGGATACGAAAACATCCCTATAATGGCGTATTCAGCAAAATATGCATCTGCTTTTTATGGACCCTTTCGTGAAGCGGCAGAATCAGCACCACAATTCGGTGATCGCCGCTCATATCAGATGGACCCAGCAAATTCTGAAGAAGCACTACGAGAAGTAGCATTAGATATTGAGGAGGGCGCGGACATTGTGATGGTGAAACCTGCTCTATCATATCTTGATGTTATCCATCAAGTGAAGACGGAATTTCAGATGCCTGTTGCAGCGTATAACGTCAGCGGCGAATACGCTATGATAAAGGCAGCAGCACAAAACGGATGGATTGACGAAAAGCGGGTTGCGTTGGAGGCATTAACAAGTATCAAACGTGCAGGAGCAGATATAATTTTGACGTACTTTGCAAAATCGGTTGTAGAGTGGCTAAATAATTAGCTGTGGTTAGCAGTAGACTCTTCTGTAGGAACGATTTCTTGGTAGGAATGATTTCAAACCTTAACTTAACAAATTAAAACTGAAATAGGAGGAACGAATTGGAGAGCAGCAAATCCTTATCAGCGTGGCAAAAATCACAACAATTTATCCCTGGTGGTGTTAACAGTCCTGTCCGTAATTTCAGTAAGGTTGGTGAGCATCCTCGCTTTATTGATTATGGTACCGGGTCTAAAATTTACGACATAGACGGAAACGCGTATATTGATTATGTCGCTTCATGGGGTCCGTTAGTTTTGGGGCATGCGCATCCAGATGTAGTCGAAGCTATCAACGCTGCATCCGCACGCGGAACAAGTTTTGGCGCACCCACGACTTTAGAGACAGAACTTGCTGAAATCATCGTCAACGCAGTACCCTCTATTGATCAGGTTCGGCTTGTCAACTCAGGTACGGAAGCGACAATGAGTGCAATTCGTGTCGCACGCGGTTATACTGGACGAAATAAAATCATCAAGATAGACGGATGCTATCACGGACATGTAGACTATCTCTTAGCAAAAGCTGGGTCTGGCGTTGCAACTTTCGGTCTTTCAGATAGTGGTGGTGTTCCAGAAGATTTTGCACGCAATTCCCTTACTGTCCCATTTAACGATCCTGAAGCAGTGAAAGTAACAATCGAAGCGAATGCTGATGAAATCGCCTGTCTCATTCTTGAGCCTATCATGGGGAACATGGGTATTATCCCGCCCCGTGAGGGTTATCTCAATGAACTTCGTGAAATAACTGAACAGCATGGAATCGTGCTTATCTTTGATGAAGTAATTACTGGCTTCCGCGTGGCTTATGGCGGCGCACAGTCATACTACGGTGTTACGCCTGATATGACCTGTCTTGGAAAGATAATCGGTGGCGGTTTGCCTGTCGGTGCTTACGGCGGAAAAAGTGAAATTATGCGGTGCGTTGCGCCTGAAGGCGATGTCTATCAGGCAGGCACTTTGTCTGGTAATCCGTTGGCAGTCACTGCCGGTATAACAACTTTGAAAAAGTTGGCGGAACCCGGGGTTTATGAGCAGCTTGAAAACCGTGCGTCTGTACTTGCGGATGGACTCGCTGAGGCAACCCAAAAACATGGAATTAACGCATGGCATAGCCGCGTCGGTTCAATGTTGATGCTTTACTTCACATCGGAAGTTGTTACTGATGCGGATGGTGCACGAACTGCTGATACAGAACGTTTTCGTCAGTACTTTTGGGGTCTCCTTGAACGTGGCGTGTATGTTGCCCCTTCCCAATTTGAAGCAGGATTTGTCTCCTTAGTTCATTCTGAAGCAGATATCAACACGACCGTTCAAGCCGCAACTGAGGTAATAGCAAATTTCTAAAGAATGGTAAAGGAATTGAATGTCAAGTTTTGATGGTATAGTTAAAATAATTGCTGACGATCTCAGTGCTATAGAGGCGAAACTGACTGAAAACACAGCGAGCGAATATAGTTTTGTAGATATGGCAGTTCAACATGTTGTAGAAGGTGGTGGTAAACGTCTGCGTCCTATTCTTGTTGTGCTATCTGCAAAAGCGTGTGGGTATGAAGGTGCTGATGCACACACACTCGCATCAGTTGTTGAACTGATCCATGTCGCATCCCTTGTCCATGATGATGTGCTTGATGAAGCTGCTATCCGCCGTGGTCGTGAAACACTACAGACAAAATGGGGAAATAAGGTTGCAGTGCTCGTTGGGGATTACTTGCATGCGCGTGTTCTCTCAATGTTGGTTTCCCGCCGCGCAGATGACCCCGCGATGACAATACTTGCAGATACCACGCAGGCAATGTGCGAAGGTGAGGTAATACATGCTTACAAAAGCGGAGATTTTGATATTTCTGAAGAAGAGTACCTGAAAATAATTAGTTTTAAAACCGGTAAGTTAATCGCTGCTTCTTGTACACTCGGTGCACACCTCGGCACAAATGATGAGCAACAGATTAATGCGATCACTACCTACGGTCAGCAAATTGGAACCGCATTCCAAATCGTAGATGATCTGCTCGATTTTGTGGAAGACCCTGAAAAGTTGGGAAAAAACGCTTTCGGTGACCTTCGGGAAGGAAAACTTACTTTTCCTATCATACATACACGAAAAGTGTGTAATGCTGATGAGAAACAGACCCTTGAAAAAGTGTTAAACCCTAACACTGATGAAACCGAAGCTATCACCTTTGTTGAATCGCTGTTCCAAAAATATGGTGTTGAACCCCATTGCCTGAAGGTTGCTCAAGGTTATGCAGATCGGGCAAAAGCGGCGTTGGCAAAAATACCACAATCAGATGCTCGTACAGCCTTACAAGACCTTGCAGATTACGTCGTTTCACGGGATTCATAGGTGAGAAGAACCCAGGCGTTTCCCTTTGTATTTTGTAAAAGGCGCCGGTCTATACGCTAACTTATTCAAGAATCGCAATGTTTTATCCAGCACATATAAATCTTCAAAACAGAAAATGTCTTGTTGTGGGCGGCGGCACTGTTGCTGAACGTAAAGTTGTCTCCATGCTCATTAGTGGAGGGGACGTGACTCTGATTAGTCCCAACGCAACCGAATTATTGATGTTCCTCGCAGAACTCGGTACAATACGTTGGCATAAACGACAACTAAAGGCTGGAGATACAACAGACTATTTTCTTGTGTGTGCCGCAACCGATTTTACAGCTATAAACACAGCAGTATATGTTGAAGCACACGAAAAAAACAGAATTCGTTTAGTCAATGTTGTAGATGTAATTCCACAATGTGCCTTTGCCGCTGCCTCTGTTGTAACAGATGGCGAACTCATGATTAGTATCTCCACCAGTGGAATGAGTCCAGCGACAAGTAGACGCATCCGAGAACATTTTGAAGAGACATTGAATACGTCATCTTTATATACACTTGGATACGAAAATGGAAAACCAGTGCCTATTGAAAATCAAGGGCTGCCCTATCCTGTTTATCTTTTATTGGAAGATCGTAAGTGTGTGGTCCTATGTGAGCAGGAAACATCGGAAATTAAGCGCCGAGTCTCGCTTTTACAACAATGCGGTGCTACAGTGATGTATAATTCTACTGACTTTGAAGACGCATTCCTTGTGATATCCGATGCGTCTATACGTGATACTTCTGATGCCTTATTACGAGAGTGCCTTGAGAAACCAGATTCTGGAAACTTCTCTACACCGAATTTGATTATAGATAATAACCTTATCATAAGCATATCCGCTAAGAATGGCACAGATGTTAGCAAAGTAAAACAGCTACATGAGCGACTAACACATAAGTTTGAAAACAACGGCTACGGTGCTTTTATTGATCTTCTTGGCACGCGCCGAGCGGAAGTTCTTAATGCTTTTCCTACGTCAAAAATGCGCGGCGACTTTTTTGAGGAACTCATTGGACACGTCGCAGGCAGTCCACAAACATGTTGTCTAAGACTCACAGACGCTGAATGTTCTGCTGAATGCCTTTTCAATTGGGTGCGACAAGGTAAAATTGAACAGGCGAACGATTTTATATCAGACCTTTTAAGCGCACAGCGTGCAAACTTATAACTAATGTAAGCAAAACCATGGATTTTCTATTTCTTATAACCGTTTTAGTCTATTTAGCAGCCAGTATTTTTCAGGCACTCTACCTTGCTATAGGGGAAAGAACTGAAACGCCGACTCTACGCCCAAAGATCGGCCTCATCGCATTCTGGGGAACGGTGCTTGGATTTGCCTTGCTAACACTTTTTATTATCCTCTGGTGGTCACGTCAAGGACATTTCCCGATGACGCACTGGACAGACTCAACAGCTTTTTTTGCATGGGCAATCACATTGATCTACCTGATTGTAGTTCGAATGACGCAATTACGTGCTATCGGTAGTTTTGTGATGCCCCTTGCATTCATTACAATCCTAATTTCTTATAGTTTTTCTCGAAATACATCACCGTTACCAGAAAATTTGAAAACCTATTGGTTAGTTCCTCACGTTACGCTCATTCTTCTTGCCTATGCTGCATTTATTACAGCCTTTGGGTTTGGGCTGCTGTACCTTATGGCAGAGAAAAGGATCCGTCAGAAGACAAGTGCACTTTTCCATAACCTTCTTCCGTCTCTCGGTGCTTCAGACGAACTCGGTCACCGATGTGCTATCCTTGGTGTGATTTTGCTAACAATCGGTGTAATTGTCGGTGCGCTATGGACTCAGTATATCAATGAGTTAACTTGGAGATGGCTTGACGCAAAGGTCTTTTTCACCGTCGTGACATGGGTTATCTATGTTGTGCAAATTAGTATCCGTCAGTTGTGGGGATGGCGTGGCAGGAAAGCAGCATATTCGGAAATCATTGGTTTTGTTGCAGTCCTCTGTACGTATATTGGTGTGAATCTATTTTTAGACAGCGTGCACACATTCCGATAATATAAGGTAGTAAACACAACGGTGTAATGAACAGAGCTATTTAGTTTTCTATATTTACGTTAATTTGTTCTGGTCCTCTTCTGTAGGAGCGACCTCTTGGTCGCGACTTTTCGGCTAAAACAGATAAAATGCCTAAAACTAAATAGCCTTGTATAACGAATGCAAAATTTGACATTTCATCCTAAATTGTGATATAATTTATTAACTTTCGGACGTCGTGAGTATTAGTTTCCGTAGAGTCAAACCATGAATCAGATTGTATCTATCGGAACAAGCCATCATATAGCCCCCGTTGAATTTAGAGAAAAACTGGCTTTTTCCGAAGAACAACTCATTGAATCTATCCATCACCTTCGTGAATCATATCAGGTTGATGAGGCAGTAATTCTTTCTACCTGTAACCGCGTAGAGGTTTATGGTGTCGCCAATTCCGAGCGAACAGCCGAATCACCTATCAAAGTCCTACTTGATTTTTTATCTGACTACCATCGAATTAGTGTGGATACACTCAAAAAATGGAGTTATCGCCACCATAACCTTGATACCATTCTACATCTTTTCCGGGTTACATCCAGTCTTGACTCAATGGTTGTGGGTGAATCCCAAATTTTAAGTCAAGTCAAAGAAGCATTTGATTTTTCACGTTCGGCAGGGGGTGCTGGCGTAATCCTGAACCGTCTTTTCGCGAAGGCATTCAGCGTTGGCAAACGTATACGTTCAGAGACCACGATTGCTACGGGAGCAGTCTCAATTAGTTATGCGGCGGTTGAACTTGCTAAAAAGATTTTCAATACTTTAGAAGACAAAACTGTAGCGATTATTGGCGCGGGGGAGATGAGCGAACTGACAGCAAAGCATCTCGTAGCGAATGGTGTCTCCAGAGTGATAGTCGCTAATCGCACCTATGAACGTGCTGTTAAAATTGCCGAAAAATTTAAAGGTATTCCAGTCGGTTATGAGGAAGACCTGAATTTTCTCATTGATGCTGATATCGTCATCAGTTCCACAGACGCCCCCCATTATCTCATTGAACGTAAACCTCTCGCTGAGATCATGAGAAAACGGAAGCATCGGTATATGTTTCTTATTGACATTGCTGTTCCACGCGATATTGAACCGGACGTCAGTAAAATTAACCACGCTTTTCTGTATAACATTGATGATTTAGAAGCTGTTGTTGCCTCTAATCTCAAAGATCGTCAGCAGGAGGCGGTTCGCGCGGAACAAATTGTCTCTGAAGAGGCGAAACAGTTTCATGACCAATTGCAAATCCTGGAAGTCAATCCCACCATTAAGGCACTTCATCAGCAGTTTCAGCAGATCGTCGAAACCGAACTTCAAGTCTGCTTCGATTGCACCGCATTGTCGGACACACAAGAGACAGCTGTTACATCTATGACACAGGCAATAGTCAAAAAACTTCTACATCATCCAGTAGAAAATTTGCGCCACGCTGTCAACGATGGCAATGCTGATCATGGGCAGTATGTTCAGGCACTTCAAGAACTGTTCGCTTTAGATAATCAGAACGATAAGGAACAGGAATGAGCAGCTCGGTTACAATTGGCACGCGTGGCAGCCAACTCGCCCTTTGGCAAGCATCCTTCGTCAAGCAGCAATTAGCACACCATTTCCCTGATGTTGAAGTTAATCTCAAAATCATTAAAACCACCGGTGACACTATCCAAAATCGCTCTTTGTTAGGATTAGGCAAAGGCGTTTTTACCAAAGAGATAGAAATCGCGTTGTTAAATGGTGAAATTGACATCGCTGTTCATAGTCTCAAAGACCTCCCGACAGAATTACCCGAAGGACTTTGCATAGCCGCCATCCCGAAGCGGGAAGACCCGCGTGATGTTCTTATTACGTCTACAGAATTCCCTTTAGAAGATCTGCTCAGCGGTGCGAAAATTGGCACCACGAGTCCACGGCGAAAGGCACAACTCCTCCATATACGTCCAGATTTACAAGTCGTTGATGTCCGAGGCAACGTTGATACTCGGATCCGTAAACTTGAAGAGACCGATCTTGATGGAATTATCTTGGCTGCAGCGGGAATTAAACGTCTCCTAAAAGAAGAGGTGATAACACAATTTTTTGAAATAGAGGAGATGGTTCCAGCGGTTGGACAGGGTGCATTGGCAATTGAAGCGCGTGAGGGAGATAGGGACATTGAAAATCTGCTCGCGCCTCTGAATGACTTTACGACAGTAGCCGAGATTACAGCTGAAAGAACTGTGTTGGAAAGCCTTGGTGGCGGATGTCAGCTCCCGATAGGTGCTTATGCTGAGCATGTTGATGGTGAACTCTCACTTATTGGCACTGTGTGTCATCCTGAAGGATGGGTGCGTATTGTGGAAAGAGCCACAGGAATGTTAGATGATGCCCAGCACTTAGGAAAAATCGTTGCCGAAGAATTGCGTAACAGTGGCGCAAATGAACTATTGAAGGCACAATTAGATGTCGGATAAATTTATCTATGAAAACAATACATAACGGGATTGTTTACATCGTAGGCGCAGGTCCTGGCGATAAAAAACTTATTACCCTAAGGGGCGTGGAATGCCTTCAGCAAGCCGATGTTGTCATTTACGATCTGCTGCTGAACGATGGGTTGTTAGAACATTGCCCCGCACATACCGAAAAAATCCGAGCGCCCGATCCGAGAATACGTACTAACCGTCAAACCGAACTTAATCAATTGCTTGTCCAGCATGCTATAGCCGGTAAAATTGTTGTGCGTCTTAAAGGCGGTGATCCTTATATCTTCGGGCGAGGAGGCGAGGAAGCGATGGCACTTGTTGAAGCAGGAATTCCGTTTGAAGTTGTCCCCGGTGTTACCTCTGCTATTGCTGCTTCTGCCTACGCCGGAATTCCGGTTACGCATCGTGATTATGCCTCATCGGTTGCTTTTGTGACAGGTCATTCCGCTGCATTGCATCCCGATTCAAATATTAATTGGGAACAACTTGCTACTGCGGTAGATACACTTGTTGTCTACATGGGAGTAGCACATCTCCCACAGATTGTGGAACGATTGATACTGCACGGCAGAGATCAGCACACTCCTGTGAGTTTGGTACGTTTCGGAACGACTCCCCAACAATTTGTTGCCCAAGGCACGCTTGCAGATATTGTAGAAAAAGTAGAAGCAGCCCAACTGAAAAGTCCTGCGATTATCGTTGTAGGAGAGGTGAACCGACTGCGGGAACAACTCCGATGGTTTGACACGAAACCTCTTTTCGGAAAACGTATACTTGTTACACGTGCCCGCTCGCAGACAAGCGAATTTGCTGACTTTCTGGAAGCAAACGGCGCAGAAGTCATTCAATTTCCCACCATAGAGATTCGTCCACTTGAAATTGATAGTGCGGACATTCCCACGCCAGAGAAATATGATTGGATTATTTTTACAAGTGTCAATGCTGTTGAGATATACTATGCGCACTTACGAGAAAAAGGGAAGGATACGAGAGTTTTCGGTGGGTGCAGCATCTGTGCAGTTGGACCGAAAACGGTAGAAGCACTAAACAGCATCGGTATTTATCCCGATTTCGTGCCATCACATGCCAGCGGACGAGTTGTCGCAACAGAGATAGAAGTCGTGCAAGGAAAGAAAATCCTGCTACCGCGTGCGAAAATCGCCACCACGGACCTTCCTGACATCTTGCGCGAGAGAGCTGCACACGTTGACGATGTTCCACTTTACGATACCGTCAAAGTAGCAAGTGAAAACCGAGATACTATTAAAAAAGACCTTTTAGAAGGTAGAATTGACTTTGTTACGTTTACAAGTTCTTCAACCGTTACCAACTTTCTTGAGATGTTTCCATCGCACACAGCTAAGGATTTGTTGGCAAATGTTCGTGTGGCAGTGATCGGTCCAACAACAGCAGCAACTGCGACGGAACACGGTGCGCGCGTTGATGTGGTAGCGAAGGAGGCAACCATAGAGAGCCTAACAGAAGCAATTATTGCAGAATATTCAAATCTATCGGAATAGGAATAGGTAATATCTGTCTTGTCCAAAGAAAGTTTATCTTCCTACTTGAGCACCTTTAATTCTCGGACTTAATAGAAACCCATCCGTATCTACCAGACTGACATTGGATAACCGTAAGTTTGAAGCTTTGACTACAATCACTTCAAAAGTAAGCGTTGCAAGCGTGCCATTTCCCTTACTACTACCCACACTGGACTTTGCTGATAACTTCACAGTATTTGCTGTTACAACTGGTTTGGCTGCAATTGAACCAGTAGACAGATAGTCGCCGATGTCACTCTTAATGTAGCGGAGGGCAGTGTCATCATACGTAACGGTGGCACGAAAACCTGACACAGAAACTCCATCAACAATATCAAGTGTTAATGTGAACTGTTTTCCAATATCAGGTGAATGAACGACATCTGGGGCGATACGTACCGTTGCTTCTGCATTGGTAGGCGGCGGGAGTTTCCACAACAATACTGTCCCGTCCCAACTACCGCTCGCAAGGATTTTACCATTTGGAGAGAAAGATAAACTTGTAATATAGTGTGGGTCTCCTGCCAAAAGTGTCTTTTTGTGTCTTCCTGTAGAGGCGTTCCACAAACGAATCGCACCGTGCACATCACCAACCGCGAGGGTTTTACCATCAGGACTAAAAGACATGCCTCTATCAATTCTTGCATGTCCTGTAAGTGTTTTTTTGAGTTGCCAGGTAGATGGATGCCATAAATACACCACACCTCCATAGCTGGCAGCGAGAGTTTTTCCATCCGGACTGAAAGAAACACTTCTTGTCCAATACCCAATATTTCCTAAAAGCGTTTTTTTGAGTTCACCCGTTGTAACGTCCCATATACGTACAGAACCATCATTACCGCCGCTTGCAAGCATAAGGTTATCAGGACTAAACGATACACTCATCACAGTACGTGTATGCCCTTTCAACACATTGTTAAGTTGTCCTGTAGCAGTATCCCATAGTATACAGTCATCTCTACTTCCACTCGCAATTGTGTTGCCATCGGAACTAAACAATACACAATTGATATAACCGTATTCGCCAACTGTAAGTATCTTTTTCAGATTTCCTGTTATTGCATTCCAAAGGTAAATCTTGTTAGATTCATCCCCACTCACAATTGTTGAACCGTCTGGACTGAAACCCACACATTTAACATTGAGATGGTGTCCTGTGAGTGTGTGTTTTAGTGTATGGGTAAGCGGGTCCCATAAGCTCACAAAATGGTCTTCCCGAGAGCTAACAAGTGTTTTTTCATCTGGACTAAAAGATAGACTCGTGATACTTTCTGTATGTCCTGACATGAGTATTTTTTTGAGATTTCCCGTGGATACATTCCATAGGCGTACCGTTCCATCAGCACTGCCAGATGTGATCGTTTTGCCATCTCGGCTGAAAACTACACTTTCAACACTGCTGGTATGTCCAGTGAGTGTTTGTTTGTGGTGACCTGTTGCAACATCCCACAAGTGTAAAGTAGAATCCCCAGAACGATTGCTAGTGCTAGCACGATTTGAATATCCAACTGCACTAACAAGTATTTTTCCGTCTGGACTGAATGCTACGCAATTGGCATTGCGGCGCTTATGTCCTACGAGTGTTTTTTTGAGTTTGCCAGTGCCAACATCCCAAAGACGGACTTCAGGATATGGTGAACCGGTGAATCCTCCTGTACTTGCTAATGTTTTTCCATTTGGACTAAAGGATAGACTGGTGATGCCACTTGGTGGATGTCCTTCAAGTGTTTTCTCCAGTTTTGTTGTGGCAACATCCCATAAACAGATCGTAGCATCTTCATGAAATCCTCCAGCACCACTTGCAAGGATTTTGCCATCAGGGCTGAACGCGAGACTTGTAACTTCCACTGTATGTTCTGTAAGAACTTTTTTTAGTTTTCCCGAAGCGGAATCCCATAAATATACTAAACCAGCAATGCTTCCATTGGCACTACCACAAGCGATTATCCGCCCATCAGGACTGAACACAACGCTTGAAACAGTGCTCAAAGGTTCTTGGAATACTCTTTTGAGTTGTCCCGTGTTGGCATCCCACAAGCGAACCTCTCCTAAGCTACCACCAGCAATTATCTGTCCATCAGGACTGTATGCCACACACAGAACTTCATCTCGTTGTCCAGTGATTAGGTCCAGTTCTTTACCTGTCTCCGCGTCATAAATCCAAATGCCGATAGAACTCGCTACCGCAAGGCGACTGCCATCCGGCGAATATTGAATGTCCTGCAATTTGCCTTTGCCGAGACGTGCTATAGCATCTTCAGGTAACTTCCATTGCGTGTAGTCTTGGGCGAATCCGGTTTGTGGCCCCAGTGTTGAGACGAAGATAAATATTGATGCGAAAAAAAGGATTGTGCGTATTCTCATTATATAGACATCCATGCTACTATTCAACATCTTTCACACAACGGAACCCGACAAAGCTGCCGCGAAAAGATGGAGAACCTTTGAAACGCGTAGCGACTTGCACGTCATGTGAAGTACTAAACCAAGAACCACCACGCAACACCCGCTCCGTTTTAATGTCCATAGAATTACTTATCAGATATGTTATACTTTCACCAACAACTGGATTTTTACGTGGTGGATTCGAATATGCGTTACTCTGAAATTCATCAAGGCACCACTCCCACACATTTCCAGCCATATCGTGCAAACCGTATCCATTTGCTGGAAAACTACCGACAGGTGCAGCGTATTCATAACCGTCTGCTGAACCACCAAAATTACATTTTTCAGCATCCGGAGCTGTGTTTCCCCAGACGTACTTCTTACTGATTAAATTTCCGCCGCGCGTTGCCTTTTCCCATTCCGCTTCAGTCGGCAACCGCTTGCCTATCCACGCCGCATAAGCCATGGCATCGTGCCAACTTACACCGACAACAGGGTGATCATCGGTAGGTGAATATGTGAAAACATTATCCCAATCAAGTGGATGATGCCCCGTTTCGCGAATAAACCGGCGATACTGTCCAATAGTCACCTCGTGTTTATCGATGTAAAACGCATCAACATAGACGGGGTGCATCGGTTGCTCGCTATTATCTGCTTCAGCATCTTTGCTTCCCATTTGAAATTCACCTGCAGGAATTAGAACCATGTCTTCTGGTTGGAGTTCCGCAATTGCTCCTTCAGGTATTTTGACAGTATAAGTTAATGTATGTGTCCCTGTCATCCAATCTATTTTTAATATGAGATCCTTTGATCTGAAGGGGCCAGTAATCGTAACAGTATTATTCGCAGAAGATGTAATACGACCACGGTTTGCTTTGATTTCACCCGGTGGACCATCAAATGTAATGGAGAGTATTGCGTCCGACTGTATTGTGATTCCGCTTGGTGGATTCACAGAAACAAACTTGACTGTATCAGGTTCAACTTTTTCTTCGTCCAGATTTATCGGTTTCACACAGCGGAACCCTGTGAGATTTGTTCCGATAGCGGCAAATTCACTGCCTGACCGCCCAGCAACCCGTCCGCTTTTATTGGACATATTGAGGTAAGAACCACCTCGCAAGACACGTGAAATCATGATATTCGCGGAAAGTGTTCCGTCAGTCATATAAACTTCGCCCGCGATTGGGTTGTCTTTTGGAGAATTCTCGTAGAAAGTGACCTGATATGCATCAAGGCACCATTCTTGTACATTCCCTGCCATATCATGCAAACCGTAGCCGTTTGCTGGAAAACTACCGACAGGAGCTGTGAATTCATAGCCATCTTCCGTCCCATTCAAATTAGCTTGAGTTCCATTAGGAGTAGTATCGCCCCACGAATACTTTTTACCGACCAAGCCTCCACGTGCTGCCTTTTCCCATTCTGCCTCAGTTGGTAGCCGTTTACCTGCCCATTCTGCGTAAGCCACTGCATCGTACCATGTCACGTTAGCTATGGGATGTTCATCAGTAGGCGAATATTTTGCAATCGCATCCCAATCAGGTGCATCATGCCCAGTTTTCTTAATGAATTGCTTATATTCGCCTACCGTTATCTCGTATTTGTCAATGTAAAACGCATCTACATACACGCGGTGCAAGGGCTGCTCGTCTCCATCTGCTTCCGCACCAATGCTTCCCATTCGGAATTCACCTGCGGGAATAAGTGCCATTCCCTCAAGCACATCGCGCTGCGGTTCACAAGCAATGAGAATTGAGAGAAGACATACCATCACCAAATATAAAAGGTTACGCTTGTTATTCATAACATGTTTCCCTTTGCAATAGTGATTGGTAACGTAATTCGTGCTCTTATATGGGTAAAACTATTTTTCAACAAATTGTCATTACTGAAAAATCGGCAGAATATAAGGAACAATTATCTTTTGAATAACTGTGATTGTTCCGAAAATTGAATAGAATCCCGCGCACAATACTAATCCTATCTGTTTCCATATCGGTGGTTGTATCTCTTTCGGTAATAATTTTCGGTTAACATATAATGTATGGAGTGAACAAATCACGAGTTGATAACCGCCCACGGTTGCAGATACTATAATCATAAAAAAGGGTTTCGCCAGATACATAGCGATGACGCCCCACAGAATATAGACAACCAGAATTGGATAGTAGATCCACTTAGCGTTATGTTCCCCCATTTTTCGTGCGCTTCTAAAACCTGTCCAAATTATATCAGTATAACGGCGCGGAACCCCATCAACACCGCCAAGTTGCGTTGAAAACAGCACCCAAAATCCACACAGCAGTGTCAGGTACCACATGACTCTACCACCAATTTTGGCAATTCCGGGAGCTCTAAATGTTGACTCTATAACTTCACCACCTTTTGATGCGAGTCCATCCGCTTGAAATGCTGCCGCTGACCATTGATCGATTTCCTGACCTGAAGGGACATATTCTATTGTGAGCATGGCGGGTAATGCTAAACCGATAAAACAACCTATAAGCCAGATATAATACTGTTCAAAGCGGACATATTTCCACCATTCCCGGAACCGTTCAAGACTTTCAGGTGTGATACGAAAAACTTTTCCCAAATGTGATAGTTTAACATTTTGTCCACCTATGATTGATGGAATCGCACCTACCAAACTACTCATCCCCCATCCTTTATCGCGGACGTAATTGGATATTGTGATGTTTCCCAAGCCACCACTTCCAGCGTAGGCTGCGAACGCACCGAGCAACAACCAGTCAAACCCACCGCTTTTTACCTCAGGAGGTAACGCACCAAAACTAAAGAAACCTTTTATAACGGTCCACCATACTCTGGGCGGAACAAGAAATAGGTCAACAATAACCAAATATCCGATAATCCATACAACCATAAAAAGTAGGACTTTTTCAAGCGCGTTGTAAATCTTACCGCCGAACATTACTATTCCTAAACAACCAAAAAATATTAGGTATGCGAAGACTCGGACAGTGTTTTGATCAGCGTCCTGGGGCATATAACCCAGCCATGCCGCAGCCAATGCGGTTGCAGCAGTCATTGCCCATCCGGGCCAAATTCCGAAAAAATCAACACCAGAATAGAAAATTGCCCAGAACCGTGGTCCTGGCTTACACCGCATGTAACCACTCAACATTGGTTCACCGGTATAAAGCGTATAACGGATCGCTTCTGTGTTTAGAATTGACTGAAGTGCGATTGCAATAGTCGCAATCCAGAGCAGCGTACCTCCATATTGTGCTGTAATTGCAGGACCTAACAACCATTCGCCACTGCCTATGGAAGCGCCTAAGGCAATAATTCCAGGTCCGAGTATACCTGCAAACGCAAGACTAAGTTTATAACGTGGCGGTGCTGGTAGTTCTGCAACTTCCCAATCGGGAAGTGTACCGCCGTCAACACGTTCATTCGCTTCTGCCATATATTACCACTCCCAAAATATGTTTATATCTAATTTCTCAGCGATGCTTTCAAGGTTTCGTAAGTGATCTACGTGAATGGGAATGCCGCTCTCTATCCATTTATCGTAGTTGTTCCACTCAATTTCACCGGGTAGGTAGACTTGCGTAAACCCTTCTGCCGTTTTCGCACCGTGAATCTTGCTGATTCCTTGCTTTACATCAGAGATATAGGCATCATAATCTGTGAAACTTTCAATGTTTATTGCAATGAAGAAATGCTCAGATGATGTGCTATTCTTATTGCAAGACATCATACCACCAGTCAGAGGACCAGCCAAAATTCCCATAATGAGTGCCAATCCGTAGCCTCTCGGTCCTGCAGCGGGTGCCATTAAACCTCCTTGATTTGGGTCGCTACTCGGTTGACCTGAATCATCCAAAAGCCATCCTTCAGGGATCGGTTTGCCGTACATTCGTAACGTTCCAATCTTACCCCATGAGGAAACGCCACACGCCATATCTAATACTATCGGATGTCCATTGCCAGTTGGCAAAGCATAACTCATAGCGCTGTTTCCGACGACTGCTTCTGCACCACCAGGTGCCACAATAGAGGGTCTACCTGTATTCGTTGTTGAAAACCCGATCATCCGATTTTCCACAGCCATAATTGAATAGCATGCTGCTGCACCGAAATGTCCTGCATTATGCACACCTACCGCAGCAACACCGGTTATTTTTGCCTTTGCTATCGCTGTCTCCATAGCGAGTGTACTTGCCAGATGTCCCATCCCGTTGTCACCATCTACGACAGCGAAACTCGGTCCCTCTGATACAATACGGAGGTCTGGTTTTGGGTTTAAATTCCCATCAAGGACTTGGTTGAGATAACCGGGCAGCGCACGCGTTCCGTGTGAATGCACCCCGCGCAGATCGGTTTGTACCTGAAGCTTAGCCATTTGCGCTGCATGTTCTGATGACAAACCAGCCTTCTCACATAGTGACCGAGCGAAATCGTGCAACTTTGATGCATCAACTACAATTTCTTGCATAAGACCTTCTCGCGAAAATGAATTAGTTGTCATTGTAGCAGAGGGAAACTAATGAATCAAGCACATTTTCTGATGTAATAAAGTGGTTTGCGATTTAGAAATTCAACATGTTCTTGACAAATCATCTTTTGCAATGTTAAAATTCATTTCATAAAATACACATAATGAAAATAGAAGGAAAAGAGATGCAAAGACCAAACATTTTGCACCAAATATACCAGAAAGTTAACATAAAAGACATCGATGCTTTTTTATTCTCAGCAATTCTCATTTTAATCTCTTTCGTTTATATGTCTTGTGGCAATCCATTAGAACCAGTAGATAGTGAAGAGGAAGAACGGGTTAAATCTGAACTGAAAGACCGTTCATTTCGACAATTTGATCCTTCTAAAGACGCAGGGAAGCGCAAAGGTGTTATCCTTGATTTCTTTGATAGCGAGAACAAAATAATCACCCTATGGGCACAAAAGGTAGTAGGCACACGCCGTGGGTTTCCGTCCATAAGTTCAAAGAGGCGCAGCATGCCATACGCGCATGCTGCGTTGATTTGGCAAAGAATTGCGCGACTACAAACGCATTTCTATAAACCAAGCGGCACCTGGCGTCTTCCCTGTCTGTGTTGATGCGCCAAATATTTATGCACACCCTCAAACTAAATAAAAGTGTTGACAAAATGTGTCGTTTTTGCGTAAAATTCCGTTATAATCAATAACGTAGAAGGCATTTAAGAATAAGGAGTTTAACATGCTTACCCAAGATCAGGTAGATTTTTACAGTGAGAACGGCTATCTCAAAGTAGAGCAGCTTTTCACAACAGAGGAAACCGAAGAACTTGCATCTGAAATGGTGCAGATTATAAACAATTGGGGCCAAGAAACTATCGGCTGGCCTGGACCGTGGCGAACCAAATACCTCAAAGAGGAAGACCAACAGACCACGAAGGCAGTTTTTATGCACAATCCACACTTCTATTCTGCTACATGGGGTAGAGTGATTTTCCACGAGCGCTTGACAGGTGCTGTCCGTTCACTCATCGGGGATACTGTTCAGTGGCATCACACTGTGCTGCATGCCAAGCCACCAGAAAAAGGTACGCCATTCCCGATGCATCAGGACTATCCGTTTTATCCACACGATGGTCTTGATTTCGTTGATTGCCTCGTCCATCTTGACGATGCACCCTTTGAAAGCGGTGCGTTAAGAGTTGTTCCCGGTAGCCACAAAGAGGGACCACGAGAACACATCACTGGCGAGGGAACTGCGCCACATCTTCCGACAGATAAATTTCATCCTGATTTTATTGATTCTATCCCGATTCCAGCAAAAGCTGGAGATGTAATTTTCTTCAGTTATTGCCTCATCCATTGGTCTGAAGTCAATCGGACAGATCAGTGGCGAAAAGCAGTACGATTTGGATACCACACACCGGAGATGCGTCCTATTGGTCGAGATCCCAAAGAACCATACAATAACATCATGGCTGGTGGTTTCAAAGTCAATCCTTCTGCAGGCGACATACTCGCATAATAGAATTTATTCTGAAATATCAATTTGTTACTTCAGTATTTTAACGTAGAACTATGTTTTAACATGAGGGCTAATCGCTCTCAAATTAACCCTAAATCTACCAGTGCCAATGCAATTAATGGTCTTGGAAACTAAATCTCCTATTAGAAAAGTGAATTTGGTGCTGAAAGGAGGGATATAGATGTTTTTATGTAATAAAACCCAAAATTTTCCTAAAATGAATCAAAATATTTTCTTAAAACATTTGTCTTTTTTATGTGTTATAGGTATATGTTTTATTTTTACCACAAACGCACTTAGCCAGGAAACCTCTCAAGTTGATGCGGAACCTTCGCTTGCTCAAAGGGTTTTTGAGAAGTATCAGACGTTGCTATTACGAGATGATATACAAGAACTACTACCAACAATTCTTGAAGAAATTAAGATGCCAGAGAATCAAAAACTATTAAATCCTGCAACTATTAATTTAGTTGTGGATAGGCCAGATTTATTGAAAACATTTGTACCTGATATAGAGGATGAATTCATCACGTTATTAAAAGAAGATCAGGAAATACAGACATTTCTTAGGGATATCGATGTCCAGGCTTTACTTCAGAATCCAGAGGCAATTGATGAACTCGCAGCACTGATTGAGATGTATGAACTCCCTCTTGTAGAACGAATTTTTGAAAGATATCAAGTTTTTTTTCAACGAGAAGATATTATACAGATTCTTCCTGGAGTCCTTGCGGTATTCAAGAACCCAGAAAATGAAGCACTTCTGCAACCAAATACTCTAACACTTGTGGCTGAAAATCCTGACCATCTAAAGGAAGTGTTGCCGCAAATAAGCGATGAATTTATTACACTTCTCAAAGAGGACACTGAGGTTAAAGTACTGATTAATGATCCCGATGTCCAAGCCTTGCTGCAGGATCCAGCAGCAATTGATGAACTTGCAGTGTTACTAAATATAAAACCGCCTGTCATTGTTAGAATTGTTCCAGCATCAGTTGAATCCCCACAGGTCGGTGAACAACTTGTTATTACTGTTGACATCGCTGATGGTGAAGGTGTTAGCGGATATGAGGGAAAGGTACAGTTTGACCCAACAGCACTCCGATTTGTTTCCTTAGCGCATGGCTCCTATCTTTCTGGTCAAGTGTTGCCTATAGCTACAGAAGTTGAAGAAAATCAAATCACTTTTGCCCAAATCGCTATTGGAACTCCGGCAAGCACAGCAGACGGAACTCTCGTTACAATAACTTTTGAAGTTCTCAATGCCAAAGCATCAACATTAACTTTATCTGATGTTATAATTGGAGGGTTTGGTGGGGTTACTTTTCCTGTTATAATTGAAAATGCCGAAATTCTTGAGCCACCTCCAACAAGACCGTGGGATGTTAACAAAGATGGAAGGGTAAATATATTGGATTTAACTTTTGTGGCATCATACTTTGGGAAAGAAGATGCGCCTCCCGCAGCAGATGTCAACAGGGATGGCAAAGTGAATATATTAGATTTGACGATTGTTGCAAGTCATTTCGGTGAGTGACGCACAAAGAGCCAACACATATTAATCCAATTCTAACTCACGTTTTGCCTGTAGGTTGGGTAGAGCGCAAGCGAAACCCAACCTCAGCTTAGATTTCTATTTCGAATTCACGTGTAGTTATGCCTTGTAAAATTCTACTGTTGTACCTGCCATGTCTGCTACTTTCTCTACCAGTTTTTTCCGTTCTGTTTCGCCCATGCCAGAGAAAGCCTTAGCGATGTCAATTTTCTCTTGCAGTTGCGCTGCATTATCGGGTCCTGTGACAAGCGTACTCACAGGAAATGCCCAGACGAAACGGATAGCTTCTGAAATACTCACACGATTCGGAACGACTCTTGGGTTTGGGCCGTGTTTGCCATGTTTAGAACCGCCGAAGAAACCACCATTTGCTAAGGATTTCATTCCAATTACGCCAATGTTCCGCTCAACGAGTGTTGGAACAATACCTTCAATAAAACTTTCGTAACTAACATCAGTCAGATTTATAGGTAATTGACAAGCGTCAAAAATATCGGATTTCTCTAAGACGCGTTGATGTGCAGATGGACTCGTGTGTCCTGTAAACCCGACAAAACGTGTTTTTCCGGATTCTTTTGCTTCTGCCATCACATCAAAAATGCCGTTATTAATCCTTGCATCTACATCTTCAGGATTTCGAACAGCGTGAACTTGCCAGAGATCAAGCTGCTCAGTATTGAGACGTTTGAGCGAATCTTCAAGGTGTTTTTTTGCGGTTGCAGCGTCTCGTGCTGTTGTCTTGGTCATGAGAAAGACGTCATCACGATATTTTGGAATGAGCAGTTTACCTAAGCGTCGTTCACTTCCACCCGCTTGATAAGATTCCGCAGAGTCGAAGAAACGAACACCGCCTTCAAGTGCTGTCTCAATAGTTTTTTGTGCTTCTGCTTCTTTCATCTCCCCTATGTGCCAACCACCGACTCCGAGTATTGTGACGGCTTCACCTGTTCTGCCGAACTTTCGCATCGGTAGTAGCGTGCCTAAACGATCACTTGAAGGTTTCGTAGCGTCCTGACCTTCTGCATTTGCTGAAGATAGGAGAATACCTGTGGTTAATCCTGCCAATGACTTTAGAAATGCACGTCGATCAATCATAGTTTTTACCTCCAATTTCATCTTACAAGTGTACCACAATTTTGTCAAGAAAATTTGTTTTGACCGGAGCCATTCAATTCTTCAGCAGTTCCTATGATTTATGCCAATGTAGTGGGATTTGATAAAAGAAAAGGCAGATGTCCCAAAATAAAGGATACCTGCCGGTAGAAGTTGTCGGTATTTAGTCACAAAGATCACACGTATGTGAAGGTTCACTACATTTGTGGTGGGCGGTCGTCCATGTTGGACAATAAGGTGTGACG
>LXNJ01000596.1_pt1 | contig 24490 bp, 19 predicted proteins | sample 809081 | NCBI WGS metagenome assembly LXNJ01 (sample SAMN04870510, study PRJNA318959) | sponge metagenome | biome: sponge; feature: marine sponge reef; material: water | host: Petrosia ficiformis | place: Greece: Milos, Mediterranean Sea | collected 2013-05-29 | depth 5-7 m | reverse complement strand
ACCAACGACGACGAGGTGAACGTCATGTCGTCGCTGCTCGCCAAGCGCCTCGGGGCACGACGGGTAATCTGCCTGATCGCGAAGCCCGCCTACGTGGACCTGGTACAGGAGACCGACATCGACATCGCGCTGTCTCCCCAGTTGACGACGATCAGCTCGATCCTGTCCCACGTACGGCGCGGTGACGTGGCCCGGGTACACAGCCTGCGCCGCGGTGCCGTGGAGGCGATGGAAGCGGTGGTTCACGGCGACGCCCGGCACAGCCGCGTCGTGGATCGCCGTATCGATCAGATCACGTTCCCTTCGGGGGTAACCGTCGGCGCCATCCTGCGCGAAGACGAGGTGATCGTGGCGCGCGACGATGCCGTCATCCGCAGCGAAGACCACGTCATCCTGTTCCTCGCCGACAAGACCCGAATCCGCGCAGTCGAGCGACTGTTCCAAGTGAGCTTGGGCTTCTTTTAGAAAGCGCGAGCCGCGTCATGCGCCTAACCCCCATCCTGCGTGTCACCGGTGGCCTGCTGATGCTATTCAGCGTCGCCCAACTCGTGCCCGTGGGCGTGGCGTTGATCTACAACGAGTCCACGATCACCCCGTTTCTGGCGGCGTTCGCGATCAGCTTCCTGGTCGGAGGCTTGTTGTGGGTTGCCGGCCGGGGAGAGATCGAACTGCGCAGTCGGGATGGATTCCTGATCACCGTGCTGTTCTACCTGGGGCTGGGTTTCACCGGGTCGGTGCCGTTCCTGCTCGCGCCGTCGGTGGGCGTACCGTTCACCGACGGCGTCTTCGAGTCACTCTCGGGCCTGACCACCACGGGCGCCACCGTGCTCACCGGCCTCGACGACCTGCCGCGGTCGGTGTTGCTGTACCGTCAACTGCTCCAGTGGCTGGGGGGTATGGGCATCATTGTCCTGGCGGTCGCGGTCTTGCCAATGCTTGGCGTCGGCGGCATGCAGCTCTACCGCGCCGAGTCGCCCGGGCCGGTCAAGGACACGAAGCTGACGCCGCGTATCGCGCAAACCGCCAAGGCCCTGTGGTACCTGTACCTCGGGTTGACCGTGGCTTGCGCGCTCGCGTACTGGTTGGGTGGCATGGGCCCGTTCGATGCGATCTGCTACTCGTTCTCGACCGTCGCGATCGGCGGTTTCGCCCCACACGACGCAAGCGTGGGCTATTTCGACAGCGTGGCGATCGAGTCCGTGGCCATCGTGTTCATGGCTCTATCGGGGATGAGCTTCGCGCTTCACTTCACCGTTCTGGCAAGGCGCAGCTTCGCGCCCTATGCCCGGGATAGCGAACTACGTCTCTACGTCTGCGCCCTCGGGGCGGTCGCCGCAATCGTCATCGGCGTCCTGTTGCTCGATGGCATGGCCCCGTCCCAAGCGCTCCGGGATGGTCTGTTCCAAGCGGTATCCATCGCCACGACGACCGGCTACACCACGACGGACTACAGCGTCTGGCCGATGCTTGCACCCGTTCTGATGATCTTCGCCGCGTTCGCGGGCGGTTGCGCGGGTTCCACGGCCGGCGGCCTGAAGATGTACCGGGTTCTGCTGATCTATCGCCAAGGGATACGGGAGATCCGCCGACTGATTCACCCCAACGGCATCTTCCACATCAAACTCGGCGAGCAACTGGTGCCCGACCGGGTCGTCGACGCCGTGTGGGGCTTTTTCGCCGTTTATCTGATCGTCTTCCTGACCATGGTCTGCATCCTGCTCGGCGTATCGGACCTCGACTTCCTCACGGCATTCTCGGCCGTCGCGGCGAATCTCAACAATCTGGGCCCCGGGCTCGGCGACGTGGCATCGAACTATCAGGCGCTTCCGCCGGCGACGAAGTGGGTGCTCATGCTCGCCATGCTTCTCGGCCGCCTGGAGATCTTCACGTTGCTCGTGGTGCTGACACCCGAGTACTGGCGAAGCTAGAGCGACGTCCCGTGTTGGCCCTACGGTCTTTCGTGTTCTATCTGGGCTACGTGGTCTGGTCCGCGGTGTGGTCGTCGCTGTCGGTGCTCATCGGCTGGACACTGCCGTTGAAGCGGCGCTACGAGTTCATCATCGGCGGGTGGACGCGACCCGCACTGTTCTGGCTCGCGGCGACCTGCGGTATTCGCTGGCGGGTGTCCGGGCAGGACAACATCCCGACGGACCCCTGCATCTTTCTCGTCAAACACCAGAGCAATTGGGAAACCCTCTGGACGCAAACGCTCGTGGCGCCGCAGACAACCTTGATCAAGCAGGAGCTACTGCGGATACCGCTATGGGGATGGGCCTTCGCCATGGTAAAGCCGATCGCCATCAACCGTTCGAACCCGCGTACCGCCCTGCGCCAGCTTATCGAACAAGGCAGGGATCGCCTCGCGCGGGGGATGTACGTGACGCTGTTCCCGGAAGGGACGCGCTTGGCACCGGGTACGCCCGGCAAGTTCTATCGAGGCGGTGCCGCGCTGGCCGCGGCGACGGGGTTGCCGGTCGTGGTTATCGCCCACAACGCCGGCCATTTCTGGCCCGCGCGGCAGTTCGTCAAGTACCCCGGCACGATCCACGTTGAGATCTCGCGGCCGTTTGCCACAGATGGTAAAACATCTAGGGAAATCAATGCTTTATGTGAGGAATGGCTGAGCCAGGCGATGGGTCGACTGGAACCGGCCTGACGGGGCCCGTAGGGGACGGGCTTGTCCCGTCCCGTTTCTCCAAGCAGCCGCCATGTTCGGCGCGGGCGACCGCAGGGTCGCCCCTACAATTTGATCATGCAATTCAACGGGCTGGCTTGTCCCGTCACGTGTCGAGCCGGCCCGATACGTCCAACCCGGTCGCCCAATGCGCCCCGTCGGGCACGATAGGGTCGCCCCTAGACGTCGAGATTGGCAACCGCCAGGGCGTTGTTCTCGATGAACTCGCGACGCGGTTCCACCTGGCCCCCCATGAGGGTCGTGAACATCTGGTCCGCCGCGATCGCATCATCCACCGTGACGCGCCACATCTGTCGCGCCTGGGGATCCATCGTCGTCTCCCAGAGTTCCTCGGCATCCATCTCGCCAAGACCCTTGTAACGCTGGATGCCAATTCCCCGATGAGCCTCGTCGAGCATCCAGGTCAGCGCTTCGACGAAGGTCGACACGCCGTGCCGACGCTCCCCTCGCGCCACGTACGCCCCCTCCTGGAGTAGGTCCTGGAAGACTGCGGCCATCTCCTTGACGCTTTCGTACTCGCCGGACGTGAAGAAGTCGTATGCGAGCGTCGCCGATTCGGCAACACCATGGTTTTGCCAGCTAATCTTCGGACAGAAGACGTGATGCTCGCGATCTTCCCGGAGCTCGACGGTATAGGCCGTCTCCGTTGGCAGTACCTTCGCATATTGCTCGACCCAGGCGGTCATGCCATCGCGGTCCGCCAAGTCGGCGGGCGACAGCGACGGTACATCAATCAACGCCTTGGTCAACTCCGCGGGGTATACGCGGTGCAGCGCGTCAAGACGGGCTACCAAGTCCAGATACGACCGGGCAATCCGTTCCAGGACGGCATCGTCGATGGGGGGTGCATCGGCCGCCACGTGGAGCGTGGATCCTTCGAGACCCGTTTGCAGGAAGTAGCCGTCCAACTCTTCGTCGTCCTTGAGATAACGCTCCTGGCGCGACTTGCTCACCTTGTAGAGCGGTGGCAGCGCGATGAAGACGTGACCGGCATCGATCAACTCCGGCATGTGCCGGAAAAAGAACGTCAGCAGGAGCGTGCGAATGTGGGAACCGTCCACATCGGCGTCCGTCATGATGATGACGTGGTGATAACGCAGTTTCTCGATCTCGAAGGCGCCGCGACCGATGCCACACCCAAGCGCCGTCACCAGCGTGCCAACCTCCGGTGACGAGAGCATCTTGTCGAAACGCGCCTTCTCGACGTTCAGGATCTTGCCCTTCAGCGGCAAGATGGCCTGCGTGCGCCGGTCCCGGCCCTGCTTGGCCGATCCGCCGGCGGAGTCGCCCTCAACTAGGAAGACTTCCGACAGCGCCGGGTCCTTTTCCTGACAGTCGGAAAGCTTGCCCGGCAACCCGGCAATGTCCAAGGCTCCCGATCGTCGGCTCATCTCCCGGGCTTTGCGCGCCGCCTCCCGCGCCCGGGCCGCATCGATGATCTTGCTGACCACCTGCTTGGCGTCCCCGGGATGTTCGTCCAGATAGGCCGTCAGATACCGCCCGAGGTCCTGCTCCACCGCGGGCTTCACTTCGCTGGACACCAGCTTGTCCTTGGTTTGCGACGAGAACTTGGGATCCGGCACCTTGACCGAAATCACGCCAGTGAGGCCCTCCCGGGCGTCGTCGCCGGTGGTCGCAATCTGCGCCTTCTTGGCGAATCCCTCCCGTTCCATGTAGGCGTTGAGCGTCCGTGTCATCGCAGCGCGGAAGCCCGCGAGATGGGTACCGCCATCGGATTGCGGAATGTTGTTGGTGTAGGCGAATACCTGCTCTTGGTAGCCGTCGTTCCACTGCAGTGCCACTTCCACGGCAATGCCGTCGTCCCGCGTGTTGGAGAAGTGGAAGATCTCGTTAAGCGTTGTCTTGTTCCGGTTGAGGTAGCCGACAAATGCCTTGAGGCCCCCCTCGTAGAAGAACCGTTCCTTCTTGCCCGTCCGCTCGTCGCTCAGATGGATGGATACACCCGCGTTCAGGAAAGCGAGTTCGCGCAGTTTCTTCGTCAAGACATCGTATTGAAACTCGATGCTCGTGAATGTCTCCCGCGAGGGTCTGAAGTAGCACTCCGTGCCGCGAGAATCGGTCTCGCCGACCACGGCAAGAGGCCCTTCGGGCTCACCGTGGCGGTAGACCTGCTGATAGACCAGGCCCTCGCGGCGTACGACCAGGCGAAAAGTCTCGGACAGCGCGTTGACGACGGATGCGCCGACACCATGCAGGCCTCCGGATACCTTGTACGAACTGCTGTCGAATTTGCCGCCGGCGTGTAGCTGGGTCAGGATGACCTCGGCTGCGGACTTTCCTTCCTCTTCGTGTATGTCAACGGGCATCCCCCGCCCGTTGTCCCTTACCGTGACGGACTCGCCGGGGTGAATGACGACATCGATTTCGTCGCAGTGTCCCGCGAGCGCCTCGTCGATCGCGTTGTCGACCAGTTCCTGGACCATGTGATGCAGCCCGGTACCGTCGTCCGTGTCGCCGATGTACATCCCGGGACGCTTGCGGACGGCCTCCAGGCCCCGCAGGACCTTGATGCTCCGCGAATCGTAGGCGTCCTCGTCCAACCGCGACGGATCATCGTCGGCCGGATCGCCAACACTGTTTTCTTCGTCGGACATCACGGCTCTTCCCGACCCGTTCCGACACCGGCGTATGTCATGCCTGTTCGAAGTGCCCCTGTTTCACGTGAAACGTGCGACCTCCGCGAGACCTCATCAAAACCTCGCCGATCGCTCCTTCGGTGGAAGTTGCGACGATCTGACAATCCATGTCCTCCAACTGGCGGTAATACCGCTCGTTGTGCTCCTCGTCGAGTTCGGCCCCAAGGTCGTCGATGAGAAACAGCGACCGCTTGCCTGCTATTGCCAAGTCCTTCGCTTGTCCAATGCGCAACGCGCTCGCCACGGCCTTTCCTTGGCCGCGGGAGAGTACTTGGGCAGCGCTTTCAGGCCCGCACGTGATGCGCACATCGGCCCGGTGTGGCCCCGCCTGCGTAGCGCCCAATTTTACATCGCGATCCACCTGCTGGCCTAGCACTTCCGCCAAACTATCTGCGCTCCAGCCCGGGAAGTATCCCCATTCCACGACCATATCGGGATTCAGTGCCGCCAAGGAGACAGCGACGTGTTCCATCACGCGGTCGAAGTACCGGTGCCGCGACGCAGCCACGGCTTCTCCAAGCTCGGCAACCTGGCTGGTCCATACCGGGAGCGTCTTCAGGTCCGCGGCGCGCAGGAGCGTGTTCCGATGTCTCAGCGCGCGCAAATACCCGCCAAGTGCCTCTGCATAGTCTTGTTCCACGTGAAACACCCCCCAATCCAGCCACTGCCGGCGTCCCGCGGGGCCACCGAATACCAAGTCCGGCAAGTCGGGCAGCAACAATTGGATGGGAAGCAGCGAGGCAACCCGGGACGCCTGCCGGACAAGTTGACCATCCCGTCGGAGTTCCACCCGCCCGCGTCGTTCCCGGGCATAGCCCAAGCGCACACGGCCTAGCCGCTCGTCCGTCAACAAGGCAGCAACCGACATGCTCTCCTCGCCATGGCGGATCACGCGGTCTGCGCGGGTCGTACGAAAGGAGCGGCCTCGAATGACGAGGTGTACGGCCTCCAGCGCTGATGTCTTGCCCGCGCCGTTCGGCCCTACGAGCAGGTTTGCCCGCGGGTCAAGCTCGAGCCTTTCGGCGTCGATGTTGCGGACGTTACCGATGTCAATCCGTTCAACGATCATCGACCGGATTGCCCGGAGCGTCGGTAGACGATGAGTAGGCCGATTCCTCGCCCGGAAGTCGCTCTGGCGACCTACTGACGCCTTGGCATCACGAGGTAGAGCGAGTCCTCGTCGCCCGCGGCCTCGATCTTGGCAATCTTGTTGTCTTCCGGAAATGACATTTCGACGGACTCGGTATCAACGGCATTGAGTACGTCCTGGACGTAGCTGGCGTTGAAGTTTATCTCCATCGCGTCGCCGTCGTAGTCGACCGCCAGGACCTCCTCGGCTTCCTCCTGCTCATTGTTCGCCGCCCGGATGGTCAACTGCTCGCCTTCGACTTGGAACCCGACGATATTGGACACGATGGCGGCACGTTGCAGGGCCCGGCGCAATGTTTCCCGGTCGCTCGTGATGGACCGGCTTATGTTGCGTGGGATGAGCCCTTCATAGGGCGGGAATTGACCCTCGACCAACCGCGTGGTTAGTGTGTACTCACCTTGAGTGGCTCGCAAATGCGTACGTCCCAAGGAAAATTCCACGTCCAAGTCACTATCGGCAATGAGGCGTTCGAGGTCTTGGATACGCTTGCGGGGAACGATGGCGCGCATCCTGTCCACGCCTTCGGCACCCCGATCAAGGGTATGCATCGCCATGCGCGCGCCGTCGGTCGCCACGGCACGCAGGTTGTTGCCCGTGATCTCGAGCAGCAAACCCCGGAGGAAATAGCGGATGTCCTGGTTCGCCATCGCGAAACTGGTCCGCGCCAGCAGTTTCTGCACCTCCACCCGCGGCAACGTAATGCTGACGTCGCTGTCGGCGGACTCGAAGGGTACGTATTCCTCCGCGGATACGGTCGACAGTTGGAAACGGCTCCGGCCCGATCGCACCGCGACGCGTTCGCCGTCCAGCGAGAACGTCACTTCCGCGCCTTCGGGCAACGACCGCCAGATCTCCGCGAGCTTCTGCGCCGGCACGGTCGTGGCGGCGGATTCGCCCGGTTCGATCTCGACACCCTCGGCGAGTTCAACCACCAGTTCGACTTCGCGATCGGTGCCGCGCAAGGTCAGACAATTCCCGTCGGTCTGCACCAGGATGTTCGAGAGGACGGGAAGCGTATGACGCCGCTCGATCACCCCGTTCAGAATCTGGAGCGGCCGCAGCAGGGTGTCTCGACTCGTTCGGAATTTCATTCATCGCTCCTCAGTTGACGGCGCTCCATCACGCCCTGATCGAGCGGATGGTCAATGGGTCAGCAGCCGCGAAAGGATCTTGTAGTCCTCCGCGATGTCGGTACTGCTCTCCCGAAGAGCGTTGATTCTACGATAGGCGTGGAGCACGGTTGTATGGTCACGACCGCCGAATTTCTCGCCGATGTCGGGTAGCGAGTTCTTCGTGAACTCCTTCGCCAGGCACATGGCGATCTGCCGAGGCCGGGCAACCGTCCGGTTCCGCCGCTTCGACAACAGGTCCGATACCTTCATGTTGAAGTAGTCGGCGACCACCTTTTGGATGTTCTCGACAGTGACCTGGCGCCCGTGGATGGCGAGAAGATCATGAAGCGCACGCTTTACGAGGTCGATGGATACTTCCGAGCGACGGAATTGCGCGTGGGCGATGACACGTTGGAGTGCGCCTTCCAGCTCTCGCACGTTGGAGCGAATGTTCTCGGCGATGTGGAACGCAACGTCGTCCGGTACCTCAATCCCTTCGGCTTCGCCCTTCTTCTTCAGAATCGCGACTCTCGTTTCGAGTTCCGGGGGTTCGACTTCGGCCGTCAACCCGCCGACGAACCGCGACTTCAGGCGTTCCTCCAAGCCATCGATCTCGGCCGGGTACTTATCGCACGTGAGCACCATCTGGTGGTTCTGCTCGACCACCGCGTTGAATACGTGGAAGAACTCCTCCTGGGAGCGGAGCTTGTTGGCGAAGAACTGGATGTCATCGATCAATAGGACATCCATGGAGCTGTAGTACTGCATGGTCTGCCGGATCGTACCGGTACCAATCCCCCTGACCATGTCATTGACGAATGCCTGCGAGTGCAGGTACACGACGTTCGCCCCCGGCGCATTGTTCAGCACTTCGTTGCCCACGGCATGCATGAGATGCGTCTTCCCGAGCCCCACCCCGCCGTAGAGCAAAAGCGGGTTGTACGACCGGCCAACATTGGTCGCCACCCGCTGGGATGCCGCCTTGGCGACCTCGTTGGACTTCCCTTCCACGTAGTTCGCAAACACGTGGGAACGATCGATGTTCGGTTCCCGGGTATCCCGCGATCCCTTCCTCGTCCGGTCGACCCGAAGGGGGGTCCCCGCCGATCTTTCCCGGCTGCCGACCGTTAGCTCAAGCTCCTGGATCCCGGCGTGCGCGTCTAGGTCGAAAAGGTCCCACACCAAAGGAAGGTATTCTTCCCGGACCTGCTTCTTGACGTGATCGTTGGGCGCAAGAACGACCAATTTGGTGCCCTGGAGGCGCGCCTGAAGGGGTCGAATGAAGGTATTGAATTGACGGGACGTGAGTTCCTCTTCGAGTCTAGCCAAGCACTTGCGCCACACCAGAGGGACCCCATCGGGATCCTCTGGCTCCTCCACCCAACTTGGCATGCGCCCCCCTGCATTATCGTTATTCTGTCGCCTGCTTAACGAACTCAGGCGAACAGTGTCATTCTAATGACACCTTGGCACCCTTGGCTACGCGTTTCGCAACAAAAACCCAATGTTTTTGGGGATTTCTCGACAATTCAAAAACTTAACGTCCGAGCCTCAGATCGGAGCTAATCGCCTACCTGTGTGTAAGTTGTGGACATCATGTAGGACGCCTCGAAGGAACCTCTCACGCATCCTCAGAAGCCCCCAAATGCCCCTGGTCTCGCCCATGGTGTCAAGCCGATGTCCACAACATCTCGTGTAGGAAATCCGCCATCGATTCCGTAGGTTGATGCCCACGTGCACAGTAAGCCGGTGCCCCAACAACAACAAGGTTAGTTATCTCAAATAGCATCAATCGATATTGAAACGGTGGATCATCACCATCTGATCTAGCCGCGTTGACACCTGTCTCACCGCCCCCCTACAATCGCGCCCCCCTCAGCAACCTGTGCCCTTGGCGCCTGACGAGGTTCCCCGAGAAGCCTATGAAACGGACCTACCAGCCAAGCGTGATCAAGCGCAAGCGAACCCACGGGTTTCGGGCACGCATGGCGACGAAGAACGGTCGCAAGGTGCTGAACGCGCGACGGGCCAAGGGTCGCAAGAGACTGTCGGTCTGATCCGCCGGATGCCCGGCGGTGGACGTGAGGCGTGACTTCGGCCGCGCGAAGCGCCTGCTCCGCAAGAAACAGTTCGACGACGTGCTCCGCCGAGCGTCGGTTCGCGCCGCCCGGGGACCATTACGTCTGGCGGCCCGGGACAACGAGCTTGAAATGGCCCGTTTGGGCCTCATAGTGGGTAAACGGATGCTGCCGCGGGCAGTTGATCGCAATCGGGCCAAGCGAGTGATCAGGGAATCATTCCGTCAGGCGGGCGGACTACCCGCGATGGACATCGTTGTTCGAGTGACGGTTCCGGCTGCAAGGGTCACGGTTGCGGATGCCGACAAACTGTTCGTGACCTTGGCCGACATCGTCGAGCGGCGACGAGGAGCCAGTCCTCGTGCCGGGTGATTGCCGAATGTCCCGGGGTTCGCAGGTAGCGAAACGCTTCCTCGTCGGTGTCATCGAGATCTACCGTCGCTACGTCAGTCCTTGTCTCGGAAGGCATTGCCGATTCCACCCGACCTGCTCCAGGTATGCCGTTGAGGCCTTGTCCGAATACGGCTTCCTGAAAGGCGGCACCTTGGCGGTTCGTCGACTGCTGCGTTGCCATCCGCTACATCCCGGTGGACTCGACCCCGTACCTCCGGCCAACACACCGATCCCGGGGCGCCATGCCCTCGACTGAGGTCCAGCGCATCGTCCTGTTGGTGGCGCTTGGCGTATTGGGCTACGTGCTCGTGTACACCTGGACCCAGGACTTCGGTCCGGGCAGGCAGGAATCGCCGCCGTTCGAGGAAGCCCCGTTGATAGACACGGGCGCGGATCCGGTGATCGCTGAGTTCCCCGGGGAGGAAAGCGGCGTCGCGAGGGAATCCGGCCAGGGTGTGCAAGCTCCCGCACGGGACGACGATGTGCCTGTCGGCATTGCCGCGCCGACAGCGCCGCAGGCGGAGACAGCGCCCGGAGCGGGTGCGTTCGAGAACGACGAGCGGTTGGTGCACGTGCGTACGCCTGTCCACGAGGTGTGGATAGACCGTCGCGGTGGAGACATCGTCAGGCTCAAGCTTCCCCGGTTCTCCGAAGAGGTTGGCGGCGAGGAGACCGTGACCCTCCTCGACCAACGTTACGATCACATCTACGTCGCGCAAAGTGGGCTGATCGGCGCGGACGGTGGGGACAGCAACGGGCGCCCGTTGTACGAAGCCGGCGCCGCGGAATACGTCGTCGAAGAAGGTCAATTCGAACTAACCCTCCGTCACGCCTCCGATGACGTCGTCCTGGCTAAGCGCTTCACGTTCGATGCGGATGACTACCTCATCACGGTGGCGCAAGACGTCGTGAACCGTTCTGCCGAGACCTTCGAGGCCCAGATGTTCGCGCAATTGAAGCGCGATGCGACGAGACCCACGAAGTCGGGTGTGCCGTTTGGCCCCCGGCCGTACGTGGGGGCCGCGTTCACGACGCCGGAAGACCGCTACGACAAGATCGATTTCGAGGATCTTGACGACGGCACCTACCGGGTGGAGGTGACCGGGGGATGGGCCGCGGTGCTGCAGCACTATTTCGTGAGCTCGTGGGTCGGTACACCGGGCGAAGTGAACGCTTACTACGGTCGCAGGCTCAGTGATGGCAACAACGCGGTTGGTTTCGTCGGCCCCCGGTTCGTCGTACCGCCGAATCAGCGCGCGAGTGTGGGTGCCAAGCTCTATGTGGGCCCGAAGGACCAGCGCCGCCTCGAGCAGATTGCGCCGCACCTGAACCTGACGGTGGACTACGGATTCCTCTGGTGGATGTCGGTACCCCTGTTCTACGTCCTCGACGCCATCCACTCGGTGGTCGGTAATTGGGGCGTGGCGATCATCCTGCTGACCTTCTGCGTGAAGTTGCTGCTCTACCCGTTGGCATCTGCCAGCTACCGCTCCATGGCCAAGATGAAGAAGGTCATGCCGCAGGTGAAGCGTCTCCAGGAGCGCCATTCCGACAATCGCCAGAAGCTCTCGCAGGAGATGATGGCGCTCTACAAGAAGGAAGGCGCCAACCCCCTGGGGGGATGTTTGCCGCTCGTGATCCAGATGCCGGTGTTCTTGGCGTTGTACTGGGTGTTAATCGAGAGCGTCGAACTCCGCCAAGCGCCGTTCGTGTTCTGGATCAAGGACTTGGCGGCGATGGACAGCTACTTCGTCCTGCCCCTCCTCTACGGCGTGTCGTTCTACGCGATGCAGCTTCTCAACCCACCGCCGCCGGATCCGATGCAGGCGAAAGTGATGAAAGCCATGCCGATTGTCTTCACGGCGCTGTTCATCTTCTTCCCGGCGGGGTTGGTACTCTACTGGCTGGTCAATAACCTGCTGTCGCTGCTGCAGCAGTGGTATATAACCCGCAAAGTCGAGAAGGCGTCGGCGTAGGGACGACCCTAACGCGCGCGCCGAGGCGCGTGGTCGCCCGTGTCGGATGCCCCGTGGACGCGGCAACGGGACGGGCGTCGTTTGTTGCCCGGCGGGCGGCCGGCCACGGTCCTCGCGCAAAACGACGGGTCTTGTGGAGCTAGGGTCCATCGCCCGCGAAACAATCGCCGCGATCGCGACGCCGGCGGGCCGCGGCGGCATAGGCATCGTGCGGCTGTCCGGTAGCGGACTTGAGGACATGTTGCGCGGCATCGTGGGCCGCGTTCCCGTACCCAGGCAGGCCGAGTTGGCGAATTTCTCGGACGCCCACGGCAGGGCAATCGATCGCGGCATCGTCATCTACTTTCCGGCGCCGCAGTCCATGACGGGCGAGGACGTCGTCGAACTCCAGGGCCACGGGGGCCCGGTGGTGATGGACCGGCTCCTCGAGCGGTCTTGCGAACTCGGCGCGAGGATCGCTCGACCCGGGGAGTTCACCGAACGCGCATTTCTCAACGACAAGATCGACCTTGCCCAGGCGGAAGGGGTCGCCGACTTGATCGACAGCGCGTCGAAGCGCGCCGCCCGGGCCGCGATGCGATCCCTCGGCGGCGAATTCTCGGCCCGGGTTACGGAGATCGACCGGGCGGTGCTCGATCTGCGCGTCTACCTCGAAGCGGCGATTGATTTCGCGGAAGAGGAGATCGACTTTCTCACCGGGTCGGACGCGGTCGAGAAACTGCAGGCCATTGAGGCGCACATCGAGCAACTCACTGCCGAGTCGCACCGCGGCGAAGCCTTGCGCGAAGGCCTCGACGTGGTGATTGCCGGTCCACCGAATGCGGGCAAATCGAGCCTGATGAACCGGCTGCTCGCCGAGAATCGGGCCATCGTGACCGATGTACCGGGTACAACGCGGGATCTGTTGCGGGCGGACATCGAAATCGAAGGCGTACCGATACGCCTGACGGACACGGCTGGACTGCGCACCGGTGGGGACCGGGTTGAGACCATCGGCGTGGAAAGAGCGCGAACGGCGATCGCCCAAGCCGATCTGGTGCTCGCGGTAGAAGATGCGACCGCGGTGCCGTTGCGCAACGCACCGGCGAACTCCGCCCCGGAACGCGGCAGCGCGGCGGGCCAGACCTTGCGCGTCCGCAACAAGATCGACCTGACCGGCGAGCGTCCGGGGGACGGCGGCGACGTCGTGCGAATCTCGGCACTCAACGGCGACGGCGTCGACGCATTGCGGGCCGCGATCACCAAACTCGCCGGGGTTTCGCCGGGGGAGGGAGCCTACCTGGCCCGAAAACGTCACTTGGTCGCACTCCACGGGGCGTTGGACCGCTGCACCGACGCCCGCAGTCGCCTGAATGAAGGCTTCGGGGACCTTGCGGCCGAGGAATTGCGCCAGGTTCAGGGCCACCTCGGCGAAATCGTGGGAATCACGTCCGTCGACGATCTGCTGGGCGAGATATTCGCCAGCTTCTGCGTTGGGAAGTAGGCCCCCGGGACGGAACAAGCCCGTCCCCTACGATCCATGTTCCCTGCACGTCGGCGCGCCCCGGCGACCGGGGGCGCGGGGCGTATAATCCGCGCCCCGGTGTCCTTGACGCCCGAGCAATCCATGCTGAACCACCCGCGACAGTTCGACGTGATCGTGATCGGCGGCGGCCATGCCGGCACCGAGGCCGCGCTCGCCTCGGCGCGGCTGGGTGCGAACACGCTGCTGCTTACGCAGAGCATCGAGACCATCGGCCAGATGTCCTGCAATCCGGCCATCGGCGGCATCGGCAAGTCGCACCTGGTACGCGAGATCGATGCCTTGGGTGGCGCCATGGCCCTGGCGACCGATCGGGCCGGCATTCAGTTCCGCACGCTGAACTCGCGAAAGGGTCCTGCCGTGCGGGCTACACGGGCCCAGGCCGACCGCGTGCTGTACCGCAATGCGATCCGTGCCACCGTGGAAAACTGCGACAACCTGGCGGTGTTCCAGCAGTCCGTGGTCGACCTCGATATCGACGGCGACCGGGTTCGCGGCGTCGCTACCCAGATGGGGCTGCGCTTCAAGGCCCATCACGTCGTCCTTACCACGGGCACGTTTCTGGGCGGGCGGATTCACGTCGGGCTCCAGAACCAACCCGGCGGACGCGCCGGCGACGCGCCGTCCAACGCGCTCGCCGAGCGCCTGCGTGCCCTGCCGCTGCGTGTCGATCGCCTGAAGACGGGCACGCCGCCGCGCATCGACGGGCGCACCGTGGACTTCGGGGTCATGGAGGTGCAGCCGAGCGAAACGCCGCGCCCGACCATGTCGATGCTATCGACCCCGGACGACCATCCGCGCCAGGTGCCATGCCACATCACCCACACGAATGCGCGTACGCACGACATCATCCGCACCGGGCTCGATCGATCGCCGATGTTCACCGGCGCGATCGAAGGCGTCGGCCCGCGCTATTGCCCATCCATCGAGGACAAGGTGGTTCGGTTTGCCGATCGTCCTGCCCACCAGGTATTCGTGGAGCCGGAAGGATTGGAGACCCACGAGCTGTATCCGAACGGCATCTCTACGAGCCTGCCCTTCGATGTGCAGTTGGCCGCGGTACGCAGCATCGCGGGGTTCGAGGGTGCCCACATCACCCGCCCGGGCTACGCCATCGAGTACGACTTCTTCGATCCCCGGGACTTGAAGCCGTCGCTGGAGACCCGTTGCATCGAAGGGCTCTACTTTGCGGGGCAGATCAACGGGACCACGGGCTACGAGGAAGCGGCGGCCCAGGGTCTCGTTGCGGGCCTAAATGCCGCCCGGGCGGCCGCCGGCGAGGACGCGTGGTGTCCGGAGCGCTACGAGGCCTATATCGGGGTGCTGGTGGACGATCTGGTCACGCTCGGGGTCAACGAGCCGTATCGAATGTTCACGAGCCGTGCCGAGTACCGTCTGCGGCTCCGTCAGGACAACGCCGACCAGCGTCTGACGGAGAAAGGCCGCGCCTTGGGACTCGTCGGCGATGCCAGGTGGTCCGTCTACGCCGCGAAGAAGGGCGAACTCGAGCGCGGCGCGGCGGTGCTGGCGGAGATCGTCGCGGTGCCCGGCAATGACATGGCTCGAGCAGTTACCAAGGCCACCGGCGAGCCGGTCGAAAAGCCCGTATCGCTTTTCGAAATCCTCAAGCGCCCGGGCATCGAGGTGGGCGGCTTGGTGGGCGTGCTGCGGTCCCAGGGGATCGCCGTGGAAGAGCCGGTAGTGGCGCAGCTTGAGATCGCTGCCAAATACCAGGGCTACCTGCAACGCCAGGACGAGGAGATCGCGAAGGTCAAAGCCAACGCAGACGTGGTACTTCGACCCGACTTCGACTACCGGGGCGTCTCCGGCCTGTCCAACGAGCTCAAGGACAAGCTCGCGGCACGACAGCCTGGGACCCTCGCCCAAGCGGCCCGGGTACCGGGCGTGACGCCGGCGGCATTGTCGCTGCTCCTCGTGCACGCCAAGCGCGATGCGGGCGAACAACGCCGCGCGTGAGGCCCTCGTTCGATTCCTCGATGAACGGGGCGTCGAGCCGGCTCGAGCGGTCGAGGCCCTCGAAACCTACGAGCAGCTGATTCGGCGCTGGAACGCCCGGGGCAACCTGGTGTCGCGCCGCGATCTCGGCCGGCTGCGCGACCGCCATGTGCTGGATAGCCTCAGCCTGCTTCCCTGGTGGTCCGGCAGCTTGGCGGACGTGGGATCCGGGGCTGGTTTCCCCGGCGTGCCAATGGCTATCGCAAGACCCGAGTCGCCCGTTACGCTCGTCGAGCGCAGTGAACGCAAGTTTCGTTTCCTGCAGCAGGTTGTCATCGAACTCGCACTCCGCAACGTTCGGGTGATCGAAGCCGATGTCGGGCAACCAACCGTGGCCAGTTCTCTCGGCGCACCGGGGTTTGGTACCGTAACGGCTCGGGCACTGGCGCCGCCGGCAGCGACGTGGAGGTTGCTGCGCGGCCTGCTCGCGCCCCAAGGCGTGGCCTTGCTTCAATCCGGCGAACCATTGGACGCTTCCATGTTCGATGGCGGCGAGGTTCGCGCCAGTGAACGCACGGGTAAGTCCTGGGTGACGGTTGTTGGAAATGCCAAGGAGTCGTGCGAGCGGGACGCAGTTAGCGGGCAGCGGATGGATCGATGGCGAGGCGGATAGCGGTAGCGAATCAGAAAGGCGGCGTCGGGAAGACCACGACCAGCGTCAACCTCGCGGCGTCGTTGGGCGCCGACGGTGCCCGCACCCTGCTGGTGGATCTCGACCCCCAGGGCCATGCCACGATGGGTTCCGGGGTCGACAAGAACGACCTGCCGGCAAGCGCCTACGAATGGCTGGTGGACGACCCTCGGTTCGATGGCATCGTCAAGCAATCCTCCGGCGAGTTCTCGCTGGTGCCCGCCAACGCGGATTTGACCGCCGCGGAAGTCGCGCTGCTCTCCGTGGAGGACCGGTCCATGCGGTTACGCCGCCGACTCGATGCCGCACCGGCGTTCGACTTCGTTCTCATCGACTGTCCGCCGTCGCTGAACGTGTTGACGCTGAATGCGCTCATGGCGGCGGACGGCGTGCTGATCCCGATGCAATGCGAGTACTACGCCCTCGAAGGCTTGACGGCGCTGTTGTTGACGATCAGGGGGGTGCGTCAGCGCGGCAACCCGAATCTCGGCATCGAGGGGATCCTGCGGACGATGTACGACCCGCGCAATACCTTGACCCGGGATGTTTCGCGGCAGCTGATGGCGTACTTCGGCCAGGACGTGTTCCGTACCGTGGTGCCGCGCAACGTTCGCCTCGCGGAGGCGCCGAGTCACGGACTGCCGGCGACCGTCTACGACCCGCGGTGCCGAGGTGCCCGGGCCTACCGAGCCCTTGCCGGGGAGCTACGTTCGCGTACCGCCGCGCGCGGCGGTCGGCGGGCTCGCGTCTAGCATTGCTTGCACAATCGCCGGTGTCCGACCAACGGAACGTGGGCTAGCGATTCGACGGATCCGAAGAAAGCTGCGGCAAATGCCGCCCGGTGGTGCTAATTTCGGTTTAACCGACCGAGCGCGGGCGGGGACGAAGAGGGCATCGGTGATCGGCAAGCGAAAAAGCCTCGGCAAGGGCCTCGACGCGCTGCTGCCAGAGCCCATGGCAGAAGTGGCCACGCCGTCGCAAGGCCTGGCGGAGCTACCCGTGGAAACCCTCTACCGCGGCGCCCACCAACCACGCCGGCGAATCAATGAGGAACGCATCGAAGAACTGGCCGCTTCGATCCGCGCCCAGGGGTTGCTGGAACCGGTAATCGTCCGCCCGCGTACCGAAGGGGGCTACGAGATCGTTGCAGGCGAGCGTCGTTGGCGGGCTGCCCAACGGGCCGGGTTGGAGACCATACCGGCATTGGTGCGGGAGTTGGACGACCGCCAGGCCGTGGCCATCGCCTTGATCGAGAACATTCAGCGCGAGGATCTCAATCCCCTGGAGGAAGCCGCCGCCTTGAAACGGCTGCTGGCCGAATACGAAATGACCCACGAGGAGATCGCGGATGCCGTGGGACGGTCACGGGCCGCGGTTTCGAACCTGCTTCGGTTGCTGAACTTGGCGCCGGAGGTTCGCCAGATGATCGACAACGGTGCGTTGGAGATGGGGCATGCCCGCGCGCTCCTGGCATTGCCCGTCGACGAACAGGCGACCGCCGGGCGCGACGTCGCGAAGCGATCGCTATCGGTTCGGCAGACCGAGGCGTTGGTCAAGCGGCTGTTGAGTGGCAAGACACCCCTGCCGGAGCCGGATCCCGACACGCGCCGCCTCGAGCGCACGGCCAGTGAGCACTTGGGGGCGCCGGTCACGATCACCACCACCAGCACCAAGGGTAAGGGACGGGTGGTGATCCGCTATTCCAGCCTCGACGAGCTTGACGGGATCCTCGCGCGGATGGGAGCGAAGCGAGAGCCCTGACGGGAGTGTGCCCCTCCGGGTGCCGACGCAAAAACGTCTATTAGTGCAACCGGGTTCTAGGTACGGTAGCGCGTTTGAAGACACCCGGAGCCGCCCGTATAATGCGCGCCCTTTGCGAACCCCGGATCGTTGTTGGTCTTTGGCGGCGCGTTGGCGCGGCGCAAGGCGAGCGCGGTCGGTGAACGCGACCGAGCCATCGGGCAACGGTCGACGTTGGGGAACGCCGGTCCGGGTCGTGGCCCTGCAAGCCGCCGTCACCGCTGTCGTGGCGGCGCTGGCGCTAGCTTGGAGCGTGGATGAGGCGAAGTCCGCGTTTCTGGGTGGCCTCGTGGCTCTTCTGCCGAACGCGTACTTCGCGTGGGCGGCGAGTCGCGCCGGACGTGGCGAGCAGGATGCGGCGCAAGAGGCAGTCGTCGAGGGGGGGAAGTTCCTCGGTCGATGGCTGGTGAAGATGGGGCTCATGGTGGCGCTCCTGGTTGTCGCCGTGGCCGTGTTCAGGGTGGGCAGCTTGGGATTTCTGATCGGGCTCGTTGCGGCATTGATGGCCCCGTTGGCGGCACCGTTGGTGGCGGATGATCGGGTGGACCGGAGGCGGTAGGCAACCGCAGGATTGAAGAGAGACAGGGTTCAATGGCCGAGGATGCAGGCGGCTACATCACGCACCACCTCACGAACCTCACGTACGGGAAACACCCGGAGGACGGTTGGGGGTTCGCCGAAACTGCGGAGAAAGCCTCCGAAATGGGGTTTTGGTCGGTCCACGTCGACTCGATCGCGTGGTCGGTCGGGTTGGGCATCGTGTTCTGCTTGGTTTTCAGATCCGCAGCCAAGCGTGCCACGGCGGGGGTACCCGGCGGGCTGCAGAACGCCGTAGAGATAATCGTCGACTTCATCGATGACACGGTTTCGAGCATCTTTCAGCACCGCAACGACATCATTGCACCAATGGCCCTGACGATCTTCGTCTGGGTGTTCCTCATGAACCTCATGGATCTGGTGCCGGTGGACTGGATCCCCAAGTTGGCGTCCGTCCTTGGGGTCGAGTACATGAAGATCGTGCCCTCGACCGATCCCAACGTTACATTGGGAATGTCCTTCACCGTGTTCTTCCTCATCATCTATTACAGCATCAAAGTGAAAGGCGTGGGCGGCTTTTTCAAGGAACTCCTCTGCCATCCGTTCCCGTGGTACCTGTTCCCCGTGAACTTCCTTCTCGAAACGGTCACCTTGCTTGCCAAACCGATCTCGCTGGGTCTGCGGCTCTACGGCAATCTGTTCGCCGGCGAGATGATCTTCATTCTCATCGCCCTCCTTTACGGGGGCATCGTCCTTAGCTTTGCCGGGGGCGTCCTGCAATGGGGGTGGGCGGTATTCCACGTTCTGGTTATCACGCTTCAGGCTTTCGTCTTCGCGGTCCTGACGGTCATCTACCTCGCGCAGGCCCACGACACTTCGGAAGAGCACTAACCAAGAGAGCAGTCCTCGAACCTAAGGAGTTGAATAGCAAAATGGAGAACCTAATAGCGGCTGGCCTGATGATTGGCCTTGGTGCCGTCGGTGCCGGGGTCGGTGTCGGCCTGCTTGGCGGCAAGTTCTTGGAAGGCGTCGCGCGGCAACCGGAACTGCTGCCGGTGTTGCGAACGCAGATGTTCATCATTCTCGGCCTGGTCGATGCCGTGCCGATGATCGGAATCGCCATCGCACTCCTTGTTATTTTCGCACCGCCGGGTGTTTGACGGCGGTCGCATGTAAGGGAGGTGATGGCATGAGCTGGATGACGATGATCGGCCAGTCGATCGCGTTCTTCATCTTCGTTTGGTTCTGCTGGAAGTACATCTGGCCGTTCCTGATCCGCGCCATGCGCGAACGGCAGCAGACGATCGCGGACGGCCTGGAGGCGGCATCGAAGGCGCAGCGCGACCTTGAACATGCACAAGCCCGGGCGGAGGAAATCCTCAACGAGGGCCGGGCCGAGGCACGTAGCATCGTCGACGATGCCAGGAGCCAAGCGGCGCAGATGATCGACAACGCCCGCGCGGATGCGGAGTCGGAGCGCGAGCGGATCCTGAAGGCGGCGCAGGCGGACGTGGCCCAGGAGGTCAACCGCGCCAAGGAGACCTTGCGAGCGGAAGTTGCAGACCTTGCCGTCATCGGCGCGGAACGCATTCTCGAGGCGTCCATCGACCGGGAGCGCCACGACGCCCTGCTCGACCGGGTCGCGGCGGAGCTTTAGGGGAACCATCGAAGTGGCCGAGATCGCCACCCTCGCACGTCCCTACGCGAACGCGGTATTCGACCTCGCCCGCTCGGCCGGCCGGTTGACGGAATGGGCGCCGATGCTGGGATTGCTCGCCCGGGCCGTGGAGACGGACCAGGTAAAGGAGTTGATCGCCGCACCGTCGTTCGCGCCCGCGGTGAAGGCACACCGGTTGATCGATGTCGTTCGGGAAGACATAGACGACCGATGCCGGCGCTTCGTTCAGGTCCTCGCTGACAACCACCGCCTGGATCTGCTCCCGGAAATCGCCGCCCAGTACGAGGCGTTGAAGGCCGAAGCGGAGCAGACCCTGGACGTGGACATCACGTCGGCGGTCCCACTGACCGAAGCACAGGTCGTTAGCTACACAGAAGCGCTGCGTCGGCGCTTCGATCAGGAGGTGAACGTCAACGTCGAGGTCGACCGGGGATTGGTCGGCGGCGCCGTTGTCCGCGCCGGCGACACGGTGATCGACGGATCCGTGCGGGGCCGGCTCACCCGTCTGGTCGAGTCGCTCCAGCGCAACTAAGAGAACTCAAGAGGTTTTTAAGCCATGCAGCAACTGAACCCGGCCGAGATCAGCGACATCATTCGCGGCCGCATCGAGAATCTCGACGTCTCCGCCCAGGCGGCGAACGAGGGCACCATCGTCAGCGTTTCCGACGGTATCGTCCGCGTACACGGTCTCGCCGAAGCCCAATACGGCGAGATGATCGAATTCACCGGCGGCCTATTCGGCATGGCGCTCAACCTCGAGCGCGACTCCGTCGGCTGCGTCGTGCTCGGCGACTACGAGAGTCTGTCGGAAGGCATGACCGCGCGCTGCACCAAGCGCATTCTCGAAGTGCCCACGGGTCCGGAACTGCTTGGCCGTGTCGTGGACGCGCTAGGCAACCCCATCGACGGCAAAGGGCCGATCAACGCGTCCTCGTCCGCTCCGGTGGAGAAGGTCGCCCCGGGGGTCATCGCAAGGCAGACCGTGGACCAACCCGTGCAACTCGGCATCAAGTGCATCGATGCCATGGTCCCCATCGGCCGGGGCCAGCGGGAACTCATCATCGGCGACCGTCAGATCGGCAAGACCGCGATCGCCGTGGACGCCGTCATCAACCAGAAAGACAGCGGGATCAAGTGCGTGTACGTCGCCATCGGCCAGAAGATGTCGACCATCGCCAACATCGTGCGAACGTTCGAGGAGAACGGCGCCATGGACCACACCATCGTGGTCGCCGCGAGCGCGTCGGATCCCTCGCCGATGCTCTACATTTCGCCCTATGCCGGCTGCGCCATGGGCGAGTACTTCCGGGACCGGGGCGAGGACGCGTTGATCATCTACGACGACCTGACCAAGCAGGCCTGGGCATATCGGGAGATCTCGCTCCTGCTGCGACGCCCGCCTGGCCGCGAGGCCTATCCCGGCGATGTGTTCTACCTCCACTCGCGTCTCCTGGAGCGTGCCGCCCGAGTCAACGCCGACTACGTTGAGGAATTCACCAACGGCGAAGTCAAGGGCCAGACCGGCTCGCTAACCGCGCTGCCAATCATCGAGACCCAGGCCGGCGAGGTCTCATCGTTCGTGCCCGCCAACGTGATCTCCATTACCGACGGCCAGATCTACCTCGAACTCGACCGCTTCAACTCCGGCATCCGTCCCGCCATGAGCCCCGGCATTTCCGTTTCCCGTGTCGGCGGCGCGGCGCAGGTACCGTTCATCAAGAAGATCTCGGGAGGAATCAAGTTAGCGCTTGCCCAATATCGGGAACTCGCGGCCTTCTCGCAGTTCGCTTCCGATCTCGACGAAGTCACGCGACGGCAACTCGACCACGGTGCCCGCGTCGAGGAACTGATGAAGCAGCGACAGTACGCGCCGATGACGGTGGCGGAAATGGGCGTCGTGCTGTTCGCCGCCAGCGAGGGCTACCTGGTGGACGTGCCGGTGAACCGCGTGCTCGACTTCGAACGCGACCTGCTCGCCTACATGAACGCCGAGCACGCCGAATGGATGACCGAGGTTACCGCCACCGGCGATCACAACGACGAGATCGTCGACTACATGAAGACGGCGCTCGACAAGTTCCAGGCCAGCCACAGCTACTCGTAGGCAATGGCAATCGTCCGCGAGATCGAAAACGCCCGTAAGGGCGACCCTATCGCGCCCGCCAGGGCGCGCAGTCGCCCGCGTGCGTTCATGAAATACCTTGGTCTTGAGGTGACCGATGGCTGCCGGTAAAGAGATCAAGAAAAAAATATTGAGTGTTCAAACGACGCAGAAGAGCACACGCGCCATGCAGATGGTGGCCGCCAGTCGCATGCGCCGCACCCAGGACCGCATGCAGGAAGGCCGGCCCTACAGCCAACGCATCGAGCAGGTGATCGGCCACCTGGCGAACGCCGCGCCGGAATACCGCCACGTCTACATGACGACCCGCGAGGTCAGCCGTGTCGGCTACATCGTGGTTTCCACCGACCGGGGACTGTGCGGCGGGTTGAACGTAAACCTTTTCCGGGAACTCATCCGCAACCTGTCGTCCCGGCAGGAGGACGGCATGGAGTCGGAGTTGGCGCTGATCGGCAACAAATCCGCGCAGTTCTTCCGCTCGGTGGGCGGCAACGTCGTCGCGACGATGGGCAACATCGGCGAGACCCCGGAGATCGGCGACCTGATCGGTGGCGTCAAGGTCATGCTCGACGCCTTCGAGGAGGGCCGCATCCAGCAGTTGGACATCATCTCCAACAAGTTCGTGAACACCATGACCCACCGACCCGTGTTGCGCCAGCTTCTGCCCCTGCCACCGATGGAGGCGTCGGAGTTCCGGCACCGCTGGGACTACATCTACGAACCCGACGCCCGGGAACTGATCGAGGGGCTGGTTCAGCGCTACATCGAATCGTTGGTCTACCAGGCGGTAATCGAGAACACGGCGTGCGAGCAGGCGGCCCGGATGATCGCCATGAAGAACGCCACCGACAACGCGGAGGAGATCGTCAAGGAACTGACCCTCCTCTACAACAACGCCCGCCAGGCATCGATCACCCAGGAGATTTCGGAGATCGTCGGCGGGGCCGCCGCAGTCTAGTGAATGGCCGCAGCTAGAATCCTTGAGAAGCGCTGAGGTTCACACACAGGTTGCAAATGGAAATGTGCATCGAACCGCTCTTGAACGGCTCCGGTACTCCGGAGACGCGCTAGTTATAGAAAAAAGGTTGAGGAAATAGAAGCATGGCAAACGGACGCATCGTCCAGATCATCGGCGCGGTCATCGACGTCGAGTTCGACCGGGAGGAAGTTCCCGGCGTCTACGACGCACTGATCGTCTCCGACACGGGTTTGACGCTGGAGGTCCAGCAACAGTTGGGCGACGGCATCGTCCGCTGCATCGCCATGGGCTCGTCGGAAGGCTTGTCCCGCGGGCTCTCGGTCTCCAACACGGGCGAACCGATCTCCATTCCCGTCGGCGAGGAAACCCTGGGACGGATCATGGACGTACTCGGTCATCCGGTCGACGAGAAAGGCCCGATCAACTCCCGGGAGAACCTGCCCATCCACCGCAAGCCGCCGACCTACGAGGATCAGAAGGGCGGCAACGAACTCCTGGAAACCGGCGTCAAGGTCATCGATCTGATGTGCCCCTTCGCCCGCGGCGGCAAGGTCGGCCTGTTCGGCGGCGCCGGGGTCGGCAAGACGGTGACCATGCTGGAACTGATCCGGAACATCGCCGTCGAGCACGCCGGCCTCTCGGTGTTCGCCGGCGTCGGCGAGCGTACCCGGGAGGGCAACGATTTCTACTACGAGATGCAGGACGCGGGCGTCCTCGACAAGATCTCGCTGGTGTTCGGGCAGATGAACGAACCCCCAGGCAACCGCCTGCGGGTCGGCCTCTCGGGCCTCACCCTCGCCGAGCAATTCCGCGACGAGGGTCGTGACGTGCTACTTTTCATCGACAACATCTACAGGTATACCCTCGCAGGTACCGAATGCTCGGCCCTCTTGGGTCGAATGCCCTCGGCGGTCGGGTATCAGCCGACGCTGGCCGCGGAGATGGGTGCCCTCCAGGAACGCATCACCACCACCAAGACCGGTTCGATCACCTCCGTGCAGGCCATCTTCGTGCCCGCCGACGACTACACCGACCCGTCGCCGGCCACGACGTTCGCCCACCTCGATTCGTCGGTCAACCTGAACCGCGCCATCACCGACCTCGGCATCTACCCGGCCGTGGATCCGCTGGCATCGTCCAGCCG
>LXNJ01000595.1_pt1 | contig 24508 bp, 22 predicted proteins | sample 809081 | NCBI WGS metagenome assembly LXNJ01 (sample SAMN04870510, study PRJNA318959) | sponge metagenome | biome: sponge; feature: marine sponge reef; material: water | host: Petrosia ficiformis | place: Greece: Milos, Mediterranean Sea | collected 2013-05-29 | depth 5-7 m | reverse complement strand
CTCCGTGCGGCAGGTCGCGATCCGGATATCGGACAGCATCGCGGACGATATCCTGGGCGAGAACTGGCGGCACGCCGCCGAATGACGATGCATGGCCATGGCAGCCCGGCGCAACTGCGACCCGTTCCTCGGTCCGGCCAACGACCGGTTTTTCGTTAACGACGCCGGTCGGCCTACGAGCGCCGGTCACACGGTCAGCCCCCAGTTGCGCAGGTAGTTGCCGGTTTCCTGAAGGCCTCTTGCGAAGACTTCGACAGTGCCCCGCCGCTCGGCCTCCTCGGCCGGGAGCGGACCGGATCGCGCCACCCATCTCTCGGCGTATTCCGTTTCGATCTGCCTGACCGCCCGCGCAACCACCATCAGGTCGTCGAGCCGGTTTGCGTCCGCCATGACCCTGTCGAGATCCTCCAACCGGTAGTCCGCGAGATCGTCGACATTCGCGGCATAGAGCGCCGCGCGCCGGACCATACCGGTGCGACGCGCGCACCTACCACCGGCTAGTCTCGTATTCCCCAGTCCGCAAGGACGTCCTGTACCGTCACCACATGCGCAAACATGTATCCCATGGTGACGAGCGCCGCATCGTGCCGTTCCTGGTCCAGCTCGCCGATCGCGTCTGCTACCACAAAGGTGCGGTAGTCCCGCTGACCTGCGTCACGGACCGTCGATTCGACGCACATGCTGCTGGTAACGCCGCAAACCACGAGCGTTATTATGTTGCCATTGCGCAGCACCGTCTCCACGCCGGTGTTGTAGAAGGCGCTGGTACGGTTCTTGTCGAAGACATAGTCGCGCTCCTCCGGAACCAGCTCATCGACGAGTTCCGCGTCCCAGGTGCCGATGACGCAGGCGCGGAGGTTCTTGAGTGCGGGCCGAATTTCATGGGGCATGATCCCGCGGTCGGAATAGTCCGGGCGGTAGACATTGCGGGTATAGATGACCGGCAGCTCCAGCTGATGGGCGGCATCGACCAGTTGACGGCAAGGCGGCACAGCCGCCTCGCACATGGCGGTGTCCTTGCCCATCTCGTTAAGCGAGCCTTGAGGGTGGCAGAAAGCGTTCTGCATATCGACCACGAGGAGGGCGGTCCGCTCGGTTCCGATGGTTTGCATCTCCCTCTCCCGTTCGCCTAGGTTCTTTTCATCAGTTCCCGATTGAGGTGGTGGCCGGGGCGCTCGCCGACGGTCGGCCGCTCCATCGCGAACGTCTGCTCAATCGTCGCGTACTCCATGTAGCCCAGTCGGGCAATCGGCCGGATCTTGGTAACGTCGACCCGTCCCTCTGTCAGAACGTCGTCCTGGATGTGAACGCAGACGACCGTGCCGAAGACGACGGTGGCCACAGCCTCCGGGTCCGTCGCCGGCAGGCGCACGCTCATCGAAAACCGGCACTCCAGATGGATGGGAGATCGCTTTACCCGGGGCGGTGCAACAAGGCGCGACGGGGCCATGTCGAGCCCGGCGAGCGACGCCTCGTCGACGCCGTGGGCCACATAGGCCGAGGTCAGGTTCATTTCCTCGCGAAGCGCCCAGGTTGCCATGTTTATGACGAACTCGCCGGTCGTCTCAGCGTTGGCACAGCTGTCTTTCGGCCCACCGTCCGCGTGGGTGCCGACTGTGCTGAACATGACCTGCGGCGGGCACGTGCCCACGCCATTGAAGAAGCTGAACGGAGCGAGGTTCGTCCGGCCCTCCCGGTCGCAGGTGGTCACCCATCCGATGGGCCGCGGCACGACACAGCTCAGGAAAGGATCGTGGGGGAGCCCGTGATCATTGGCTGCGGTCTCGTAGTACACTGGTCAACGTCCTTTCTTGTTCGATGGTAACGCCGGAGGGAGGCCGGGTCACAGAGCCGGGTCCTGTCCGACACGCACCAGCGCCTTGCCGATATTCCCGCCGCTAAGCATGTCGATGAAGGCCCGGGGAACGTTTTCCAGCCCCTCCGTGACATGCTCCCGGTACCGCAGGCGGCCCTCCGACATCCAGGTGCTCATTCGGGAAACCGCTTCCGGAAACCGGGCCGCGTAGTCGTGAACGACAAACCCCTCCATGCGCAACCGCCGGCCAAGGATATAGCCTTGCGGCCGCAACCCGACGTGGGCGTCGATGGGCTTGTCGTAGTCGGCGATGTGGCCGATCACCACCCAACGGCCCCGATCGTTCATGTGCCGCAGGACGCGATCGGCGAGGCCGCCGCCGACCAGATCCAAATACACGTCGACGCCTTGGGGACAGGCCTCCGACAACGCGCGGTCGAGTCTGTCTTCATCCCGGTAGTCGATCGCGGCATCGAAACCCAGGTCGTCGACGACGAAGCGCATCTTTTCCGTGGTGCCGACCAGGCCGACGGCCCGGCAGCCCTCGATCCGGGCGATCTGGCCGGCAACGCTTCCGGTCGCACCGGCCGCCGTCGAGATCAGGACCGTCTCGCTCGGACGGATTCGGCCGACGTCCAGGAGGGAGAAGTAGGCCGTCATGCCGGTGCGTCCGAGGACGCTCACGGCGGTCGACAGGGGGCCATGGCGCAGGTCCACCTTGACGATGCCGGCGGCATCGTCTTTCCGGTCGCCGGCGCCGTCGGTCACCGCGTAGCATTGCCAACCCAATTTCGCCTCGACGATCTCCCCCACCTGAAACCCCGAATTGCGGGTCTCGACGACTTCGCCCACGACGGCGCCCGGAACCACCGAGTTCAGAAGCACCGGCGTGCCGTACTGGCCTCGGAACGCTGCCGGGTCACGCATGCGCAGGCGCTGCCACGGATCGAGAGACAGGAAAATTGCGCGGACAAGGAACTCGCCGTCCCGGGGTTTCTTGACGGGCGCATGTACGATGCGGAAATCGCTCTCCTGCGGCACCCCCCGCGGGTAGGAAACCAGTTGCACCTGCCTGTTCTGTGCCGAGTTGTCGAACATGGCCAAAGTGGTCCGCTTTCGAGGCCCTCAATATCGGGCCGTGATCTCCCGAACGTCCCCGACCACGCTGGTCTCCTTCGAAACGTCAAGGAGCGCGCGCGCCGCTTCGCTGCCGCGAACCCGGCCCGCGAGCCTGAGGAACTTTGCCGCGAGTTCCCCGTCGGACATGGGGTTCTCGGGACTCCCGCGAATCTGCCGGTAGAGCATCGACTTCCGGTATTCTCCGTCGCTGGACCTGATCACGACCTCGATAGGAACGTCCGGGTTGCCGAGCGCCCTGCCGGTAGCCCACATGGCCACCGCCTCCGGGTGTTCGCCGATGACGACTTTTTCGGCTAGGGCATGCCGCCTTTCGTCACTCAGGGCCTCCGGCAGGACCCACTCCGGGCCCGACTCGTGGCCCAGCAAAGCGTTGGCAATGATCCACGGAACGCTGAACAAACCCTCGAAATAGGAACGCGGTTCGAGACATCCGAACGGGTAGTTCTGATAAAAGCGGTGCGCGTTGACGATCACCTGATCGATGGCGTCGACCGGGATCCGGTTCTCTTCGACGATCTCCAGCGCGAGCTGGATCGCGCCCGTGCTGGTGCGCGAGCCCAGCCACGGCTTCAGGTGAAGTTCGTTCGCCACATGATAGCATTCGGCCGGGGCATAGGCCGCCAGGCTCTCATGGTCGTACAGCCCGTCTTTCTCCATCGTGTCCCATGGACCTTCCACGCCGCTTTGGGTCAGCAGGGCCGCCTGGGTGCCGAGTTGGCAGATCGTCAGGTTGTACATGGAGCCCAGACCCGTGAAGACATTGAACTTGAGCGACAGATCCATGGCGGGCGGCTCGATCATCCAGGCGATGCCGATGGCGTTGTTCAGCTGATCGGCATCGAAGCCGAGCAGTTTTCCCGCGCAGACCGCGACGCACACCGGGGTGTGCTTCTTGGTGTTGACATAGTCGTGCCGGTCCTTCGCCCGCGCCGACTTGTAGAACACCGCGTTGAGTTCGTAGGCAATGGCAACTGCCGTAACGACGTCGCGGCCGCTGGACCCGAGTCGTTCGCCCATCGCCATGCCGGTATGGGCCAGGGCGTCGAAGAGATGGTCGCCGGGCCCGCTTTCCATCATGTTCGAGTTGTAGGCCATGGTGGAATTGAACCCCGCCGCGAGCCCGGCCGAGACGCGACCGCGGTCGCCGAGAAGGGTTGCTTCCGGAACGCCCCCTACCCGCGTGGCGAAACGCAGAAAGGGCTCTTTCACGAACTCGTAGCCCATGTGGGCGATGCCGATTGAATCCATCATCGCGCGATCCGTCGCCGTGACGACGTCCGATCCCAGATCCGGGAAGCGAACGTCCGCGATTGCGCGACTGATCGAACTGGTCAGACCGTCGTGGCCCATCAGGTCGTCCTTCCCGTTGGGTGCCCATCAGGCCGGGCACCAGAAATTCGTGCCGCCATCCAACCGATCGCGTCCGCGAGCAGGTTCACTGGTGAGACCGGTGCGCGTGCTGGGATTTGAGCGCATCCTTGCCCTGGCCCATGTATTCGAGGAAGAGTTGGTGGTCGTCCCGAAACTCGTCGACAGCGCCCTGCATCACCACCCGCCCCTGTCGCGCCACATAGACGTAGTCGGCAACCCGTAGCGCGACCCGGACATTCTGCTCGACGATGAAGATGGTCTCGCCGCGGGACTTGAGGTCCGCGGCGATCTGGGCGATCTCGTCGATGACGACCGGCGCCAGGCCGGCCGTGGGCTCGTCCAGCAGCAGCAGTTTCGGTTCCGACATGAGGGCTCGGGCGGTGGCGAGCATCTGCTGCTCGCCGCCGGACAGATTCCCGGCCCGGCTCCTCACACGGTCCTGCAACCTCGGGAAATGCTCCAGTATTCCCTCGAGCCGACCCTTGCGCTCCCGCTTCGGGCAGCGGGTCATGCCACCCAGGAGGATGTTCTCCTCCGTCGTCATGCCGGGAAACAGCTCGCGATGCTGGGGAACCATCGCAATCCCGCGGGCGAAGATCTGGTGCGGCCGCAGGTTTTCGATGGCCTCATCCTCGAAGCGGATCGATCCGCCGGTGACCCCGAGCATGCCCACCACGCACTTCAAGGTGCTCGACTTGCCGCAGCCGTTTCCGCCGAGGAGCGCGGTGACACGCCCCTTCTCGACACCCAGGCGCATTCCGTTGAGCACCTGCAGGCTGCCGTAACCCGCGGTGACGTCGATCACGTCAAGCAACGTCCAAGTCCTCCGTCCCCAGGTAAGCCTGCTTCACCGCCGGATCGCTCATCACCTTGTCGCCCGTGCCCTCGGCGATGACCCGGCCCTTGTCGAGAACCGTGATGCTGTCCGAAACGTCGATCACGAGGGAAACCACATGCTCGACGAGGAGTATCGTCAACTTCCATTCCTCCTTCAGCCGGAGGAGGATTTCGTCGAGCGCCTGCACGGCCGGCACGCTCAAGCCAGCGCAGGGTTCGTCCAGCATCAACAGCTTCGGCCCCGGCGCCAGCGCTCTTGCCAGTTCGAGCAGCCGTTGCTGCGCGATCGTCAGCGTGCCGGTTTCGCGCAGGATCAGACTGTCGATTCCGAGAAAGCTCATAACCTCCCGGGCGCGGTCTCGGGCGGCCCGATCGGGCGAAACACCTCCGCCGAGATTGAGGACGGACCTCAGCGGATTCGCCGAAATTTCGAGGTGCATTCCGACCAGAACGTTCTCGAGCGCCGTGCGGTTCTGCATCAGCCGCACGTGCTGGAACGTCCGCCGCAGGCCCAGTCCCGCGCGCCGGTGAACGGGGAGGGCCGCGATATCCCTGCCATCGAAATTGATGCGGCCTTCCGCCTTTACCACACCGGAAAGGGCATTGAAGAGGGTCGATTTGCCGGCGCCGTTCGGCCCTATGATTCCTCGTATCTCGCCCGGCGGTACCGTCAGGGAAACGTCCTCGACCGCGACGACACCGCCAAAGCGTACCGTCAATTCCTGGGTCTCGAGAAGCGGTTCCACCCACCTTCCCTTTCGCTATTCGGCGGTTGACGGCTTCGCGTCCGCCTGGGGAATTCCGTCCCTCTCGCGCACTTCCTCGCGCCAGCCGTGGACGAGAACCTCGGGCGGCAGGAACCGCCGCTCGATCAGGTAGCCGGCAACGCCCTTCGGCATGAACACGATGACCCCGATCAGCAGGACGCCGTACATCATCTCCTGGGCAGCCTGGGTGCCGCGCAGCACTTCCGGAAGCATCGTCAGAAAAAGCGCACCCAGGAGGGCGCCGGAGAGCGTTCCCACGCCCCCGACCATCACGATGGCAAAGTGCAGCACGACCTGAAGCAGATTGAAGGTGTCGGGCGCGACGAACCGCACGGCCAGCGCAAAGAGACCGCCGCCGATTCCGGCGTAGAAGCCGCTCAGGGTAAAGGCCAGAGTCTTGTACAGGGGCACGTCGATGCCGTTGCATCGGGCTACGAGCTCGTTTTCGCGGATCGCAATGAAAGCCCGTCCGTAACGGGACGCGAGTATGGCCTTAGCGAGCAGGACCATGGCGAAAGTGACGACCACGATGACGCCGAACGCTGCGCCGTCGGTGTCGAGCCGGATACCGAAGAATGTCGGTGCCTCGACCTTGACCCCGTCGGTCCCCAGGGTGATGTCCCGCCAATGGAGGAACAACCAGTAGCAGAGCTCGGCAAACCCCATGGTCATCAACCCGAGATAGACCCGGCGCAGCCGCAACGCAGGCAGGCCGACGACACAGCCGACGACGGCGCACAGCAGGCCTGCGGCCGGGAGCGACACCCAGTAGGAAATGCCGAAATGGCTCCCCAGCAGGGCGACGGTGTAAGCGCCGATGCCCATGAATGCCGCGTTGGCAAATGCGAACTGTCCGGCGAAGCCGAGGACGATCATCTGGCCAACGGCGACGACCACGTAGACCAGGATCAGGTTCAGGAGGTACTGGAGGTAGGGATTGGTGGCCGTACTGACGAGACACAGCACCACGAACAAAGCCGGGGTGAACAACCGGTTCGTAAAGAGGCGATGGAATTCCATCGGTGTCAGACCCGCGTGATCTCTTTGGTGCCGAACAGTCCCCTCGGCCAGAAAATGAGAACCACCATGATGACGAGAAAGGCGGAAAGATCGATGAGCGCGGTCGCGACATAGAATCCGCACAGGGTTTCGATGACACCGATCAGATAGCCGCCGACGATCGCGCCGGGAATGCTGCCGAAGCCGCCGAGCACGGCGGCGGCGAACGCCCTGATCAGGATTCGCGTCCCCATGTCGGGGAAGAGGGCAGTGATCGGTGCCGACAGGATCCCCGCGGCCGCCCCCATCGCGGAAGCCAGACCCCAGGTCGTCGCGAACACCAGCCCGATGTTGATGCCGCTGTACTGGGCGCCGTACATGTTCTCCGCGGTCGCCCGCATCTGCTTGCCGAGGTCGGTGAAGGCGAACAGAAGAAGGAGTGCCAGCGTGAGGACCAGGGAAGTGGCGGTCGTCACCAGGTTCTGCGACGCAAAGATCAGGTCGAAGATGATGATGGGGCTGCCGCCGAACATGGGCGGAATCGTGTACACGTCCTGTGCAAAGGGAATCCGGAAGACCCCTCTCAACATGAACGACAGGCCCACGGTCACCATCACCAGCGTCATGTGTGGATAGTGGGCGATCGGCCTGATCAGGCCGCGCTCGATGAGCAATCCGACAAGCCCCCCGGCGAGGATCGCAAGCAGAAAGGAAGCCGGATAGGAAAGACCGAGGAAGGAATAGGCCGAGTAACCGATGAAGGCCCCGGCCATGAAGATCTCGCCGAAGCCGAACTGGACCATGTCCTGGGCCTTGTAGATGAGGACGAGACCCAGGGCGACCAGCGCATAGAGGCTTCCGTTCGCGAGCCCGGCCGTGACGAGAATAACGAACTCCGTCATGAGACTTCGCTTTCGCAAGGGCCGTATGGATGTCGCGTGCTTACTCGAAGGCCCACTATTCTAAGGCGGGCGCAAACCGACCGCCGGGGCGGAGCCGGCTCCTTATGCCCGACTCCGCCCGCCTTCAGCCGGGTTGGTCTAGAACGATCAGTTCTTGTTCAGATCGCGCCACACGGGACCGAGGTTGACGACCTTGCCGTCGGACCCCAGGGTCCAGACCGTCGGATCGTTGCACCCCTGATGGCTGCTCGCCGAGAAACTGATCGAGCATGAGGCGCCATGGTCCTTCAGGCCCTTGGTGCCCTCCATCGCCGCGAGGAATTTTTCGCGCGTCAGGTCCCGACCGACCTTCTTCAGCGCTGCGATGACCACCGTTGCTCCGGCCACGCCCTGGTAGGCGACGGACTTCTTGATGTCGTTCGGGAAGTGCTTGTAGCGGATGCCCTCCCACTTCTTCATTTCGGGGCTGCCGAAGGGCCCGGCGATGACCGTGATCCCGTAGAGATCCCGCAACGCCTCCTTGTTTCCGACTCGTTCGACGAGATCGAGCAGATCCGGCGTCGAGACGATGACCGCCGGCGAATCCTTCGATTTGCTTCGAAGCCCGTACTTCCAGGCATCGCGGATCAACGTCGCCGCCTCGGTCGGATAGTTGACCATTATGATCACGTCCGGATCCACGCTCTTGAGCTTGAGCGCCTGGGCCGTGGCGTCCGATGCGTTCGCCTCCAGGGTCTCGCGGGCGACCACTTCGATGCCCTTTTCCTTGAACAACTGGCGCATGGGCCGGATCTTGGTTTCGGCCCAGTCGTTGTTGCGTCCGACGATCGCCACCTTCTTCACGCCCGGCATCGACGCCGCGAAGCGCGCCATGCCGTGGCCGTCCGCGCTGCCTGTCATCTGGACCGTAAAGACGTTTTTCCTCACCGGCGCCGTGAGGCTATCCATGGTGGCCGCCATCAACAGATGGGGGACACCCGACTTGACGACCTCCTCGGTCGTCGCTGCGACGGCAGTGCTGCAGGTTCCGCCGTGAATCATGAAGACCTGATCCTGGTGAATCAGCTTCTTTACCGCCGCCAGCGCCTTGGTCGCTTCGCACGCCGAGTCTTCCTGGACGAACACGAACTTGCGTCCATGCACGCCCCCCTTCTCGTTTTGCTCCATGTAGACGGATATGGGACCGTTATTCACGGGCTGACCGTGAATTGCTGCGCCGCCTGTCAAGGGTCCGAACAGGCCGATCTTGATCGTCGTGTCGGTCACCCCAGTCTCGGCCAGCGCGCCCGCGGGGAGCGCGCCGAGAAAGAGACCGATCAACGCGGTTCTCCCCAAGAAGCCGATCCCGGTCGGTCGACGTGATATCCTCATCATCTCCTCCTGTGCATAGGTTCACGTTCGTGAATTTGACGATGCGTGCGTCGGTCTCTTGAGGCCAAGGTTCGGAACGGAACCGAACCTTCCTCTGGAGCAAGTCGACCCCATGCAAGGGCCTGGCTCGACGTACAATTCATGTCTTGACATTCCGCTCTTCCTTGCGGAAGTGAAGACATCTTCACGAACTCGCCCCGATGACGTGGTGAAGCGTAGACTGCTGCCGCGCGGATAGTCAATGGACGACCGGAGACGACGAGTGGGATCGGGTATGGCGGCCCTTTGCAATTGGGTGGCCGAGACCCGCATCGACGATATCCCCGACACAGCATTGCGCCAGGCGGTTGCGGTGATCGGAGACAATCTCGGGGCCATCGTCGCATCACGCGACGAGCCGGAGGTCGTGCAGGCCCAGACCCGAATACTGGAAGTGTCGGATCGGGCAGAGGCGACAGTGTTCCGGGGCGGACGCCCCCGCGTCGAGCGGACAATGGCTGCGGTCGCCAACGGGCTCGCCGGAAACGGGGCGCAACTGGACCCCGGCTATCGCAAGGCCCAATGCCACGCAGGGCTCTACATCGTACCGGCGCTGCTCGCCGAAGCAGAAGCAAAGGGTCTGTCGGTTGCCGACGTCCTGCGTGCCGTCGTGCTCAGCTTCGAGATCACGACACGTCTGCCGCGCACCTGGCCCATGGGGACGGCCAAGCTTTATCCGGCAGCTGTCTTCTGCGCGGTGGGTGCGGCGAGCGCGATCGGGGCGGCGCGGCGACTGCCGCCGGACGCATTGCTCGGCGCGCTCGGCACCGCCTCCACGCTGATCCATGTCGGTCCTTTCGGGCACTCTGTCGACGGCCTGCTGGTTTGCAACGCCTGGGCAGGATCCGGGGCCTGGACCGGCATGATGGCAGTCGACTGGGCGGGAATGGGGTTCGCCGGAACCGGAGAGAGCTTCTATGACGTCTACACGGACGTACTCGGTACCGAGGTACATCCGTCACGCCTCACCGATGGGCTTGGCGAGGAATGGGCGATCGAGCACAGCTTTCACAAACCCTACAGCAGTTGCGGCTACACCCACTCGGTGATCGAGGCGAGTCTGGCCGTGCTCGAGGACTTGCCGGACGAAGGGCGGGCGGACGCCATTCGAGACGTCGTCGTGGAGGCGTCCGCACTCGCCCTGTCCCTCGACAACGACGAGCCGGCAAACGGGCTCGCCTCACGATTTTCGACCCAGCACGCGGTCGCGGCGCCCCTGGTCCTCGGCCATGCGCTGCCGGAGGCGTTCGGCACCGCCGCGCTCGCCTCACCCGAGATCGACGCGCTGCGCCATCGGATTGTCCTCAAGGAGTTCGAACCGACGCTGCCGCCCCCTCACGATCGGCCTGCCCGCGTCACGGTCACCCTGGCGGATGGCCGGCGGATTACCCGCGAGTGCCTGAGCGCGAAAGGCGGGCCCGACAGGCCCTACACGACGGCGGATCTGTTCAGCCGCCTGGAGACTTGGCTGGCCCCCACCTACCCGAGGCTTGCACGGCGACTCCATGACCTGACGGCCCTGAGGCCGGCCGATCTTGGCCAGGGATGGGATACGCTCTTGCCGGACATGCTCGGCGACTGAGTTGTCACGCCCGTGTCAGGTCCGACGATCTGGCCCTGAAGTCAGTCGAGCTTGTAGATCCGACGCGCGTTATCGCGCAGAAGCAGGCGCTTCGCCTCGGGCCGCAGGTTCAGCGCTTCGATCTCGCCGCGGGTACGCTCAAAGTCGAGCACTGGAAAATCGGTGCCGAAAATCACTTTTTCGCGGCCGTAGGTATTGGCGTACTGAATGAATTGCGGCGGCCAGTATTTCGGGCTGTGAGCGTCCGTACCGATGAAGACGTTCGCGTGCTTCCAGGCCATGGCGATCATCTCGTCGATCCACGGCACGCCGAGATGGATGCCGATCAGCCTGAGTTCGGGAAAGTGGCAGGCCACCGTATCGAAGGTGACGGGACGGCCCACGCTGCGGCGCGGGTAGTCGGGCGCGTACACAAGCGACTGGCCGACCTGGAGCTGGATCGGAATATCCAGTTCCACGCACTTGGCGTAGAACGGATAGTACTGGGCCCCGTCGGGCGGAATCTCGAACCAGTGCGGGTAGGAATGGGCGCCGATGAACCCCAGATCCTCTACCGCGGCCTGAAGCTCGCGCACGCCCTTCATGCCCTGGGTCGGGTCGATGCCGGCAAGGCCGTAAAATCGGTCGGAATGCCGGCGGACGGCATCCGCAACGAGAGAATAGGGCAGGTGATAGCAGGCCGGCGGGCCCAGCGGCCCGGCCCTGGTGGCGACCAGAAAAGCCTTCTCTATGGCGGCCGAATCCATGCGCCGCAGCATCTCGTCCAGGGTGATGCCCGCGGCTGTCGTGTCGTCGACCCCGATCTTTCCCTTGAAGAAGCCGTCGCGCCAGTCCGGTCGATGACCCAGAGCCTCTTCGGTCCATAGGTTGACGACCGCGTCGATCGCCTGGAGGTCGTCGTTCGGCGGGGTGGTGGTCACAGCCCGAGTTCCTTGGCGATAATGTTGCGTTGGATCTCGTTGCTCCCCTCGCCGAAGGAATACAGACGCGCATCGCGCCACAATCGCTGCATGTCGCTTTCCGCCGCGTAACCCGCGCTGGCCAGGATCTGCATGCCGTGATCGGTGACGAACTGCAGGGTCTCCGTCGCGGCGATCTTGGCTTGGGACGCCTCGCGCCGGCAGGGACGGCCTTCGCCGATCAGCCAGCCCAGCTGCCAGGCAAGCAGGCGGGCCTGGTCCACCCGCATCTGCATGTCGACGAGACGGTGCTGAATCACTTGGAAGCCGCCGATCGGTCTGCCGAACTGGCGGCGCTCGCAGGCGTGGGAAAGGGCGATGTCAACGGCCGCCTGGGCGGCGCCGGTGACGCTCGCGGCCATCCCGGCGCGGGCGTAGTGCAAAGTCGCCATCAGGTGACGAAATCCCTGGTTCTCTTCGCCCATGAGCGCATCTCCGGGCACCGCGACCTCGTCGAAGCCGATGTCGAAGCATGGCAGGCAGTTGTTTCCAATCTTGTCGAGGGGAGTCAGATGGACACCGGGCGTGCCCGGCGGCACCAGGAACATCGAAATCCCGTCGGCGCCGCTGTCGGGAGAACCGGTCCGGCAGGCGACGACCATGGCCGCCGCCGCCGCCGCGTCGCTGATCCAGGCCTTGCGGCCGGTGATCGTCCACCCGTTCCCGCGGCGCCGCGCCCGCGTCACGATGGACGCGGCATCCGAGCCCGCCGACGACTCGGTCAAGGCCAGGGCGAAAAAGGCCCGTCCGGCCATGATTTCCGGGAGATAGTCTTCCTTTTGCGCCTCGCTGCCGTAGGCCAGGAGCGACATGCCGCCGAAGCCGATGGCGCGGTTGAACAGGGAGGCCGCCATCATGGCGCGATAGCCGAGGCGCTCCTGCACCAGCACCAACGTCTCCCAAGGGGCAGCCAATCCGCCATTTTCCGCCGGAAACGGCATCGCCAGCAGGCCCGCGTCCCCCATGGCCGGCAGCACGTGATAGGGCGGCGCGTGGTCTCGATCGTGCCGGCGGACGGCCTCCGGCGGCAGATGCCGGTCGATCAACCGATCGACCGTGTCGAGAATCTGTCGTTGCTCCTCGCTGATGGCGAAATCCATGGTTTCTCCTCGTCCCCGACCGGATCGCGATTCCAGCTAACGCCAAGTTCGGGAAGAGCCTTCAGCCGCAGCGATGGCCTCGGACGATTGACAATCCGACACAATGCTATTGGAAACTGGTACAATCCGAAACACCGTATTCCGAGGCGTGCGCGGCCGTATCGGACTGGGGAGGAGCGAGCATGAATCTGTCCGGCACCCTTCCCCTGCATGCCCGGACCCGGGCCTCCCACCCGGCCATCATCGCGGGCGAGCGCGTCATCACCTATGGCGAACTCGACCCGCAGGTGGGACGGACGGCCAGTCACCTGAAGGCCCTTGGCCTCGGGAGCGGCGATCTTCTCGGCGTCTGCCTTGGGGATCACGCCGACCATGTCACCGTGTTGCTGGCCGCCGCCCGGCTCGGTGTCGCCGTTCTGCCCATGGACTGGCACTGGACCCCGGCGGAACGGCAGCGGATCGTTGACGTGTTCCAGCCGAAGGCCGTGATGATCGAGGCGGACGCCGCCGCGATCGCGGGAGTCCCGATCCACCGTCGTGACGTCAACTGGCACGATGCAGTCGCGGGGGCAATACCGCAGGTCGACGGTCCCGACGACACCGATATGCCCCTCGTGCTGGCGCTTTCGTCCGGCACCACAGCTCTGCCGAAAGGGCCGATGATCAGCCACGCCAACATGCTGGCGCGCTTCCGGGGCCACTGGGTGTCCCTGGGGTTCAACCAGCACGATCGCTTCGCCCTGACGACACCCCTTTACTACGGTGGCGGGCGGGGCTTCGTGCTCTCTTATCTCTTCATCGGCGGAACGATCATGATGTTCCCGCCCCCCTTCAAGCCCGGCGACCTTGTCGAGACGGTCGAACAACGGTCGGTCAACAGGGTCTTCCTGGTCCCGACCCAGATCCGCCGCCTGCTCGCCATGGCGCGAGGCGACGGTTTGCTGTTTCCCCGGGTCGACAACCTGATCTCCAGCGGCGCTACCCTGTCTCCGGAGGAGCGGGAAGCGGTCCGGAACCAGCTCACGCCCAATTTCACCGACTACTACAGTTCGACCGAAGGCGGCGGCATCACAGTTCAACCGGCCGCCGACCAGGACCGCCATCCCAGGTCCGTCGGGCGGCCGAGCTTTCTGACCGAAGTGGAAATCGTCGATGAGGGCCACCGGCGCCAGCCCGCCGGCGAAGCCGGCCGCATTCGCTATCGCGGCCCCGGGGTCGCCTTGGGTTTCTACGGGAATCCCGAGCCGGGTTCGACCGCCAGTGCCTTCTTCCGGGACGGCTGGTTCTATCCCGGCGACGTCGGTGAAATGAACGAAGAGGGCTACCTGTTCCTCCGCGGCCGCGCCAAGGACATGATCATTCGCGGTGGCGCCAACATCTATCCGAGCGACGTGGAACTCGTGCTGCAGACCCATCCGGCGGTGGAGGAGGCGGCGGTGGTCGGCCGGCCGTCGACGGAATATGGCGAGGAGGTCGCCGCCTTCGTGATCGCCCACGGGACCGTCGACGGGCCGGAATTGATCGCGCACTGCCGCGAACACCTGGCCCGCCACAAGGTGCCACGCGACGTCTTCCTGGTCGACGACCTGCCGCGCAACTCAACAGGCAAGGTCCTGAAGGGCGCGCTTGTGGAGCGACTGCAGCCTTTGTAGCGACGCACCGAGGCCGGTTGCGACGGCTTGCGCGCCATGATCTACTGCCGAGGGGATCGAGAATCGGGTCTGGGATGTATCGGACGACCGCGACGGCGGAAGGGTTGCTACGGGCGTTTGCAGGACCCGTCGCGACCGGGAGCCCATGAGGCACAGCACCCGCCTGAAGCAGCTCCTGTCGAAGCGCGGCGCCGCGATCCTGCCCGGCGCCGCCAACCCGTTGACGGCAAGAATCATCGCGGATCTGGGCTTCGACTGCGTCTATGTCACAGGCGCGGGCATCGCCAACATGAACCTTGGCGTGCCCGATATCGGCCTGGTGTCGCTCAAGGAGCTGGTTGACTATGTCGGCGCCATCCGGGACGCGGTCGATCTGCCTCTGCTGGTTGACGCCGATACCGGGTTCGGCAACGCGGTCAATGTGGTGCGCACGGTGAAGCAGCTCGAGAAGGCCGGCGCCAGCGGCATTCAGCTCGAGGACCAGGTGTTCCCGAAGCGATGCGGCCATTTTGCCGGCAAGGCCGTGATCGAGACCGGCGAGATGGTCCAGAAGATCAAGGCCGCCGTCGACCAGAGGATCGACGGCGATCTGGTTATCGTGGCGCGCACCGATGCGCGCGCGGTGTTCGGCCTCGACGCAGCCATCGAGCGCGCGCAGGCCTACATCGAGGCCGGGGCCGATGCGACTTTCGTCGAAGCGCCGCTCGACCGCGGCGAGCTCGAACGGATCGCCGGCGCGCTTCCCGCGCCGCAGATCGCGAACATGGTGTTCGGGGGGCAGACCCCGCCCGTCGGGCAGCGAGACCTGGCGACGATGGGATTTGCCGGCGTTCTCTACGCCAACGCCGCGCTTCAGGCGGCGGTTCACGGCATGCGGGAGGTGCTCGGCGAGCTGAGACGAAGCGGCAGCCTCGACGCCGTCCGGGACAAGGTCGCATCCTTCGAAGTGCGGCAGCGGCTCGTCGACAAGGGTACCTATGACGGACTCGAGCAACGCTACACCAGCCAGTCGCCGACCGGTTGAGCGCCGCGGACAGAAGGCAACGCACATGAATCCCTGGGACGGCGTCGTTACCGAAGAGGAAAAGGATATCTATCGCGCCGCCGGCTTCGGCAAACCCTCGGGAATGGGCAACCGGCCGGCGCTGCTGATCATCGACGTCCAGTACCGCACCGTCGGAACAAAACCGGCACCGTTCTGGGAGGCGGTCAAGGAGTTCCCTACCGCATGCGGGCAGGTCGGCTGGGACGCGGTCCACAAAATCGAGAAGGTCCTGGCTGTTTTTCGGGAGCGCGGCTGGCCGGTGCTCTATCCCTACGTATCCATGAAAGAGAGCTTCGACACCGGCCGCCTTGCAGAAAAAGTGCCGGCGCTCATGACGGTCGCCGCCAAGGGTTACGAATTCGTGCGCGAGATCGCGCCGCGCGAGGGCGATATCCTGTTGCCCAAGAAGCATCCGAGCGCGTTCTTCGGGACTCCCCTCGCCAGCTATCTCGTCGACCTGCGGGCCGATACCCTCGTGGTGACCGGCTGTACCACCAGCGGCTGCGTTCGGGGAACGGTGGTGGACGGGTTTGCCTACAACTTCAAGGTCGCCATCCCCCATGAGTGCGTGTACGACCGCGGGCCCACCGCCCATGCGGTCAATCTCTTCGACATGAGCGAGAAGTACGCGGACGTGATGACCACGGAGGTATGCCTGGCGGCACTCCGCGATCTGGCGTCGGCAGGCTGAGCGGCGGGACGGACGCGCGGACACATCGTTGCGTCGCGCGGGGCAGGCAGGGAATGGATCGCGGAACACAGCCACACACTGGCGTGACCGTCATTACGGGGTATCTCGGCAGCGGCAAGACGACCCTGCTTCGCGGCCTCCTCGTTCATCCGGACCTCCGCGATACGGCCGTAATCGTCAATGAGTTCGGCGAGGTCGGCCTCGATCACCTCTTGGTGGAAAGCGGCAGCGAGGATGTTGTCCTCCTGGACTCCGGGTGCCTGTGCTGCACCATGAGCGACACCCTGGCCGACACCCTGGCCGACCTCATGTTTCGCCGGGCCCGTCGCGAGATTCCGGCGTTTCGACGCGTGGTCATCGAGACCAGCGGCCTGGCGGACCCGGCGCCGATTCTCCACTGCCTCCTGACCGACCGGCTCGTGAAACAGCACTATCGTCTGGACGGGCTGGTTACCGTCGTCGATGCGTTGCACGGGCTCGAACAGCTCGATACGACGGCCGAAGCGGTCAAGCAGGTCGCCATGGCCGACCGGCTGGCCATCTCCAAGACCGACCTGGCCGCGCCGGAAGCGACCGGGGGCCTGCGCGCCCGACTGGAGGAACTGAACCCGAGGGCGCCGATCCTGAAGACGATCAACGGAGTCGTGGATGCACCCCTGGACCTGACAGAAGTTCGCGCGACGCAGAACCTTGACTTGGCCGCTGCGAGTGGCGTCGGGAGCCGGGAGATGGCCGAACACCGACACGACGGAACTCACAGTCACAGTGCTCACGGCGATGTCGCGACCTGCACCTTCGAACTCGCCCGGCCGGCAACCTGGGCCGGCTACGACTACTGGGTGCGCCTGCTCAGGCAATTTCGTGGCGCCGACCTGTTACGGATGAAGGGCGTCCTGCAGTTCGAAGGCCGGGCGGCGCCTTACTTCGTTCAGAGCGTCCAGCACGTTTTCGGCATGCCCGAGCCGATGAACGCCTGGCCGTGGCCGGATCGACGGAGCCGGTTGGTCTTCATCACCCTCGACATCGACCGGGCGACGCTGGCGCGCTCGCTCGAGTGCCTTTATGCGCCGGCGGGCATCCCCCGGCCGGTCTCGGCCGAGGACGCGCTGTAGGGACGGGGACGAACGGGACAGGGGAGCGGCGAATGGGGTTCGACATCAGGGTGAACGGCGGGACAGCCATCCTGCCGGACAGGGGCGAGGTTCGCTGTGACATCGGCATCCGCGACGGACGGATCTGCGCAATCCTGACACCGGGAGAAGAGGTCCCGGAAACCCGTGAAACGATCGACGCGACCGGCAAGATCGTCTTTCCGGGGCTGATCGACGCTCACCTGCACTTCGGCTTCGCGGAAAAGCCCGACGAATACGCCAGCGAGACCGCCTCCGCCGCGATCGGCGGCATGGCAACGATCCTGAGCTACTTCCTGAACAACGAGCCCTACAGCGACGTCTTCAAGGCGGAACTTCCGGACGTCGAGGAACGCGCTCACGTGGATTTCGGATTCCATTTCTCGACCGCCAAGGAGGTTCATCTCGAGGAGTTCGAGCGCTGCGTGAACGAATACGGCGTGACCTCCTTCAAATATTTCATGAATTTCCGTGGCGACGCCGGCCGCTACCTGGGCCTCGACGGCACCGACGACGGCTACATGTACGATCTGCTGAAGAAGGCGGCGCGCTTTTCCGAAACCGTCGTCGTCATGCACACCGAGAACATCGAACTGGTGAACCGCTTTACCCAGCGGGCCATGGCCGAGGGCAAGGACGGGCTGCAGGCCCTGGCGGAGGTCAAGCCGGACTTTACGGAATCCGAGAACCTTGTGCGCGCGATGATGTTTGCGGAGCATCTCGGCGCCCGCATCTACATTCCTCACCTCAGCTGCCGTTCGGGCCTGAACGAGGTTCGTGCCTACCGCCGGCGCTATCCGCATGTCTACGTGGAGACCTGCCCGCACTACCTCACACACACCATGGATTCGGACCTGCCCGGCAGCGTTGGCAAGGCCAACCCGCCGCTCCGGGCCCAGGATGACGTGGAGGCCCTGTGGGAGGCCATCGGAGACGGCACGGTCGACGTGATCGGTTCCGATCATGTGCCGCGCAAAATGCAGACCAAGATGACCAACATCTGGAAGTCTTCCCAAGGCTTCCCCGGGACGGCGACAATCCTGCCGGTACTCCTGTCAGAAGGCTATCACAAGCGCGGTATGTCTCTCATCCGTATCGCCGAGTTGTGCGGCAGCCGACCGGCGGACATATTTAATATCAGTGCGCGGAAGGGGCGCCTCGTGGTCGGCGCGGATGCCGATCTGACCATCGTAGATCTGGACCTCGAGCGCGAGGTCCGGAATGACGAGCTGCTCAGTTACTCCGACTACACGCCCTACGACGGATGGACGTTGAAAGGGTGGCCCGTGCTGACGATGTCCCGCGGCGTCACGGTGATGCGCGACGGCGCGATCGTTGGCCCCCCCGGCCACGGCGTGTACCTGTCGCGCCCCTATGCCTGAAGACGCGGCGCAAACAGGCGGTCAAACGCGGAACTCCGACAGGCGCGGTGGCACAACTTCCTTTTCGGAATGTGGCGTGCCCTCCGGCGCCCACGAATACGGAACCGGCTGCGCACGGTAGATCCAGTTCCGTCGTCCCTTGAAAACCCACTTGTTGGGTCCATCGTCGTCTGCCGCGTCTCCCGCTGCTTCCGCGAAATGCGGATTGACATATTCCCACACGATTTCGCCATCCGGCATGACTTGGAAGATTCTGCCGTGCATCCCTTCGCAGATTAAGGTGTTGCCGTTGGGCAGCCGGCGTGCGCTGCTGATGAACGAACTGTAGAAAGTCCAATACTGTTCCCCGCTTGAGGCACCGTCATACTGCCAGTCCACTTCCATCGAGACGGGATCGATCTCAAGTATCCGCGAACCGCCCTGAAACTCGAGATTGACTTGCGGATGGCCAGCGGGGCCTTGATTGTCGAAAATGAGAATGTTGCCAGCACCCGGCAAACCCTCGGGAATCATGTGGACGTCGTGTTGGCCGGAAGTGTGATCGACGGGTCGAGGCAGTGCGCGAGGCGATTCCCGTCTTGAAAAATCATAGGAAGACGGATGTGACGGCCCGATCCGCCAGACAACGTGGCCGCTGGCACGCGCGATTATCGCGATGACGTTCGAGTCTCGGTCGTCGATCAGGATGTTATCCGGATGAAACCGGTCGTCTCCTGCTGCGTACCATTTGTTTGGCCCCAGCGGCGCCATGTCGTTTAGCGCGATGACACGACGGCGAGGTCGCGACCTGTCGCCAAAGACAAACGGAAGCATCTCATCGGTAAAGCCGAGTTCGTCGAGGTGGTCGCAGCAAAACCACTGCCACACGATATCGCCATCGGGGTCTACCTCGTAGATCGCCCCGTCGCCGACCGGTCGATCGGATAGTCGCGGCACGATCCGGTCCGCTCCTGCCAGAACGAGTGTGTTCCCATTCGCCAACCGTGCCAGATCATGTACCTGTCGCGCCTTGCCGCCGGGCGCTTTTTCGCCCCACTCCCAGACAATAGTGCCGTTCCAATCGAGTTCAATAAGCGTCTCGTTTTCGAAAATCCCAGGTTCCTTCTGAGCCAATATCCGGCCGCGAACTCCGTCGGCGAGGTCCGGATCAATCATTTCAACGGGAAAGCCCGAATACGGCCAGCGGTTGATTTCGGTGCCGTTCATGTCGATCAGGAACGAATCCGCATTTCGGCCGTCGAAAAGCACATAGCAGCCGTGTGCGCGTTCGGGGTCATAGCGCGTGACACCCGTGGGAAGCACCGACGGAGGCATACTATTCCCTCCAGTTATTCCCGGGCGAAACAGGTTTGCGCTTGTGCATCGCTCTCTGCACCAAGCCAATTTGCTTCATTGACCCGAAATGGAATCTTTTTTGCTTGGCGCAGAAATCGTCTGCCCTGCCTGATCTAGCCGCCGTTATTGGGATAAACTTCGTTTCCGGCGATGAGGGTAGCCTATCTGGCCATGGGCGACAATCTCGGCACCCCTGGACTTCGACAGAATTCTCCTACAGTCGGTCGGACCGTTGTCAGAGTTGATCCGCTGGCTCTCGACATCTGGTGGTTCTCGGGTTTCTTCGCAAAGGGCCGGGGCGACCTCAGACAAATCGTCGAACAAGGCCAGGCGCAAAATTGAGCCAGATCGCAATCCAGATCCGTGTCGTCGGCTGTGACAGGATCGCCGGCTGTCCCTAACCCCCGACACCCGGCTCGCCCGCCGTAACAATGAGTTTGGTCGAGCCGCCCGACCCTGCGCCCGATCGCGGGGCCCAGGAGCAACCCCTTCCACCCGCAGACACCAGGATCGTCGTCGAACTATCGAATCGATGGATCGCCGTACCAGCAGCCATCGATGTCGAAAATCCAGAGGTGGGAAAATCCAGCCCATGGTCATTCGGATCGCCCGACATTTTCTGCCGGGACACGACCCTGGCCACGGTCGGCCTCGAAACCCTCCTGGCCGGCGCTACGGTCGACTGCGAGACGGAGCAGGGCCTGCGCGGGCCGGAGGTCTTGCGGATTCGCGCCGTCGATTTCTCCACCTCATCGCTCCGGCCGGGGCCGCCCGCCGGCCCCCGGGCCGAACGTGCCCGGCCCGCGGCGCCCGCCGCGTCCGACTCCGGCCGCCGGGTCCGCGGCCTTGTGAAATGGTTCATGCTGATGAAGGGATACGGCTTCCTGGAGCCCGAGGACGGCTCGCCCTACGTGTTCTGCCACGTCGGCGCCGTCGAGGCATCGGGCCGGGACACGCTGCCCCAGGACGCCGTCGTGACCTGCGATTTCGTGCAGGGCGACCGGGGGGCCCAGGTCTCGCGGATCTTCGAGGTCGAGACGCCGGCCGTCGAACCCCGACAGCCGGCCGGCGCACGACCCTTCGACTCCCTGCATCCCGGACCGTACGCCGGCGCTCAGCCGGCGGCGGACATGGAGCTGCCCGGCACGGTCAAGTTCTACGACCCGGCGCGGGGCTTCGGCTTCGTCGTGCCGGATGCCGGCGGCCGCGAGGTGTTTGTCCATGCCAGCGTGCTGTTGCGCTCCGGCCTGGCCGACCTGCAGCAGGGGCAGCGCGTCCTGGTCCGCCCAGAAAGCGTGCCGCGCGGGTTGCAGGCGACGGAGAAAGAACCGATCTGAACGAAGCCGGCCCCGCCGGGGCCCGGCCGGAATGAGGGGCCTCGGCGGTTCGATATGCCCGGCTAACCCGGCCGTCCCGGCCCGAACAGCGCATCGATATCCTCGTCCGTCAGCCCGAGCGTACCCCGTCCCGTGCCCTCGAACAGCGCGTCCGTTAGAGCCTGCTTGCGCGCCTGCATCCGCTGGATCGCGGCCTCCACGGTGTTCTCAGCGATCCGCCGGTGCACGAACACCGGCTTGTCCTGGCCGATCCGGTGCGCCCGGTCCATGGCCTGGCGTTCCACCGCCGGGTTCCACCAGGGGTCGTAGACGATGACCCGGTCAACGATCTCGACGCCGAGCACCGCTCCGGACGCCAGGGCCGCACCGCCGACCAGCTCACCCGGCGCGACTTCGTCATCCTCGACGAACTCGGCCATCTGCCCTTCGCCCAGGCCGGCGGCCAGCTGCTGTTCCACCTCATGAGCCGGCTCTACGAGCGCACCTCGATCGTCGTCACCACCAACCTCGCCTTCGGCGAATGGCCATCGGTGTTCGGCGACCCCAAGATGACCACGGCCCTGCTCGACCGCCTCACCCACCATTGCGAGATCGTCGAGACCGGCAACGAGAGCTGGCGCTTCAAGCACCGCTCGTAACCCGGCGCCGGCCGAGCCTGCGGCCCGGTTGACCCGGTGGGTCCACAGGCACCCCCCACGCGGCTTCGCTCCGCGTCGCGCAAAGCGCTACGCGAAGCCGCGCGGGTCCCCCCTATGGACTACCGGGACAACCTCCATCCAGCCCCCAAGGGGTCAATATTGCACGCCGATTCCGGGTCAACTTTGAATGCCGATTGACATACCTGGCCTTCGGCGAGTGGCCGTCGGTGCACGATTGTGGTAATGTCGGCTCGCTCCACCTTGACGATTATCAGATGATAAAATAATATACTCCGTTCTATGGATCACGGACTGTGATCTGCAAACCTGCATCATGCTAGGGGGGATTATCTGGTCCTTGGCGTCGGAAAAAACGTCCGGCAACGCAGTTCCATTGATTTCACTAGGACATAGCACAGTGCGCACAACCCCAACCAACCCGAATGACGGCAATGTTGTGCAGTCGAACAGCACCGTGCACATTGAATTTTCCGGGGTGCACAAATGGTTTGGCGATTTCCGTGTTCTACGGGACATTAATTTTCGAGTCTTTGGAGGTGAGATTGTCGTGATTTGCGGCCCTTCTGGTTCAGGTAAGAGCACTTTTATTCGGTGCGTTAATCAACTCGAGAAAGTGCAACAGGGCGAAATCTACGTTCTTGGAGAGCGTGTAAGCGGCGACGGTGTTGATTTAACCCGCTTGCGAACTCAGGTCGGCATTGTGTTTCAAGGATTCAATCTTTATCCACACAAAACAGCCCTTCAGAACATTACTCTCGCTCCAATCAAAGTGAACCGTCTATCAAAGCGAGAAGCCATAGACTTGGCGATGGCCCTCCTTGACCGAGTCGGATTGCGCAGTAAGGCTAACGCATATCCTTCCCATATGTCAGGTGGGGAGCAACAGCGCGTGGCGATTGCCCGCGCGCTTGCAATGCGACCGAAGATCATGTTGTTCGACGAACCTACATCTGCCTTGGATCCAGAAATGATTCACGAGGTTTTAGCCGTAATGGCAAAGCTTGCGAACGACGGAATCACAATGCTTGTCGTCACACACGAAATGGGCTTTGCCAGCAAAGTTGCGCATAGGGTGGTATTCATGGATGACAGTGAGATTGTTGAAGACACAACCCCAAGTAAATTCTTCAAGAATCCGAGCTCAGAACGGGGCCGAGAATTTTTGTCGAAGATCCTAGTACACGTCTGAGAATCTTGAATTTGGCAATTTGGAGTTTGGCATGGCTTTTAGCAGTTTAGCAACATTCCCCAAAGCCATTGTCGTGGGGGGCTCTCTGGCTGGCTTGTTTACCGCCCTCTTGCTTCGAGAAAGTGGTTGGAAAGTCGATGTATACGAACGGAGCGCAGGTCCTCTATCAGGTCGCGGGGCAGGCATCGTCACCCACCCCGAATTGTTCCATACCTTGTCCATGATCGGCGTTAATTCGACAGTATCCCTTGGCGTTATGGTAGAAGAAAGGCTCGTTCTCAATCCTAATGGGACTGAATTGTGTAAGATTCCACTACGCCAGATAGTAACGTCTTGGGATCACTTATATAGGCTGCTTCGAGAGCGGTTTCCCAGCGAGAATTATCATACCAATATTTCGTTCGTTTCATTGGATCAAGATGAGAGTGGCATAACAGCTATTTTTAGTTCAGGTGAGCAGGCAAGAGGAGATATATTGATTGGGGCCGACGGTATCCGATCCACCGTTCGTAAACAGTTGGTGTTAGAAGACGGTTTGGTGTATGCGGGGTATGTAGCCTGGAGGGGGCTTGTCGACGAAGGTGTGATCTCCGCTACCACGCGTGACATGATCTTCGAGCGTTTCTGCTTTTGTTTTCCATCCGGCGAGCAAATCCTCGGTTATCCAGTCGCCGGTCAGGACGGAATTATCGAGAACGATCGGCGTTATAATTTTGTATGGTACCGGCCCGCCAGTGTTACACGACAACTTGGAAGACTTTTGACCGATGGCACTGGCCGCAAGCATAAAGTTTCCATACCACCGAATTCCATTGATGCCTCTGTAATCGAAGAAATGCGGCGAGATGCTTTTGAACGACTTGCTCCCCAGTTTGCAGAGTTGATCGATCTGACGTCCCAACCGTTCCTCCAAGCGATTTACGACTTTGAGTCTCCCAGAATGGTCTTTGGGCGAGTGGCGCTGGTTGGCGATGCGGCCTTCGTTGCTCGGCCGCACGTTGGTATGGGCGTAACCAAGGCCGCGGGCGATGCCTTGTCATTGACCCAGGCGCTCTGCCTGAATGACGATGATCTCCCGACCGCACTCGTGAATTTTGAGAAACAACGTCTCCCCATAGGCTCCGCTGTGGTCGCAAAGGCGCGAGAGTTGGGCGGCTATCTCGCAGCGCCTGAACCGAAAGACGAAAAGACGCGAAAGCGCCCGA